>Ga0316201_10003538_pt1 | contig 11522 bp, 12 predicted proteins | sample CS6wburrow_MG_FD_204516 | JGI IMG/M metagenome (GOLD analysis project Ga0316201, IMG submission 204516) | Coastal sediment microbial communities from Delaware Bay, Delaware, United States - CS-6 worm burrow | ecosystem: Environmental > Aquatic > Marine > Coastal > Sediment | place: USA... | reverse complement strand
TCCGGTCCTTTTCGTTAAATAGCTAAGGCTATTCGCCTCAAACGACCGGAAAATCTGACTCGAAATAGCTTTCCCTCGCTACGAACACCTAAACCCGACAGGCTCCTAGGGCTAATCAATCGGCGGTAGCGATTCGATTAGTGTTAACAGGCCCCCATATCCCTCTCCGGTAAAGGGAGTGCGTTGTTGTAGGTCAGAATGTCTATAATGCAATGCGTCCTGTATGACTGCCTTTCCCGGGCTGTGGTAACATTCCCCGATTTTCAATAGATCTTCAATGTAGATCTGAGACCCGTTGTGGGCAGACGCTGACGACCAGGGATATACCATGCCGTTATATGAATACCGTTGTAGTGCCTGCGGCCATGAGCTGGAGGCGATGCAGAAAATGAGTGATGCGCCTCTAACCGAGTGCCCGGAATGTGGCAAACCTGCGCTGAATAAACTGATATCGGCGGCGGCTTTTCGACTCAAAGGCGGCGGCTGGTACGAAACCGACTTCAAGCACGGAAAGAAGAAGAATCTCCACGATTCCAACAAAACGGAAAGCAGCAACAAGACAGCAAAGGAGCCTAAGAAGGGGTCAAAAAAGGAGACGAAGCCCGGTACTCCGGCGGCTGGAAGTTAACTCGGACCGATGTCTTTACTGCGACGCTATCTTGTAGCCGGGCTGCTGGTCTGGATGCCACTCGGGATTACCTTGCTGGTGGTGCGCATGCTGGTGAACTGGATGGACAACAGCCTGTTGCTCATTCCCGAGGCATACCGGCCCGACAATCTGCTGGGATTTCACATACCCGGTTTAGGTGTTGTGCTCTCTCTGCTGATCGTTTTGGTAACCGGGGTTTTGGCAGCAAACCTGTTTGGACGGTCACTGGTCTCCTTGTGGGAGCATCTCCTGGCCAGAATCCCACTGGTGCGCTCCGTCTATTCAGGGGCCAAACAGCTTGCCGAAACCGTTTTCAGTGAAAAAGGCAAGTCGTTCCGCAAGGTGCTGCTGATAGAGTTTCCCCGGCGAGGACTCTGGACTCTGGCCTTTCAGACTGGTGCCGATATCGGTGAAGCTCAGGCCAGGACCGGGGAAGATGTGCTCAATGTCTATGTTCCGACTACCCCGAATCCTACCGGTGGCTACTTCGTCATGGTACCCAGACAGGATGTTATCGAGCTGGATATGAAAGTGGACGACGGTCTCAAAATGCTGATGTCGATGGGGGCGGTCGTGCCCGATGCTCAGGCCTGGGCCAAGGCGCTTGCAGCAAAACAGACCAAACTTTAACATTCCCTATTTTTTTCGGCCGCCTCCGGCCAGGATCCAGTCAACGGAACAGATCTCATGCGTACTCAATACTGCGGACAAGTCAATGCAAGCCATATCGATCAACTAGTCGAGCTGTGCGGCTGGGTTCATCGCCGTCGCGACCACGGCGGGGTGATATTTATCGATCTGCGCGATCGCGAGGGACTGGTGCAGGTGGTTTGCGACCCGGATTTGCCTGAACTGTTCGGCATTGCTGAACAGGTGCGAAACGAGTTCGTGATACGACTGAAGGGGAAGGTTCGGGCGCGTCCCGAAGGATCGGTCAATCCGGAGCTTTCCACTGGCGAGATCGAAATCCTCGGGCTGGAACTGGAGGTGTTGAACAGATCGGAAACCCCTCCCTTCCAACTTGACGAGCATGAGAAGGCATCCGAGGAGGTTCGTCTTCGCTACCGCTACATCGATCTGCGCCGACCGGAGATGCTGGCGCGCATCCGCATGCGCGCAAAGGTGACGCATGCACTGCGCAACTTTCTCGATGACAACGGCTTTCTCGATATTGAAACCCCCATGCTGACTAAGGCAACACCGGAAGGCGCGCGCGATTATCTGGTGCCCTCGCGCACCCATCCGGGCAAGTTTTTTGCCTTGCCCCAGTCACCGCAGCTGTTTAAACAGCTGTTGATGATGTCCGGCATGGATCGTTACTACCAGGTGGTGCGCTGTTTTCGCGATGAGGATCTGCGCGCCGACAGGCAGCCCGAATTTACTCAGCTGGATATAGAGACCTCCTTTATGGACGAGGACGAGCTGATGTCCATGATGGAGGAGATGATCCGCCAGGTGGTGCATGGCGTCTTGGACAAGGAACTGCCCAACCCGTTTCCGCGTATGCCCCACGCCGAGGCGGTTCGTCGCTTTGGCTCCGACCGGCCCGATCTTCGCTGCCCGCTGGAACTGGTCGACGTGGGCGATCTGATGAAAGCGGTGGAGTTCAAGGTTTTTTCCGGCCCTGCGAACGATCCCAAGGGCAGAGTAGCTGCTCTGCGGCTGCCCAGTGGGTGTGAATTGACGCGCAAGGAGATCGATGGCTACACCAAGCTGGTTGCTGTCTATGGCGCCAAGGGCCTTGCCTATGTGAAGGTCAATGAGCTTGCCAAGGGGCGTGAGGGACTACAGTCTCCGATTCTTAAATTTCTTCCGGATGACGTGGTTGATGCCATTCTGCAGCGTACCGGAGCCGAGGATGGCGACCTGATTTTCTTCGGTTCGGACAAAGCGGGTATCGTCAATGAAGCGCTGGGCGCACTGCGTATAAAGCTGGGCGAGGACCGGCAGCTGATGGAGGACGAATGGCGGCCGCTCTGGGTTGTGGATTTTCCCATGTTCGAAAGGGACGAACAGGCTAACCGCTGGACCGCGCTGCACCACCCTTTCACCGCGCCTAAAGTTGAGCATCAGACGCGACTGGCGAACGATCCGGGCGCCTGCCTGTCGCGCGCCTACGATATGGTGCTCAATGGAACCGAGCTGGGTGGGGGCTCGATGCGTATCCATCGCCCCGAGGTGCAGGAGCAGGTATTCCGGTTGCTCGGCATCGGCGAAGAGGAGGCGCAGGAGAAGTTCGGTTTTCTGCTTTCCGCACTCAAGTACGGCTGCCCGCCCCATGGTGGACTGGCTTTTGGCCTCGACCGTCTGGTGATGCTGCTGGCCGGAGCGGGCTCCATCCGCGAGGTGATGGCGTTTCCCAAGACCCAGACTGCGGCCTGCCCGCTTACCTCGGCGCCTTCGGAAGTTAGCACGGAGCAGCTGCTTGAACTCTCCATCCGGGTGCGTAAACCTCAAGTCGAGGAGAAGTCTGCGGGATAGCGGTTCAGCGGCAGGTTACAGCAGGGGAGGAGGGATTTACCCCTTATATGGATGGCCATGGAGTACAAACGACCCGAATCTATACTTCTGGTAGTTTATACCCGAGCGGGAGAGGTGCTGATGTTGAGGCGCACCCGTCCAAGGGACTTCTGGCAGTCGGTGACCGGAACGCTGGAGGGAAACGAGAGTCCGCGCCAGACTGCCGAGCGCGAGTTGCTTGAAGAGACCGGGATTGAGTTCAGTGGGCGTCTCCAGGACTGCCTGCATAGCGAACGTTTTCCCATAATCCCTCCCTGGCGCACTCGCTATGCGCCGGGAGTTCACTATAATCGGGAGCATTGGTTCGGGCTCTGTCTTCCGAGGCGCAGGACAATCCGCCTCAACCCGGTGGAGCATTCCCAGCTGCGCTGGTTGCCTTTTCTTCAGGCCGCAGCGCTGGCCAGCTCCTGGACCAATCGTAACGCAATACTGCATATTGTCCCCTCGATCCATGCTTTTTAACACCGGAGTCCATCCATGAGATTTGAAGGCACAGACCGCTATGTCGCCACCGAAGATCTACAAATGGCAGTCAATGCCGCAATCACACTGCAGCGCCCGCTGTTGATCAAGGGTGAGCCGGGCACCGGCAAGACGATGCTTGCGGAGGAGGTGGCAGCGGCGCTGGATAAGCCGATTTTGAGCTGGCACATCAAATCCACCACCAAGGCGCACCAGGGTCTGTATGAATACGATGCGGTTTCGCGTCTGCGTGATTCCCAACTGGGCGACAAGCGTGTACACGAGATCGGGAACTATATCCGCAAAGGGATGATGTGGCAGGCATTTGAGACCGATGAGCCGGTGGTGCTGCTGATCGACGAGATTGACAAAGCGGATATCGAATTTCCCAACGATCTGCTGGTGGAACTCGACCGCATGGAGTTTTTCGTCTATGAAACCGGCCAACGGATAGTCGCCAGACATCGGCCCATCGTCATTATTACCAGCAACAATGAGAAGGAGCTGCCGGACGCTTTTCTGCGTCGCTGTTTTTTTCATTACATCCAGTTTCCGGACAAACAGACCATGGCCGAGATAATAAGAGTTCACTATCCGGGTATTGAAGCACGTCTGGTGAATGAGGCGATGGAGGTCTTTTTTCGTGTGCGTGAGGTTAACGGCCTGAAGAAAAAACCCTCGACCTCGGAACTTATCGATTGGCTGAAACTGCTGATGGCGGACAATATTCCGGTCGACATTCTGCAGGGAAAGGAGAGCAGTAAGGCGATTCCCCCGCTTTACGGGGCGCTGTTGAAAAACGAGCAGGACGTACACATGCTGGAACGGCTTGCTTTCATGTTGCGCCGAGAGGCCCGCTGATAGGCATGTTGATCGACTTTTTCTCAACGCTGCGCAACGCCCAGGTCCCGGTCACGATCAAGGAGCTTCTGGTACTGATCGAAGCGCTCGATCGCAAGCTGGCATTTGCCAGTCTGGACGATTTTTATCTGCTGGCGCGCCTCTGTCTGGTGAAGGATGAAAAGTATTTCGATCGTTTCGACCGAGCGTTTGGCAGCTATTTCCATGGCCTGCAGCAACTCGATGGTTTCATGCAGGCGTTGATCCCGGATGACTGGCTGCGCCGGGAACTAAAGCGTGTGTTCAGCGAGGCCGAGATGGCGAAGATCGAATCGATGGGCGGATTGGACAAACTGCTGGAGACGCTGAAAAAACGCCTGGAGGAACAGCAGGGGCGACATGCCGGCGGTAACAAATGGGTAGGGACCAACGGAACCTCTCCGTTCGGTCATGGCGGATATAATCCTGAGGGGGTGAGAATCGGCGGCGAAAGCAGCCGGAGACGGGCCGTCAAGGTGTGGGAGAAACGGCAGTTCAAAGACCTGGACGATGGCGTCGAACTCGGTACTCGCAATATCAAGGTGGCGCTACGCAAATTGCGCAAGTTTGCGCGCAGTGGCGCAGCCGAGGAGTTGGATCTGGACGATACCATCGCTTCCACCGCCCGCAACGCGGGTCTGCTGGATATCAAGATGGTGCCCGAGCGTCATAATGCGGTTAAAGTGCTGCTGTTTCTCGATGTCGGAGGTTCCATGGATCCCTATGTACTCGAGTGCCAACGGCTCTTCTCCGCAGCACGCAGCGAATTCAAGCACCTCGAGTACTTCTATTTCCATAACTGTGTCTACGAAAAGGTCTGGCGCAGCAATCGCCGCCGTTTCAGTGAAACTGTCTCCATGTTGGATTTGCTGCACACCTACGGTCGAGATTACCGGGTTATCTTCGTTGGCGATGCGGCCATGTCTCCCTATGAACTGCTGGCGGTGAACGGTAGCGTGGAGCACTTCAACCAGGAGCCGGGACAGGTCTGGTTGCAGCGTATCCTGGATACCTGGGAAAAGGTTATCTGGTTCAATCCCGGCGAACCCGAATACTGGCAATACAGCACCAGTACCCAGCAGATTCGTCAGCAGCTGGAGGGCCGCATGTTTCCCCTTACCATGGCGGGCCTGGATGCCGGCATCGGGAACCTTTCGAAATAGCGCGTCAGCCGTTCAGGTAGAACCAAAGGGGGATGGGCGCAACCACAACTGCCAGCAACAGGATGAACCCGGGATACGGGATGAGTTTGCTCATCCCCACGACTAGTGCGATACCGCCACCGCCACCAATCAGCGCATTGCCCGGTAGGTTTAACGCCGCAGCAATAGCCAGGTAACGATGCTTCAGCAGAAAAGGCGCGATTCTCGATGGTGCTTTTTCGTTCAGGAGTTGGAGTCGTCCAACTTGATCGAGCGGCTCCAGTTGACGCACCAGCGCGCTGGCCTTTTGCAGATGCAGCCAGTCCAGAAAACGGCTGACCAGGCGGGCAGGAATGAATCTCCCTACGGTAAAGCTGATCGAGAGTGCGATGAGCGTGCAGAGGTATACAACAAGCGCGCCCTTGGCGCCGAGAATCAACATCAGTGCCAGGCCGATCTCTATGCCCGGCATGAAAGGGGTGGCCATCAGCAGGAGATAGATCATTACCGTGCTCAAAATAATGGTTTGAAGCATTGGGTCGTGCCGCGGAAACAGTTGAAAGTTGACCTGGTGCGCCAGCCAGCTGCCGAGGAAATTCAGGATCAGGATGACCGCCAGTATCAGAAGGATCTTGCGGTAGCGACTGGACTTATTGTTTGCAGCCGGTTTTTCATCGGCATCGACCAAGGAGATATCCCCCCGATTGGATAGTGCCAGGTTGAATCAGGAACTGTTTGTTTTTCGGCTATTTTTTCAGTTTACCCTCAAACCAGTACTCTTTTCGGGTATCCCAGTACCAACGTTCCTTGGTCCACACGAACTCCATCTTCGCCGTATCGCCCCGGACTACGCCCTGCCATGAGATTTTTCCGTGAGTCGGGCTTTCGGTCACGGCGGAAAAGTGTATGGCATCTCCGACTCTGTTCGCCGAGTATTCGCTGCTGTTGAAGTTGTAGGGTGCACAGGAGACCGATGTAAACATTCCGTCGGAGAAGACGATCTCTTCATCTTCATCAGGGTCCAGCGCTCCTCCCTTCTCCCCATTCAAACCGACGAATGCCAGGCCATCCAGCACACCCTTCGCCTCTTCACTCATGCAGGGGGCGGTGGCAAAGAGTATCAGCATCACAGCCGTAAAAGTGAGAAGTCTGAAACGAAGGTTCATAAACGGACTCCTGCACCGGGTGCATTGCAGTTCCTGGTTTGAAGCCGAACCAAACTCGACAGGATTCGTCTGCTCCAACCTACAGGTAACTCTAGCAGGTTTTTTAAGCCGGACCGGATATAGGATGAAATCCATTTCGGCGATTTGTCCCGCATGGCCCACTGGGCGTACCAGCGGCAACTCTTCTACAGAGTGTCCGATGCGAAATCCGCCAGGCGCGACCGTTCTCCCCGCAGCAGCGTGATGTGACCGCTGTGTTGCCAGTTCTTTAAGCGGTCAACCGCGTAGGTCAAGCCGGATGTGGTTTCGGTGAGGTAGGGCGTGTCAATCTGGGAGATGTTGCCGAGGCAGACGATCTTGGTTCCCGGGCCGGCGCGGGTGATCAGCGTCTTTATCTGTTTCGGTGTCAGATTCTGTGCTTCGTCCAGGATGATGTATTTATTCAGGAAGGTGCGGCCACGCATGAAATTGAGGGAGTGGATATGGATACGCGAGCGCAGCAGATCGTCGGTCACGGCCCGGCCCCATTCGCCGCCTTCGGTCTGAGTCAGCACTTCCAGATTGTCCATCAGCGCTCCCATCCAGGGGGTCATTTTCTCCTCTTCCGTGCCTGGCAAAAAACCGATGTCTTCCCCAACCGGCACCGTAACGCGGGTCATTATGATGTCGCGGTATAGATTCCGGTCAAGCGTTTGCGCCAGTCCGGCGGCGAGCGCAAGCAGCGTCTTGCCGGAACCCGCAGTTCCCAGCAGGCTCACAAAGTCCAACTCCGGATCCATCAGCATATTGAGCGCAAAATTCTGCTCACGGTTGCGCGCACAGATGCCCCAGACCGCATGCTTCTGGTTACGGTAATCGCTGGTCAATTCGATGATGGTCGCCTGCTCATCCCGCCGCTTGACCATCGCCTCGAACCCCTTGTCTCCATCCATGTAGAGGCACTGATTGGGGTACCAATGCGTCAATCCGGGACCCTTTAGCCGATAGAAGGTGTGCCCCTGCTCCTGCCAGGATTCGATCTCCCGGGAGTGGGTCTCCCAGAAATCCTCGGCAACCGACTCCTCGCCGCTGTAGAGAAGGCTGACATCGTTCAGCGCCTGGTCATTGAAATAGTCTTCGGCGCGAATGCCGATCAGCGCTGCCTTGATCCGCAAGTTGATATCTTTCGACACCAGGGTCACCCTGGTCTCCGGATGCTTCTCCTGCAGCGCCAGCGCGGTGCCCAGAATGTTGTTGTCCGGGGTATTACCGGGCAGTGATTCAGGTAATGGGTTGGGTAGTGTCTCGGTCTGGAAAAAGAGATGGCCATGCCCTGCAGAACTATTGCCGGGATCCTTTCCGGGCGAGGGCAGGGGTAATCCTGAATCGATCTGCTGCTTGCTTGCGCCCGCAATCAGTTGGTCCAGGAAGCGCGAAGCCTGACGTACGTTCCGGGCAACTTCTGACATACCTTTCTTGCCCTGGTCCAGCTCTTCCAGCACCATCATTGGCAGGAAAATATCATGCTCGTGAAAGCGGAAGATCGCCGCAGGGTCATGCATCAGTACGTTGGTGTCGAGGACAAAGAGTCGCCGGCCCGGATGACGGACATTCATGCTTTTAATGCTTTGACCTCTGCCAGTACCTGATCGACATGATCTTTGACCTTAACTTTTCTCCACTCAAACCTGAGTACTCCGTCGGTGTCGATGAGAAAAGTGCTGCGTTCAATTCCACGCACCTGTTTGCCGTACATATTCTTCATTTTGATGACATCGAAAGCGTTGCACAGCGTTTCCTCGGGGTCCGCAACCAGATCGAAAGGAAAATTCTGCTTGGTTTTGAAATTCTCCTGGGCTTTGAGGCTGTCGCGTGAGGCGCCGAGGATAACGGCGGACTGTCGTCTGAACTTGTTGATGGCCGCCTTGAAGTCGAGACCCTCCTGAGTACAGCCGGGTGTGCTGGCCTTCGGATAGAAGTAGAGCACCAGGATCTTACCCCTGAAATCGGATAGTTTTGTTGTCTGACCGCCGGTGAGATGAAGCTCAAGCTCCGGAATGGGGTTGCCAACTGCTATTTGAGCCATGAGAAAACCCTTTTTCGAATAGTCTAAAGTTTGATCGGTTCCAGCACTGCGTCCAGATTCATGGAGTCGCAGAACTCCATGAACTCCTCACGCAGGGAGGCGATGTGAACATCAGCCGGTATGCTGACAACGATGTGGAGCGAAAACATGGGTGAACCGGTATGGGCGGCAACGTAGCTGCTGGTAGCCAGATCCTCGATGTTGATCTTCCGTCGGGAGAAGAAACTGGCGAGATGGTGCACTATGCCGGGGTGGTCCAGCGCCACTACGTCGACTTCGTAAGGCAGCAGCTCTGATTCACGTTTGCGGCCCCTGGTCTGTCTGGCCATGATTTTCAGGCTCAGCTGCTGCTCCAGGGCAGGACAGCTCGATTCCAGTTTTGCCAGGGCGTTCCAGTTTCCCTCAACCATAAGAACGATGGCGAATTCACCGCCGAGTACAGTCATTCGGCTGTCGTTGATGTTGCAGTCGAGGTCGAATATCGCCTTGGATAGCTGATCTACGATACCGGAACGGTCCTCCCCCAATGCAGACAATACCAGGTAGGATTTTTTTGCAGGCATTTGCAGCAAGGCTCCACAGTGCTTGGTTGGGTAAGCAGTTTATCTTTGTTGATATGGTTTAGGCCAGCGGATTCCAAGCTTTGGATCTTCAAACGACCCGGTCCGGAACCGGTAGGAAGGAGATTTTTCTTTCGATTGGTATGCGGTTCCGAACGCAAATATGGATTGAAATTGGTTGCAGGATGCCGGTTCGGGTAGAGTCTGCAGCGAACGGGCCAGTATACGCCTTGTCAGCATCTGGGTCGGCGATTTAGAATGCGCGATCAAGCCTAAATATTTCCGGGAAAAAGTTCATGTTTCAAGGCAGCATTGTAGCGCTGGTCACCCCTATGAGGTTGGATGGCAGTGTCGACGAATCAAGCCTGCGCGCACTTGTCGACTGGCATGTGGAGCAAGGTACCGATGCCATCGTTGCGGTGGGAACGTCCGGCGAGTCGGCCACCCTGGACGAGCGGGAGCACTGCAAAGTGATCGGGCAGGTGGTCGATTTCGCCGCGGGTCGCATCCCGGTCATAGCAGGCACCGGCGCCAACTCCACCAGCGAGGCGATCAATCTGACCCGGTGCGCGGCGGAGGCCGGCGCAGATGCCTGCCTGCTGGTGACTCCTTACTACAACAAGCCGACACAGGAGGGGCTCTACCTGCACCACAAGGCAGTGGCGGAGGCAGTCGACATCCCCCAGCTGCTCTATAATGTGCCGGGCCGGACCGCCTGCGATATGCTGCCTGAGACCATTGCCCGGCTGGCAGGAATTCCCAACATCATCGGTGTAAAGGAGGCTACCGGCGATCTGGAGCGCGTACCGGTCCTGCGGAAGCTCTGCGGCGAAGACTTTCTGCTCATCAGTGGGGATGACGCCAGTACCCGTGAATTCGTTCTTCGGGGTGGCCGGGGATGCATCTCGGTCACCGCCAACGTTGCGCCTGCGGCCATGCATCGCATGGTGGCCGCCGCATTGCGCCGCGATGCAGGGGAGGCGGAGCGTATTGACAAAGAGTTGTCCGAACTGCACCGGACACTGTTTCTGGAATCCAATCCCATTCCGGTGAAATGGGCGCTGGAGGAGATGGGCCGGATTCCTCCGGGACTGCGGTTGCCCCTGACACGGCTCTCCGGGCAATACCATGACAGCGTGCGGCAGGCTCTCTCTGGGGCTGGAATTATCTGAATGAAAATACAAAATAATGCAGGACTTTTCTCGTTTTCAGTGTTGTTGGCGCTTGTCATCACCGGCTGCAGCAGTGTCCCCGGTGTCGACCAAGTGCTGCCCGACCGCAAGGTTGAGTATAAAAAAAGCAAACAGGCTGAAAATAACCTGGAGATCCCACCGGACCTGACCAGGAGCAGCATCCAGGACGACCTGGTTATCCCCGGGGCCGGTGCTTCGAGTGCGACCCTGTCCCGGTTCGAGCAGACCAGGCCGCAGCCTGGCACAAGGTCAGCGGGACAACGCGTATTACCGAAGGTGGAGAATATCGAGGTTATCCGCGACGGCGACCAGCGCTGGCTTCTTATTCAGGCAAATCCGGAAGACGTCTGGTTCAGGGTAGTAGAGTTTTGGCAGGAGAGCGGCGTTTTGCTGGAGGAGCAGGATCCCACGGTCGGTATTATCGTTACCGGCTGGCTGGAGAATATGGCGGATATCAGCAGTGATTTCGTTACCGACACTTTTCGGAAATTTGCCGGCGGACTCTACTCTTCGTCAACCCGGGATCAGTTCCGGGTAAGGATCGAAAACGGAACTTCACCCGGAACCACAGAGCTGTATCTGACACACCGCGGAATGCAGGATCAGATTATTCAGGACGGGCAAGGAGGCGTGGAACGTACGGTATGGAATCCACGCGAAACCGATCACGGTCTCGAAGCTGCAATGCTTCGGCGCATCATGGTCTATCTCGGCAGCACGGAACAGGCGGCAGGAACGCAGCTGGCAAGTGCAAAGGAGAAAGCGCGTAAACCTCGGTCGCGCCTAATAAAAGCCGGTAGCCAGGTATCCCTGGCCGTGAACGAATACTACGAGCGCGCCTGGAGATTGGCAGGCGTCGCACTCGACCGGGTCGGTTTCGCGGTTG
>Ga0316201_10003537_pt1 | contig 11524 bp, 12 predicted proteins | sample CS6wburrow_MG_FD_204516 | JGI IMG/M metagenome (GOLD analysis project Ga0316201, IMG submission 204516) | Coastal sediment microbial communities from Delaware Bay, Delaware, United States - CS-6 worm burrow | ecosystem: Environmental > Aquatic > Marine > Coastal > Sediment | place: USA... | reverse complement strand
ATTTTCGGAAAATAATGTTTAGACAGAATTGCAGTTGCCAATGTAATACCGGCTATCAGTAGCAGGTAAAAATTTAGATCATCAATACCTGAGAACAGATCAACCCAGGTATGTAAAAAGGATTCTCCTTTGGGGACAAATATGCCTGTTATGTATTTGAGTTGGCTGCTGGCGATCAAAATAGCTGCTCCAGCGGTAAAGCCGATGACTACAGTATGGGAAACAAAGTTAACCAGAGAACCGAGTCGGGCAATCCCAAAAACCAATTGATAAATACCGGCCAAAAAAGTGAGCGTTAATGTTAATGAAATAAATTCAGGTGTTCCTGGCGTTGCATGGTGACTCACCGCGGAGAAGACTACGATTGAGATTGCTGTTGTCGGTCCTGATACAAGGTGAAATGATGAGCCAAACAGGGCTGCAATAATTGGCGTAACCATTGCAGTATAAAGGCCATATTCAGGTGGAAGACCAGCGATAGTTGCAAATGCAACTCCTTGGGGTAACACAATGACCGCGCCGGTCAAACCCGATAGGAAGTCAGCTTTTACGCTTTCCTTATTAAGCAGTTTAAACCATTTAAGAAAGGGGAAAAATGATGCCAATTCCATCGTGATACGTGCCAAATTAAGCAAATCAGCATCTAATTATAATCTATTAATTTGTCAAGATCATGAAAATCCAAAGATCATTAATGAAAAACATCAAAATTTGATTAAAAAAAGCCTCTAATAAACAGAGGCTTAATTAAATTACTTTATAGTAATAGTTTCAGACATCCTTTAAAAAGGAATATCATCATCAAACCCACCATCATTGGGTGGGGTTGAGGATGGCGCACTGCCTTTTTCCGCAGGACGCTCTGATCCAAAGTTTCCACCACCGCCACCGCCTCCACTGCCACGACTATCGAGCATCTGCATCTGATCCGCGACTATCTCGGTGGTATACCTGTCCTGTCCATCCTGTCCCTGCCATTTGCGGGTCTGCAATCGGCCTTCGACATATATTTTCGAGCCCTTCTTTACATACTCGCCGACCACCTCTCCCAGCCGCCGGAAAAATACGATCCGGTGCCATTCGGTTCGCTCCTGGGTCTCGCCGGTATTCTTGTCCTTCCAACTCTCCGAAGTGGCAAGCGTGAGATTGGCTACCGCATTGCCGTTCGGCATGTAGCGCACCTCAGGGTCCTTTCCCGCATTTCCTATAAGAATTACTTTATTAACGCCTCTACTGGCCATGTCTCCTCCTGTATCTACCGTCTCTTCCATGAAAAGGTGTTGAGTTTATATTGCCGCAAGTCTACCCGCGTGCGACGGAAAATTCATCCAATGCAGCCATATCGATCATCTTGGGATCGATCTTAAGATACGCGGTCTCGTCATCCGCCACCACTACCGCCTCCCCCACGCCGTCCAGCGCGAGGAGGCTGACCTCCAACTCGTGGGCCTGTGCCGCGTCGATCGCTCCAACCCGCAGCAGATGGCTGTTGAGATAGCGGGGTTCGGGCATGCCCGAAGCCACCAGAAACCAGACAGCGATGGCCAAACCCGCGAACAGAAACACCGCTTCCAGACCAAAGTGGGTATGTATCCACCCGCCGAGTACTCCGCCCAGAAAGGCGCCGCTGAATTGGGAAGTGGAATAGACCCCCATTGCGGTTCCCTTACTCTCGACCGGCGCCATTTTGGCGACCAGCGACGGCAGCGTCGCCTCCAGTACGTTGAAAGCGGTAAAATAGATCAGCAGCGCAAGCGCCAGTCCCCAGAGTGAGTGGAAAAAAATATAGAATACGAACTGAGCCACCGCCATCAGGCCAATAGAGAGCAGAAAGACCTGCTTCATCTTACGGCGACTCTCGGCAACGACCACAAATGGGATCATCAGTAGTACGGAGAGCAGCAACACCGGCAAGTATATTTTCCAGTGGCTCGCGACATCCAATCCCGCGGTGTCGCGAAGCGCCAGTGGCAGCACCAGGAAAACCGCGGTCAAACCCATGTGAAGCACAAGGATGCCCAGATCCAGGCGCAACAGATCCGGATTCGCCAGCACCCGCGCGAACTGGCCCGGGACCGGCTCGGTGTCGCGATGAAAAACGCTCTTCTTCGGGTCCGGTACCAGAAAAACAGCAATGCCGACCCCGGCCAGTGCCAACACCGCGGTCAGCCAGAAAATACCCGGCACGCCAATCCAGACATTGATAATCGGACCCAGGATGAGCGACAGCGCGAAGGCCGCACCGATACTCATGCCGATTACCGCCATCACCTTGAGGCGATTGTGCTCCTGGGTGAGATCTGCCGCCAGGGCCATGACCGCCGCCGCGATGGCGCCGCTGCCCTGAATGGCTCGACCGAAGATCACGCCCCAGATGGTATCGGCCTGGGCAGCCACCACGCTGCCCAGCGCAAATATCAATAGCCCACCGATGATCACCGGCTTGCGCCCGATATGGTCGGACAGCATGCCGAACGGGATCTGCAGCAACGCCTGGGTGAGACCGTAGGCGCCGATCGCCAAACCGATCAGCAGGGGCGTGACGCCAACCAACTCCTCCGCATAGAGCGCGAATACCGGGAGAATCAGAAACAGACCCAGCATACGCAACGAGAAGATGCTGGCCAGCGAGATGGCCGCACGACTCTCTACAGGTGTCATTCCCCGCGCATTTATCTCTTTTTGGTTCACTGGCATTTGGTTTGAGATCAGAAGACCGCGTATAGTATCAGGTTCACCCAACGACTGGTACGCAGATGGAAAGTATCCACATCCGGGGTGCCCGCACCCATAATCTCAAGAACATCGACCTGGATCTACCGCGCAATAAATTGATCGTGATCACCGGTCTCTCGGGTTCCGGCAAGTCTTCCCTCGCCTTCGATACCATCTATGCCGAAGGCCAGCGGCGCTACGTTGAATCGCTCTCGGCTTACGCCCGCCAGTTTCTTTCGATCATGGAGAAACCGGATGTCGACCATATCGAGGGGTTGTCGCCGGCGATCTCCATCGAACAGAAAACCACTTCCCACAATCCCCGCTCTACAGTGGGAACCATCACCGAAATCTACGACTATCTGCGCCTGCTGTTCGCCCGTGCGGGGACGCCGCGCTGCCCGGATCACGGTGAACCGCTGGAAGCGCGTACCATCGGCCAGATGGTCGATCATATCCTGGCGCTGCCCGAGGGTGAAAAGTTGATGCTGCTGGCACCGGTGATCTCTGAGCGTAAAGGCGAACACCACAAACTATTGACCGAGCTAAACGCCCAGGGATTCATCCGCGCGCGCATCGACGGCGAGATCTATGAACTGGACCAACCGCCGGAACTTGAACTGCACAAGAAGCACACGATCGAAGCGGTTGTCGACCGGATCAGAGTAAGGGATGACCTGGGCCTGCGCCTGGCGGAATCCCTGGAGACCGCGCTGAATCTCTCTGGCGGACTGGTGAGGGTCGCCTGGATGGACGAATCGGAAAAGGAGGAGCTGGTCTTCTCAGCAAATTTCGCCTGCCCGATCTGCAGCTATAGCCTGCCTGAACTGGAACCGCGTCTGTTCTCGTTCAACAACCCGGTCGGCGCCTGTTCCAAATGTGACGGGCTCGGTGTGAAGCAGTTCTTCGATCCGGAAAGGGTGATCGCACACCCCCACTTGAGTCTGGCAGCCGGCGCAGTCCGTGGCTGGGACAGACGCAACGCATACTATTTTCAGCTGATCCGCTCGCTCGCTGCGCACTACCAGTTCGATACTGAGACACCCTGGCAGGAGCTGCCCGCGAAGATCAGCAAATTCATTCTCTATGGCAGCGGAAGCGAGCAGATAAAATTCAGCTATTTCAACGAGCGGGGCGGTCGCAGCAGTAAAACCCATGCGTTCGAAGGCATCATTACCAATATGGAGCGGCGTTACCGCGATACCGAATCCAACGCCGTACGAGAGGAGCTCTCCCGCTATATCTCCACCCACGCCTGCCCATCCTGCAACGGCACCCGGCTCAACACCGCCGCCCGGCACGTCTTCATTACCGCCCGCAATCTGCCCGAACTGGCGGCGCTGCCCATCGGCAGTGCACTCGATTTTTTCAGACAACTGAAGCTGCCAGGAAAAAGAGGGAAAATCGCCGACAAGGTGGTCAAAGAGATTTCCCAGCGACTGGAATTCCTGGTCAACGTCGGTCTTGACTATCTGACATTGGAACGTAGCGCTGAGACGCTCTCGGGCGGCGAGGCACAGCGTATTCGGCTCGCCAGTCAGATCGGCGCCGGACTGGTCGGCGTGATGTATGTGCTGGACGAACCGTCCATCGGTCTGCACCAGCGCGACAACGCAAGACTGCTGAATACCCTCACCTACCTGCGCGACCTGGGCAACACGGTGATCGTGGTAGAGCACGACGAAGAGGCTATACGCAGCGCCGATTTCGTACTGGATATCGGCCCGGGAGCAGGTGTCCATGGCGGCAACGTAGTCGCTCAGGGAACTGCGGCCGACATCGAACGGGTGGCGGCTTCGCTCACAGGGCAGTATCTCTCCGGCAGACAACGCATCGAGATCCCGCAACGCACTCCGCAGGACCCGCACGGCAGTAGCCTGGCCATTCGAGGCGCGTCCGGCAACAATCTGAAGCAGGTCAACCTGAATCTGCCGGTGGGACTTTTCACCTGCGTGACAGGCGTCTCCGGTTCCGGTAAATCCACGCTGATAAACGATACGCTGTATCCACTGGCTGCCTCCACGCTGAATGCCGCACACCGCACTGCCGCACCTCATACGGAGGTAGTGGGGCTGGAAAATTTCGACAAGGTCGTCGACATCGACCAGAGCCCCATCGGGCGCACGCCACGCTCCAACCCCGCTACCTATACCGGTCTTTTTACGCCAATCCGGGAACTGTTTGCCGGCACTCACGAAGCAAGATCGCGAGGCTATACACCGGGCCGCTTCAGTTTCAACGTAAAAGGGGGAAGATGCGAGGCCTGCAGCGGTGACGGCGTCATCAAAGTGGAAATGCACTTCCTGCCGGATATTTACGTACAGTGCGATGTCTGCAAGGGTAGACGCTATAACAGGGAAACCCAGGAGATTCGCTACAAGGGAAAGAGCGTCGACCAGGTACTCGACCTTACGATTGAGGAGGCACTGGATTTTTTCGATGCCATCCCCGCGGTGAAGCGTAAACTTCAGACGCTGATGGATGTCGGCCTATCCTATATAAAGCTGGGACAGAACGCCACTACGCTATCTGGTGGCGAGGCACAACGGGTCAAGCTGTCACGGGAGCTCTCCAAACGCGATACCGGAAAAACCCTGTATATCCTGGATGAGCCCACTACCGGACTGCATTTTCACGATATAAGACACCTGCTGGCAGTACTGCATCGGCTGCGCGACCACGGCAACACGGTAGTGGTGATCGAGCATAATCTGGACGTCATCAAAACCGCCGATTGGATTGTGGATATGGGGCCGGAAGGGGGAAACAGGGGGGGTGAAATAATCGCCGAGGGCACACCCGAGCAGATCGCTGAGAACAAGGCATCCTATACCGGCCAGTACCTCAAACCGGTGCTGGCACGCTGAGCGACTGGTTCACTATTATTGAGTGGCCGATCTCGAGCCCCAGCAGCTGGTCGGCGCGCCCCTGATTGACCGCGATTTCGACCAGTCCGATCGAGTTGCGGTACCAGAAGGGCCGGCCTCCTGCGATGTCGCTGAAGGTTCTGGCATAACCGATCTCTATACCCTCCACCATTAGCAGCGCATCGTCGGCAATCTCATCGGCTCTGATTCCGCAAAAAGCGTTGCCATAGTGGTCGATATAGATCACCTCCAGCAGGCAGTCTGGCCAACCGCCTCCAACCAACTCAGTGAGTTCTACCGGCAGCAACGCTATCTTCCTGCCCTGAGAAATAGCCGCAGCTGCGGGAGCAAACAGATCCCGCCCATGAAAACTTTCTGAAAGTCTGTCCGGGCGCCATTCAATGGCATGAACCTTTATGTTCCTGGCCTGTTTAAGGACCTGGGAAAACAGTCCATTATCCGGCCCCACGAACCAGTGATGCTCAGTCTGAAGCAACAGAGGCAACCTTGCCCCCCCTACCCCGGGATCGACCACCGAAAGAAAGAGAGTATTTTCCGGTTGATGTCGTGAGAGTGGCTCAAGCAGATAGGCTGATGCGCGTGGATCGCAGCTGGGCGCATCCGACATCAATCTTATCACGGGTATTTGCACCCCCCGATTTAACAATACGGCTTCCATCTGCCCGGTGTAAGGCCCGGCCTCACCAAAGTCGGTGAACAACGCTATTTGCTCAGGGAGCCGATTTTTTCTATTCAGTGTCAACTGTTAATCCGCGAAATAGCCTTTACCCTAAGCCTGATTATAACTGAGCACAAACGGGTAATGTCCGCCCTGCCTTTTTTGAATCCACGTCGTCGGCGAAGGCCGGTATGAGGGAAGGGACAGAGAGAGACCAGAGAATCGCTGGCGTGCTAAACAAAAAACCGGGCATGAGCCCGGTTTTTTTATACCACAAATAGCTTTACCAGCTAGCTGGCATCGACAGCAGCATCGTCGTCAGTCTCAGGACGATCAATCAGTTCGACGTATGCCATGGGGGCCTTATCGCCGACGCGATAGCCGCACTTCAGGATCCGCAGGTAACCTCCTGGACGGTCCTGATAACGGGGACCCAGCTCGTTGAACAGCTTGCCTACCACCTCATCGTCCCTCAGGCGGGAAAACGCAAGACGCCGTTTGGCAGCACTATCGGCTTTGCCCATAGTGATAATCGGCTCCGCCACACGGCGCAACTCTTTTGCCTTTGGCAGGGTGGTTTTGATCAACTCATGCCGCAACAGGGAACAGGTCATGTTGCGAAACATCGCCTGGCGATGCGAACTGTTGCGGTTGAGTTGCCGTCCGGATTTGCGATGACGCATGGATCGACTTCCTTAATAATTTAGTAAAAACCTTATTCAGTTAACGGGGTCTGACGGATGCTTCACTATACCCCGTCGTCCAGTCCCTCAGGCGGCCAGACTTCCAGGCGCATGCCAAGAGAGAGTCCGCGGGTAGCGAGAACGTCCTTTATCTCCGTTAACGATTTCTTACCCAGATTGGGTGTTTTCAACAACTCCACTTCGGTGCGTTGAATCAAGTCACCGATGAGAAAAATATTTTCAGCCTTCAGACAATTTGCAGACCGCACGGTCAGTTCGAGATCGTCCACCGGACGCAAAAGAATTGGGTCAATAGTGGAGGTTCTGTCCTCCTTGGGTGGCTCCGCGCTGCTGGTATCGTCCAACTCCACAAACGAGGATAGCTGATCCTGCAGAATCGTTGCGGCGCGTCGAATTGCCTCTTCCGGATCGATGGTTCCGTTGGTTTCCAGATCGATCACCAGGCGATCCAGGTCGGTGCGCTGTTCCACACGAGCAGCCTCGACCGCGTACGACACACGCCGTACCGGAGTAAAAGTCGCATCCAGGCTCAGTCGCCCAATGGGTCTTTCGTCTCCGTTTTGCCTTACGGTTGCAGGCTCGTAGCCAAGTCCGCGGGCAACCTTGATGGTCATGCTGATCTCACCTTCCTTGGTCAGATTTGCAATCACATGGTCGGGATTTGCGATCTCGACGTCGTGGCTGAGGGTGATATCGCTCGCCAGCACCGGACCCGGGCCTTTCTTGCTCAGGGTCAGCATATCCTCACTCTTGGAGTGCATAATGACCGCAAGATCTTTCAGGTTGAGCAGTATATCGAGTACATCCTCCTGGACACCTTCAACTGTGGTGTACTCGTGAAGCACACCCTCGATCTCAACTTCCACTACCGCCGCACCCGGCATAGAGGAGAGCAGAATACGACGCAGGGCATTTCCCAGGGTATGCCCAAAGCCACGTTCCAAAGGCTCCAGAGAAACCTTGGCATGGCGCTCGCTAATGGTCTGAACATTGACCAGTCGCGGCTTTAGAAAATCGGTAACGAATTCCGGCATTTCGACCTCTTAATCCTGTCCCTTACTTGGAGTAAAGCTCGACCACGAGCTGCTCGTTAACTTCCGCCGGCAACTCAGAACGATCGGGGGTACGCTTGAAAGTCCCCTTCATCGCCTTGGTATCCATCTCAACCCAGTCGGCAAAACCGTACTGCTCCGCCAGTGCAAGAGAACTCTGAACGCGCAGCTGTTTCCTGGCTTTCTCTCGAACCGAAATGACATCTTCCGGCTGTACCTGATAAGAAGGTATATTCAGAATACGGCCGTTTACCTCAATTGCTTTATGGCTAACCAACTGGCGTGATTCGGAACGCGTACTGCCGAAACCCATACGGTAAACCACATTATCTAATCTCTGCTCAAGCATGCATAAAAGGTTTTCACCCGTGGCACCCTTGGACTGTGCGGCAATCTTATAGTAGTTGCGGAACTGCTTTTCCATCACACCATAGATGCGGCGCATTTTCTGTTTTTCACGCAGCTGCAAACCATAGTCGGAGAGACGCCGGCGACGGTCGGTAGTCTGACCGGGCTGCTTTTCCATGTTGCATTTAGATTCAAGAGAGCGAACGCGGCTCTTCAGAAACAGATCTGTTCCTTCACGCCTGCTGAGCTTACACTTGGGTCCGATATACCTTGCCATGATCTATAACTCCGAGTCAGACGCGACGCTTTTTGGGCGGACGGCAGCCGTTGTGAGGTATCGGGGTGACATCGACGATGCTGGTGATCTTAAATCCGGCATTATTGAGCGCCCGCACCGCAGACTCTCGTCCCGGACCGGGCCCCTTCACATTTACGTCGAGATTTTTAACCCCGTAGTCTTTAGCTTTTTCGCCAGCTCGGTCCGCAGCCACCTGTGCTGCGAACGGCGTGCTTTTGCGCGAACCGCGAAATCCCGAGCCTCCGGATGTAGCCCAGGAGAGAACGTTTCCCTGGCGATCCGAAATCGTAATAATGGTGTTGTTAAACGAGGCGTGAATATGAACCACGCCGTCGGTGACGGTTCTTTTAACCTTTTTCCGTGCTGGACTGGGTTTTGCCATTGGCTTGTTCCTGCGAACTCTTAATCTACAGATGCGTACCGGCAACGCCGGTCGGCTTCATTATCTCTTAATTGGGCGACGCGGCCCTTTTCGGGTGCGCGCATTTGTCTGGGTACGCTGGCCCCGCACCGGAAGTCCACGACGATGACGAATGCCACGGTTGCAGCCCAGGTCCATCAGGCGCTTGATATTCATCGATATCTCACGACGCAGATCACCCTCCACCGTGAACCTGGATACTTCTGCGCGCAGCCTGTCGATCTCCTCTTCGGTCAGATCTTTTATCTGCTTTACTGTCTCCAACCCAGCCGCCGCGCATATATCGCTGGCGCGGGCGCGGCCAATGCCATAGATCGACGTCAGCGCGATTACAGTGTGCTTTCGATCGGGAATATTGACGCCTGCAATTCGGGCCATCAGGTTGCTCCTAAAAAAACCAAATTCATCCACATCACGCGCGGAAAACGCGTAACTTTATCTGGAAATATCCAATAAATCAAGCGGAAGCTGGGCTCCAGCTCAACCCTGGCGCTGCTTGTGCCGCGGTTCTTTACAGATCACACGGACGACACGATTGCGACGCACGATCTTGCAGTTTCTGCAGATCTTTTTGACGGATGCCCTAACTTTCATGACCTATCTCTCCAAAAAACTCTTACTACTGAATTCCTTTCGGACTCAGCGCAGCAGACCTGCTCCACCGGGACCTTTTAGATTTGCTTTCTTCATCAATCCTTCGTACTGATGCGACATCATGTGTGCCTGCACCTGTGCCATGAAATCCATTACAACCACCACAATAATAAGTAGTGAGGTTCCGCCGAAATAGAAGGGCACATTCCAACCCACAATCAGAAACTCCGGTAGCAGGCAGACCGACGTGATGTAGATGGCGCCGGCAAAAGTCAAACGCGTCATCACGCTATCGATATACTTCGCCGTCTGCTCACCCGGACGATAACCGGGAATAAATGCCCCGGAACGCTTCAGGTTGTCCGCCGTCTCCTTCGAATTGAACACCAGCGCGGTGTAAAAGAAACAGAAAAACACAATCGCCATGGCGTACAGCAGCACGTAGAGCGGCTCACCGGGAGATATCTTGGCGACGATATCCTGCATCCAACGCATGTTCTCCTGGGTGCCTACCCACTGCCCCAGCGTCGATGGAAACAGAATGATACTGGACGCAAAAATCGGCGGAATAACACCCGCCATGTTCAGCTTAAGCGGCAGATGACTGCTCTGGGCAGCAAACATTTTCCGGCCTTGCTGTCGCTTGGCGTAGTTAACTGTTATGCGCCGCTGTCCCCGCTCTACGAAAACAACAAACGCGGTAACCCCGATCGCCAGGATGAACAGCGTCAGTACCGTCAGCGCGTTCATCTCACCGGTGCGAACCAGCTCCAGCGTACTGCCTACTGCCTGCGGGAGACCCGCAACAATACCGGCAAAAATGATCAGAGATATTCCGTTACCGAGTCCGCGTTCTGTAATCTGCTCTCCCAACCACATCAGGAACATGGTCCCGGTTACCAGCGACACGGCTGCGGTGAAAACGAAGCCGGGCCCGCTCTGAATAACCACATTCATACCCGCCGCCTGCTGACTTTGCAGTGCAATGGCAATGCCAATCGCCTGAAAGGTTGCCAGCGCTACGGTGCCGTAACGTGTGTACTGCGTGATCTGTCTGCGGCCCTGCTCGCCCTCTTTTTTCAACTGCTCCAGTTTCGGTATAACCGCACTCATCAGCTGCATAATAATGGAGGCTGATATGTACGGCATTATGCCAAGCGCAAACAGGCTGGCGCGCATCAGAGCCCCGCCCGAGAACATGTTGAACATGTCCAGAATCGATCCCTGTTGCTGATCGAAAAGCGCAGCCAGCGCAGCCGGGTTGACGCCAGGCACCGGGATAAAGGTCCCGATTCTGAATACCAGCAACGCAGCGACGACAAACAGCAGGCGTTGCCGCAACTCGGTCAGCTTACCTGCCCCAGCCATGCCCCCCGTTTTAGCCTTATTTACCATTTATTCCTCGATCGATCCGCCGGCTGCTTCGATAGCGGCCCGGGCTCCCTTGGTGACACCCAGTCCACGCAGCGTTACCGCTTTATCAATAGATCCTGAAAGGATAACCTTTGCCTGCCGTATACCACGGGGAAGCACACCTGCATCCTGCAGCGCCTTCAGGTCTATCGGCGAGGCATCAACCAGCAGTAATTCATTCAAGCGGACCTCGGCCTTGTAGCCTGACTTCCGCGAGGAAAATCCGACCTTGGGCAAGCGGCGCTGAAGTGGCATCTGGCCGCCTTCGAACCCAACTTTATGATACCCACCGGTGCGGGATTTCTGGCCCTTATGGCCACGTCCGCTTGTTTTACCCGAACCACTGCCGATGCCACGACCGAGGCGCTTGGCGTTTTTTGTCGAGCCCGCAGCGGGCTTGATAGTGTTAAGACGCATTTTAAGCCTCCTCTAC
>Ga0316201_10003536_pt1 | contig 11528 bp, 10 predicted proteins | sample CS6wburrow_MG_FD_204516 | JGI IMG/M metagenome (GOLD analysis project Ga0316201, IMG submission 204516) | Coastal sediment microbial communities from Delaware Bay, Delaware, United States - CS-6 worm burrow | ecosystem: Environmental > Aquatic > Marine > Coastal > Sediment | place: USA... | reverse complement strand
CATCGTCGCCATTGGCGTTCACGTACAGCGTTTCGACGGTCTTTCTCAAGTCGTACAGCGGGTCGATGGCGCTTGTTGAAGTGAGGCCGAGGTTGTCCGGTTGCGACTCAATCTTGATGGTCGACTGTCCCTCGTCGTCACTGGTCAGTTCCAGCAAACCGCGGCTGTGCGTGTTGCCGCTTTCCACCGGCTGGTTGGTCACGGATACCAAGCCGGTTTCGGGCCTGATGTTCCAGCGCCCCAGCAGCGTCAATTGCACGTCGAAAAACGGATAGATTTCGAACTCCGTAGAGGTATTCGGCGCGGGGCAATCCGCCGTCCGCTCATCGAGCGGGAAGCACTCGTCGATCACACTCTGCGCAGCCGCGGTCAGGTAATCGACATACACACCACGGGCGCGCAGCTGCTGCTCCGAGGTCAGGAAGGCGGTCGGCAGATCGGTCGCGGTTGCCGCTGTGCGGGCCGGGAATTCGTGCGTGGATTCATCGTCCGGGGGGTTGGGCTGCGGCAAGGCATCCAGCCCATCCGCGTAATACGCCCCGGCAGCCTCCGTAACGTAAGCCGAATAGGCCGACGCACCCTCATCGGAATCGAGGTAGCCCTCGGGGAAGCCGATCAAGGCGCCCTGGTTGGCGTCATGCGTCACACGCATGAAACCGTCCTTGCGGATCAGGCGGCAGGCCTCTACGTATTCATCGCCGTCTTCGACCGGGGCGATGAGGATGTCGCCCCTGCGATCACGCGTGAAATGCGAATGGTCTGTATCGCTGCCGACGTTTTCGAGGCTGTAGACATCCTCGGCCCCGCTACCGGCCCCGTCGTGGTGATCGCGGCAGCACACGCCGCAAAACATGCTTTGCTGAGAGGCCGGGCCGGCCGGAATGCCAATCGGCTTGGCGACTTGTTCGCCCTCGGAGTAGTCGACGCCGTTCCACAGGGTCGGCTTCAGCCCATAATTTTCCGCCGAAGGCGAGGTCTCCAGTTCACAACTACAGGTGATCGCCGCGAACTCTTCCCTGCGGAGAAAAATCGCGTCGGCGTCCGCCAGCTGCGAGTAGGTCACCACATCGAACCAGGTTTCCACCTTGTCCTCGCGAAACACGTCGGGCAGCGGCGTCGTGGCTTCCTTGAACTTGCCGCCATCTTCATCCAGCGTGATCCTGATGATTTCGGGCTTTTCGCCGGGGTTGTAAATCACCTGCGGACCGCCGCCGGTATCCCGGTTGGAGGCTACCAGCGCGCCCAGCACAGGCGGCGCGGACGGCACTGACTCGATTATTCGGACTCCGCCGCCCAATTGACCGAATTCGATCGTGCCATGGTCACTGAACGTCTCTCCGTCTTCGAGCGGCCGCCACATTACGACGATATCCATCGTCTTGTAGTCGGAATTGACGATGCCTGCCGGCGCTGTCGTCACGAACGTCTCGGTGTCGGCATCCCAATAATAATCCTGGACTATCATGTTGGCCTCGAACAGCGCGCCCTCTCCTTCGGCCCTCAGTACGGAGAAGGTCTGCTCTTCGGGGAAAGTCACAATCTCCTCGTACTCGAACCAATCATTGTCCGGGTCGGAATCGATCCCGATGAAGCCCCGGCGCTCCTCGACCAGCTCCTCGGCGATGCTGATCGCCACGGTCCGCAGGTTTGCGTCCGATGCCGAGCCGGCCAGCCCGGTTTGCAATTCGACCAGCGCGAGCAAGCCAAAGGCGAAAACCGCGATGGCCAGCACAACCTCGAGCAGAGTAAACCCTGACTGTTTCATGTGTTTGTTGTCCGTAGTAGTCATATCAGCTCTCCGCCCGGCCCTGCCAGACAGGATGGAAATCCGTCCAGCCGCCGGTCACTTTGCCGATGCCGCCGGACTGCGAAGCAAGTTCGGCAATTGCGTCCACGTACACGATCTGGAAGGTGCCCGAAAAGCTGCCCAGTTCCGCATCGACGACCACGGCGCCGTAAATCGTGTTGGTGCCCGTGGATTCGAAGGTCGCGTCTGCATTCAGCACATCGGTTACGAACACCACGCCGAAAATACTCGCCCCGCCGTTAACTCGCGTGGTCTCCGCGGCCGAAACCAGGAACACCGGGAATTTCGCGGAACCTACGACCGTGTTGGCGGCGATACTGCAGGTGTCACCCGTCATCCAGTAGACGCCGACTGAATCCTCGTCCAGGATCGAGCAGTCGTCGATCTCGGTGCCGATGGTCCCCTTGAGTTCATTGAACGCGGCCAGGGATTTCTCAACGCCGAATGTGGCTTTGAATAAATCGCAGGGAAACAGGGGGTCGACCACGATATCGATTCCGACAATCTGCTCGCCACCCTCGGCATAGCTGAGGCGGCGTTCGGACGTACCGCAACTGCAGGTGGCGGTCGGGCAGGCGTAATCTTCCGTCATCTGGTCGACGCCGTACCATTCGTGCCGCTCGCAGGTCGACCAGGAACCGCTGCTTGGATCCCACGGTGCGTCGTCACCGGGGCACAAATCGTCCGCGGGGCGGCCGTTCACCCAGGCCGAGATCGGGACGCCCGGACCGCCGCCGTTGGGGTTGGGGACCAGTTCGGCCGTGCCGCTCGCGGGAACGCTGGTGCGGGAGACCAGCGGCACGCCCGGGCCGCCGTCGCCGGCGCCCGGTCCGAAACTGCCAAGCTTCTCGGCGATCAAGGCCTCTGCCTCGCAGGTGGCCGGGTCATCCGGATCGGAACAGGCAGCCTGGCCCTTGGCCAGCAGGGTCACCATGAAATAGATGTGCTCGCCTTCGACGGCGGCGCCGTGCGGCACGCAGCCCTGAACCGCCGGCTCGGGCGCAACCGCGGCCCGATTTATATCGAGCACGCAGAGCAATGCCTGGATTTCGACCCGCTGGTTCAACGGCGCCAGCCGGTCGAGCAGGTCGGGATCGTCCGCATCCGTCGACAGCGGCAGCAGTGTGTCGTCCTCCTGCGGGTTCAGAGGATCCTCGTAATTGTAGAAATAGGTGCCGTCGAGAATGGCCGCGAAGTCGGCCCCTGGTGATCGGGGAAACGTCTCCCCCGAGCAGGGATGATTCGGATTTGCGGCCATTGCATTGGTGCAGGCGGTCCAGCGCTCGGTCCCGGATCCGAGGTCGAGCCAGCCGCTTTCGCCGGGATAGGACAACCGCTGGGCGTTGGCCAGGAAGAACTCCTTGGCGTTCTGCAGGCCCGCCTCGGCGGCGTGGAACGCCTGTTTCTGGCGCACGTCGTTGGCCGACTTGCGCTGTTCGAACACCCCCACTTGCGTGGCGTAAAGCACCAGCTCGGTCAGCAGGATCAGAATCAGGATGGCGCTGAACATCGTCATCGCGCCCCGCTGTTTGCCCGGCAGCGTGCGGGCCAGGGTCGAATATTGCTTTTTAAGAGTATTCATCGGATCTTCTCGATTGCTCAGGGGGCGACAGCCGCGGGCGGCGTCAGGTAGTCGTTGCGCACCTTGATGATGTCCTGCACGCGACGCCGGGTCATCTGGTCATCGGTGCCGGCGGTCCAGCCCATGCCTTGCTCCAATACCAGTTCTCCCTCGATCTGCATGTTCAGCTCGCGCTGGCGCTGTATGTAGCTGCTCTCGCCGCTGTCCTGGAAAATCTCCTTTTCCAGCGATCTGTCATCGTCGATCGTGAACGCCACGATATCCACGATGTTGGGATCTGTCACGGCCAGCCAGCCAGCGGCATCGACGGCGTCGTCGCAACCCGGCACGTCGGCCGCGGCGTTGACCCACATCTGGATGACGCCGCTGCCGCCGTCGTCGATCAAACGGAATCCGCCCTTGGAATCGTTGGTCGCGTCGCCGGTGCCCGCACGATCGAGCTGGAAGATCAGGCAGCCGTCTTCCACAATCATGTCGCCCACGGCCGTGGCGCTGCCATCCTGCCGCGTTCTGTCATGGTCTCCACACCCGGCGTTGCCGTAACAGAGAACTGACGCCGCGGAATAATTGGCGCGCCGCACGTCACGGGTCATCAGGCTCATAACGTTCCGCAATTCGTCGTTCAGCTGGGCCATCTGCGTGATGCGGTTCGTCGTGCCCATTGAATTGCCCATGAGCACGACCATGCCGATGATGACGATCGTGCTAAGCGCCAGCGATATCAATGCCTCCAACAGGGTCACGCCGGACTGCCGCAGGCCCACCGCGCCGTTCGCCTCGATCCTGATTGGAGCCTTCTGGGTTCTCTTCAACATTCTTCGAATCCCGGGACCTTCTGGTCACCTGCATTGGAACAAATCCTTATTCGCCCGGTCGGCCCGACCTCGACATTCAGCGCATAGTTCTGCTCCGGCCTGGAGACCAACTCGAAGCTGACGGCGTCGGTGAAATCCTCCATCATCCCGCGCACCGGATCGATCACGTAAAACGAATCGTCCGCCCCGACGATGGCCTCGAGGGCCTCGTCGTAGTTCAGGTTGGCGGGGATCATGATCCGCGGCGTGTCGTCAAGTGCGCAGGTATTGGTTTCCGGATCCGACGAGCAGGTGCAGCCTTCGGTGGCGTCCCAACCGTCGCTCTCTTCATTCACAATGCCCACGCACCAGTCGCCGATGTCCGTAAAATCGTAGCGGACTGCGACACGTTGATTGCGCTTAACGGCCTCCAGCTGCGCCGAACTGACGAACGCGGCCAGTTGCTGGGCGCCGCTCGTCACCTGGCGCTTCTCTACGATCGCGCGGTAGGACGGCAGGGCAAGTGTGGTGATGATCGCGACGACCGCGACCACCACCAGCAATTCGATGAGGGTAAACCCTCTTGTAGCGGAAAATCCATTTTTCCCTGGCAGCGGATCCCTCCTGGTCAGTGCGCGACTTGGCATGATGCACCTCAGGAGAATATGATTGGTCTTGCACGTTAAGTATAGAGCGCCTCCAGGGAAGGAGGGAAATTCGACCGACCGCCTGTCGTTTCGATGAAACCGCTTGTCCGGAAACGGTTCACGAGGCGGTCCAGACAGGGAACATTGGGTGCGTGATGAACAAATTGAACATGAGCCGGGCCAGGGGATTCACAGTCATTGAGCTGATGATCGTGATAATCATCATCGCGCTCCTGGTAGCGCTGGCCTACCCCTCATACATTGATTACGTCCGCAAGGCGAAGCGCGGCGAGGCTCAGCAGTTGCTGCTGAACTGGTCGATCAACCAGGAAATCTTCCGGTCGAACAACCCTGAATATGCCACCGTCGCCCAACTGCCGGCGCCGTTGCATGACGATTACAACTTTGTGTTGTCGGATCGATCGGCCACCACCTACACGCTCACGGCCACCGGTACAGGCGACCAGGCCAATGACACGGCCAGGGACGGCGTCACCACCTGCACACTGAGCTTGGACGAGAACGGCCTCAAGACGCCTGCCCCCTGCTGGGAATAGCAGTCTCGGGGCACCTCCCGCATCTTGGATACCGCCTGGACGATACCGTTATCGAGGGCATCGAAAGCGGCGCTGACGGCGCTGCTGGCGCTACCGTTCCTGATCTCCGGACACGACCGCCCCAGCCAGTTGGAGCAGGTGCTGCAGCGCGGCAGCCTCACGATGCTCACCCGCAACGGCGCCAGCACCTATTACCTGGGTCCGGACGGCCCAACGGGGCCCGAGGTCGAACTGGTCCGCAACTTCACGGACTACCTGGGCGTGGACCTCGACATTCGCGTGGCCAGCGCCTTCAACGGGCTGTCCGGGCTGTTGCTGCAGCGCAGCGGCGATCTGATCGCCGCTAACCTGACACGCACTCCCGAGCGCGAGCGATTATTCAATTTCGGTCCGGGTTACCTGGAGACCGGCACAATGGTGGTGTACCGGCGGGGGCAAACCCGGCCGCGCTCGCTGGAGGACCTGGCCGGGCTTAACATCATGGTGATCGCCGGCAGCAGCTACGAGGACGCGTTGCGCGACGCGCAGCAGCAGGTCCCCGCCATCGAATGGGAGCCCCGCGAGGACGTCGGCATGGAAGAGCTGCTGCTGGCAGTCGCCGATGGCGCGATCGATGCGACCCTGGTCGATTCGAACATCTTCAAGCTGAACGGCCACTTTTACCCGCGGGTGGCCAGGGCGTTCACACTGCCGGGGACGCTCCCGCATGCCTGGGCCTTTCCACCCGGGTCGGACGACAGCCTCGTGCAGAAGGCACGCCAGTTCCTCTATCTGGCGAGAGAAAGCGGCAACCTTCAGGCACTTCACGATGCGTTCTACAACCGCTCGGAGCGAATGGACCGGGTCGGCATGTTCCAGTTCATGCGCCAGGTGCGCGAGAGACTGCCGCCGCTTATCGCCATATTCCGGGAGACTGCCAATGCGTATTCGATGGACTGGCGGCTCCTGGCGGCGATTGGCTACCAGGAGTCGCACTGGGATCCTGAAGCCTCTTCCTACACGGGCGTGCGCGGGCTCATGATGCTGACCGAACGCACCGCCTACCAGATGGGTGTGACGAACCGCCTGGACCCGCGGCAGAGCATCGATGGCGGCGCGCGGTACCTGTTGAACCTGCGCGGGCGGGTGCCCGATCGCATTCCGGAACCGGACCGCACCTGGATGGCGCTCGCGGCTTACAACATGGGCATGGGACACCTGGAGGACGTGCGGGTGTTGACGGAGAGACAGGGCGGCGATCCCGACTCGTGGGATGATGTCGTGCAGCGGTTGGATTTGCTGAGCCAGGAAAAGTGGTACACGCAGACCCGCTACGGCTATGCGCGGGGATTTGAAGCGCGCCAGTTCGTCGAGAACGTCCAGAGCTACTACGAGACACTGGTTTGGATGGACACCCGCGAGCATCCATTGCTGATCGCTGCTCTGTAAAGGCGGCGCAAGCCCCTCCAGCAAATTCCGCTACGGTTCCAGTTCGTACCAAAGGCAGTGGCCTGCCCGCTCGTGGATCGCATGCAGCCGCGCATCGTGCGCGCGGCCCTCGGCCTCGTTCGGGCGCAGGACGACCAGCGGCGGTCGCTCCGACGGCAGACCCCTGTCCAGGCCGGAGTCAGCAGCAACCGGTGCGTCGAAACTGAGCCCGAGATCGCTCTGCCCGCCGGTCATGGCGAGATAGACGTCGGCCAGCAATTCGGCGTCCAGCAAGGCTCCATGAAGGCTGCGGCTGCTGTCGTCCACCTCGTACCGTTTGCACAGTGCCTCGAGACTGTTGCGCTGACCCGGATGCAGATCGCGGGCAAGCTCCAGCGTATCGAGCACGCTGGCATGATCGCTGACCCTGTCCGACCGACCCAACAGCGCCAGCTCGGCATCGAGGAAACCGACATCGAAGGGAGCGTTGTGGATGACCAACTCGGCGCCCGCGATGAACTCCAGCAGCTCTTCAGCCACGTCGGCAAAAACCGGCTTGTCGCGCAGAAATTCCTGGCTGATGCCGTGAACCTCCAGCGCCCCGTCCTCGATATCCCGTTCCGGGTTCAGATACTGGTGGAAATGCCTGCCGCTGAGGCGCCGGTCGATCAGTTCGACGCACCCGATCTCGATGACGCGGTGGCCCGCTTCCGGTTCGAGACCGGTAGTTTCGGTGTCGAGAATGATCTGTCTCATGATGTTCGTCCCATGTCCCTTCTGGTTAAACCGCTTCTACATCGGAATCGCGCGCCGCGCCAGTTCGTCGGCCCGCTCGTTGCCGGGCACGCCGCTATGGCCTCGCACCCAGCGCCACTGCACGTTGTGCCGATGGATCGCCTGCTCGAGGCGCTGCCATAACTCGACATTTTTGACCGGTTTCCGGTCCGCTGTTCGCCAATTGCGCCGCTTCCAATTCTCGAGCCATTCGGTCATGCCTTTCATCACGTAGGTCGAATCGGTATGCAGGACGACCTCGCAGGGTCGCTTCAGAGTTTCCAGCGCCCGGATTACGGCCATCAATTCCATGCGATTGTTCGTGGTCTGGCGCTCGCCGCCGGACAGCTCCCGGCGGTGGCCGTTATACATCAGCACGCTGCCCCAGCCGCCCGGGCCCGGGTTGCCGCTGCAGGCCCCGTCCGTATAAATTTCGACCTGCTTCTTCCCGTTCATGCTCGTCCGGCCCGGTCAGCCCCCAATGCCGGCCGATTGTACAACGCCCGAACTCGGTTTTCTGAATCTCAGCGGCGTGAGTTCGGGGCTATCGCGGTGACGGGCCTGCAGCAGGACGATGTCAGCCACGGGCGCGGCCAGTCCGGCCAGGCCCTGGGCCATGAACGCGGGACGGCGGCGGCCGGCGATCCCGGCGCCTGCGAACCCCTGCATGGTCATCTCGAGGCGTTCGAGCCGGTCTTTGACCTTGAACGGCGCGATACCCGGCAATCGGCGGCTGCTGCCCTGGGTTCGATACCTCCAGCCCATGCGGTTCAGGCCCAGCAGGATCAGCACGCCGTTGCGGCCCAGCACCCTGACCGCCTCGGCCAGTTCGCCCTCGCTGCCGTCGCCGACAACGTGGTGCAGCACGACCATGCTGAAAACCCGGTCCTGGAATGGCAGTTGGCGCGACTCGCACTGCACGCGTTGGCCCTCGCCGGCGCCTTCGGACTGGCTCAAGCTGATCGACACACCGAATGCTTCCGAAGCGGTATGCAGCAGCATCGGGTCGAACAGCGGCGCGGCCGGATGGTGAATTTCGAGCAGATTTCCGCGAACGCCGGTGCGGCCGGCGCTGCGCAAGAGACCCTCGGACAGGCTTTTCAGCACCGCGGGGTCAGAGTTCGTTGGCTCGGTGATTGCCGACATGGATCAGCCGCCTCGCCGGCCTTGGCCAGCAGCACTTCTGCTAGAATAACTTGCCCTGGCGGGAGACCGCGCGCCGCAAGAAATGGTGATGGATTCCAGAATGCCTGAAGTCAGTGTCACTGCGATACCTGCATTTTCCGACAATTATATCTGGCTGCTATCTGCAGGTGGAGCCGAATGCGCGGTGGTCGATCCGGGGGATGCCGAACCGGTGCTGGCCGCGTTGAGGCGGGAGGAACTCGAAATCACGTGCATTCTCCTGACCCACCACCATGCCGACCATATCGGCGGCGTGGAGCGGCTCGTAAGCGCGAGCGGCGCACCTGTGTTCGGCCCGCAGGACCCCAGGATTGGGGGGCAAGTCCGCAGCCTGTGCGAAGGCGACGCCATCGAACTGCCCGGGCTCGGCCTCGAATTCCAAGTAATCGAAGTGCCCGGCCACACCTCGACCCATATTGCTTTTTACGGGCACGGCTGCCTGTTTTGCGGCGACACGCTGTTCAGCGTCGGCTGCGGGCGCCTGTTCGAGGGCACACCGGAGCAGATGCAGGCTTCGTTGGACAAACTGGCGGCGCTGCCGGCCGCCACGCGGGTGTTTTGCGCCCATGAATATACCCTCGCCAACTGTGATTTCGCCCTCGAAGTCGAGCCCGACAACGAGGCGCTGCAGAAGCGCGCCAGCGCGGTGGAGGCGGCCCGCGCGGTCGGCCGCATCACCCTTCCCAGTACGCTCGGCGAGGAACTGGCCGTCAATCCTTTCCTGCGCAGCCGCGAGCCCGATGTGGTGCGTTCAGCCCGCCTGCGCAATCCGGACGCGCAGCCGGGCGCCTCGACATTCGCTGAAATCCGCGCCTGGAAAGACGGGTTCTAACTCGGTTTTTCTTGACCTGGTCGCCGCCAGCCGCATAATTGATGGTTTAAAACAACAATTTGAGGAGTTTTTGTGTCGGTTCGTTTAACTGCAGTCCTGCTGTTTCTGCTTCTCGCCGGGTGCGCGACCCCCGGTAGCGGCACTCCGGAAATCGCACAATCCGAGCCCTCGCCGCCGGCCGCGCCACCGCCTCCGCAGAGTTCCGCACCGACCATCGACGAACACCTTTACATACCCCAGCCGGAGCCAATTCCGGCAACAGAAGAGTCCGATCATGTTCACCCCGGCGTCTGGGAGCGGCTGACCCACAGTTTCGAACTGCCGGAGTGCCTGGATCGGGAAGCCAACGTCAAGTGGGCGCAATGGTATGCGGAACGGCCGGAATACCTGGCGCGCGTGTTCAAGCGCGCTCAGCCCTGGATTTACCACATTGCGACTGAACTCGAGCGGCGCGACATGCCCGGGGAGCTGGCCCTGCTGCCCATCGTCGAGTCCGCCTACGACCCCTTCGCCTACTCCAGCGGCCGCGCGCTGGGCGCCTGGCAGTTCATCTCGGCCACCGGCCGGCGGTACGGGCTGAACCAGAACTGGTGGTACGACGGCCGTCGCGACGTCTGGGCCTCGACCGACGCCGCGCTCACTTACCTCGGCGACCTGGGCGCCCAGTTCGAAGGCGACTGGCTGCTCGCGCTGGCCGGCTACAATTCCGGCGAGAACCGCGTCAAGCGGCAAGTCGCGAAGAACCGCGCCGCGGGCAAGCCGACGGATTTCTGGAATCTCAAGCTGCCGCGCGAGACGCGGGGCTACGTTCCCAAGCTCCTGGGCCTCACCTGCCTGTTCCGGCATCCCGATCAGTTTGCCTTCGAGTATCCGGACACCCCGGACCAACCGGTCATCGAGGCCGTCGACCTCGGCCAGCAGGCGGACCTGGTGCTGGTCGCGCAACTGGCCGAAGTGCCCATCGACGTGCTGTTTACGCTGAACCCGGGCTATAACCGCTGGGCCACATCGCCGGACGGCCCCTACCGGGTCGTGCTGCCGCTGGACAGCGCCGAGGTTTTGCGGGCGGGTCTGCAGCAAATGGACGGCTCGGCCCTGATCAAATGGGACCAGGTCGTGGTCCAGAGCGGTGACACGCTGTCGGAACTCTCGACGCGCCATCGCGTGCCGGTGTCGGTGCTGCGAACCGCCAACAATCTGGACGGCGACCTGATCCGCGTCGGACAGAAACTGCGGCTGCCACGAGACGAGCAGCTGCTGGTGGATCCCCTGTACGCCCAGGCGGCCCTCGAATTGCAGAAGCTGCAATCCGGCCTGATCGCGGCCGACCGCGTGACCCATCGCGTGCGCAGGGGTGAATCGCTGTCGGTAATCGCCCGCCGCTACCGGGTTTCCGTCAAGGACCTGCAGCGCTGGAACAATATCGGGAATCCGCGCAGCCTGCGCGCGGGTACCACCATCACCGTATTCCACAGCCCGGCCGCCCCGCAGCCGGCCAACAGCGGCAGCGTCAAATATGTCGTGCAGAGCGGTGATTCACTCTGGAGCATCGCGCGCAAGTACAAGGTCCGGGTCAATGACCTGAGAAGCTGGAACGACCTTCGCGGCTCGATGATCCGGCCCGGTCAGTCGATCCGCATCGAACTCTGATCCGTGGCCCGATCCTGGTCGATCCGAATCGCTGCGGCGGCACTGGCCGCGCTTTGTTCGGCTGCCGTCGGCGCCGAGGATCGGGATCTGCATCTCGCAGGCGAAGCCATTCAGGGCGGGCTTATTTTCGGCAATGCCGGACCGGGCAACACTGTTTTCCTTGACGAAACGGAGATCATGGTCGCGCCGGGGGGGCGCTTCGTCATCGGTTTCGACCGGGACGAGACCGGGGAGAGAATCCTGCGGGTTCGGTACGCGGAAGGCCATGAAGAATCCATCACCCTGGCGGTCGC
>Ga0316201_10003535_pt1 | contig 11529 bp, 7 predicted proteins | sample CS6wburrow_MG_FD_204516 | JGI IMG/M metagenome (GOLD analysis project Ga0316201, IMG submission 204516) | Coastal sediment microbial communities from Delaware Bay, Delaware, United States - CS-6 worm burrow | ecosystem: Environmental > Aquatic > Marine > Coastal > Sediment | place: USA: Delaware... | reverse complement strand
CATCGAGTAGCGCTTTGGCGTCGGGCCGGTCAAGCGGGGAGGGAAGCAGTTTCACCACCGCGTCTATCAGTGGTTGCACGCCGAGGTTGCGCAGCGCGGAGCCTCCGAAGCAGGGATGGATTTGACCGTTGAGGGTGGCTTTGCGCAGCGCATTCCACAAAGTTTCTGTGTCGGGCTCCTCTTCCGCCAGGACTTGATCCGCCAACTGATCGTCGGTTTCCGCTATCCCCATCAGCAGCGCCTCACGCTGTTCGGAGAAGCTCGCCCAGGTCGTGTCGTCGCAGGGTTCTGTGGCCACTTTCTCGCCGTGTTCCCCGCTGAATCTGATCAGCGTTCGGTCAAGCAGGTTTACCACCGCCCCCTGTTCCGGCAGGGGAATCGTGACCGCTACGGGATTGCCGCCCAGGCGCTTGCGGACACTCTCCAGCGCCTGATCGAAATCGGCGCCGGGGCGATCAACCTTATTCACGAAAAACAGGCAGGGGAGGTGGAACTTCTCTCGTTGCCGCCACACGGTTTCAGTCTGCGGTTCCACCCCGCGAACGCCGTCGAGCACCAGCACGCAGCCGTCCAATACGCGCATGCTGCGCTCCACCTCGATGGTGAAATCGACGTGCCCGGGGGTGTCCACCAGCTGGATCAGGTGATCCTGCCAGTGGGCCTTGGTTACCGCCGAGGTAATGGTGATGCCGTGGTTCTGCTCCTCCGCCATATAGTCCATGTGGGCGGCACCGTCATGCACCTCACCGACTTTGTAGAGTGCGCCTGTGTAGAACAGAATACGCTCGGTAAGCGTCGTCTTGCCGGCGTCGATATGCGCGGCTATACCGATGTTGCGTACCCGCCGGAGATCACTGTTATTTGTCATTCTGAGTCGGGACCCGGATTCTGTTGCAGCGTCTCGCCCTGCTCGTTGAGCACGCGGACGCTGACGGGAAAACCTTGCCGCAGACTGGCAGCAGCCATACTGAACTCCTCATAGAGATTCAGGCAGCGCTTCATCCGCAGCGCCTGTTCGAGTTCACTATTCACTTCGAGGGTTATCGCGATGCTGCTGATACGGGTACGCCCCCTCTCGTTACGCTCCAGGCAACAGAAAGCCCTGGCGTGCAGACTGCCTGCGGGCGGGCTGTTTTTGGCGACACAATAGAGCAGGCTGGCGCTCAGACAGTTTGCCGCGGCAGCAGCCAGCAGGCGTGAAGCAGAGGGAGCGGCGCCTCCGCCAACGGACAGTTCATCCAGATTCTCCAGGTCAAACTTAACCCTGAATTCGAGACCTTCCACATGCTTCATCTCGATAGTGAATTGATTATCCTCTGCCAAGCTTTTCACCTATTAACTGATAACTGATAACTGACGACTGACGACTGACAACTGACAACTGACAACTGACAACTGACAACTGACAACTGATTATTGCACCGAACATTTTTTCTCGCTTAGCTCCCGGCAATCATCATCGGCTGCAGCAGCCAGGAGCCGGTGCGGATGCTGCCACGCCGTTCCACGTCGGTTGCCACCGCCTGCAGTCCGGCAAACATCTCTTTCATATTGCCGGCGATGGTGATCTCCTCCACCGGAAACTGAATCTCACCGTTCTCCACCCAAAAGCCCGCAGCACCCCGCGAGTAGTCGCCGGTCACCATATTTAATCCACTGCCCATCAACTCGCTGATCAACAGACCGCTACCCATCTGCCTGAGTAGTCCAGCCAGGTCCAGTTCACCGGAATCGATGCTCAAATTCCTTACTCCACCCGCATTACCGGTGCTCTCCATGTTCAATTTACGCGCCGAATAGCTGCTCAGTACGTAGCTTTGCAGTATACCGTCCCGAACAAACTCTTTCGCGGCGGTGGCAACGCCCTCGCTATCGAAAGGGGCGCTCGCGGGCCCCCCCGGCAGCAGCGGGTTTTCATGAATACGCACAAATTCCGGGAATATCGGCTGATTCAAATGATCCAGCAGAAAGGAGGAGCGACGGTAAAGCGCGGAGCCGCTGATCGCCCCCGTCAGGCTGCGTAACAGACCGACGGCCATCTCTGCCTGGAAAATGACGGGTGCCTCGCAAGTTTTAATCTGGCGTGCGCCGAGCCGTGCCAGGGTGCGCTCGCCAGCGCGCCGCCCCACCGCCTGCGCCGACTCCAACTCCTCAGGGTTGCGCTCAGAGGTATACCAGTAGTCACGCTGCATACTCTCCCCCTGCTGGCCTATCACGGAGCAACTGAGGCTGTGGTTACTGCTGGGGTATCCGCCAATGAATCCGTGGCTGTTACCGTACACCTGCAGGCCGCTGTGGCTGTTCAGCGTTGCCCCTTCGGAGTTGGTAATACGCGGGTCGAGATCGCGCGCTGCGGTTTCGCACTCGATGCCCCTCTCGATCGCCTCGGTTACGTCGATTTCCCAGGGGTGGTACAGATCCAGGTCGACTTGTTCGCTGACCATCCGATCTGCGTCGGCCAGCCCGGCGTAAGGGTCTTCCGTAGTGAATTTAGCGATATTGCAGGCTGCTCGAACCGTGTCCCTAATAGCATCCGGCTTGAAGTCGGAGGTGCTGGCAGAGCCTTTCTTATGGCCGAAGTAGACACTGATACCCATCCCCTGGTCGCGCGTATGCTCAATTGTCTCCACCTCTCCGAGCCGCACGTTGACCGACAGTCCGACGTCGAAGTTGACGCCTGCTTCGGCGGCGCTGGCGCCCCGGTCTGCGGCCTCTCGCAGCATATCCGCAACCATCTGCTGCAGTTGCGTCTGGCGATCTTTCAAATCATTCATTGGTTGTGACATCCCGCTATCAGTTGGTTCCGCCGACGGTAAGTTCATCCACTTTGAGGCTGGGCTGTCCGACCCCGACGGGGACGCTTTGACCCTCCTTGCCGCAGGTGCCTACACCGGCGTCCAGCGCCAGGTCGTTACCCACCATGCTGACCCGCGTGAGCACGTCGGGGCCATTTCCGATCAGCGTGGCGCCCTTAACCGGGGAGGTGATCCTGCCGTTTTCGATCAGATAGGCTTCGCTGGCCGAAAAGACAAATTTTCCCGAAGTGATATCCACCTGTCCGCCACCGAAATTGACCGCATAGAGGCCTTTGTCGACCGAAGCGATAATCTCACCGGGATCATCCTCTCCGGGCAGCATGTAGGTGTTGGTCATGCGCGGCATGGGCAGGTGGGCGTAGGATTCTCGCCGCCCGTTGCCGGTCGATTCGGTTCCCATCAGGCGCGCGTTGAGGCGATCGTGCATGTACCCCTTTAATATTCCATTTTCGATAAGCACCGTGTTCTGACCGGGGGTGCCCTCGTCATCCATGCTGAGAGAGCCTCTTCTACCCGGCAGCGTGCCGTCGTCAACCACGGTACACAGCTCGGTTGCAACCCGCTCTCCGATCCGCCCGGAGAAAGCGGAAGTCCCTTTGCGGTTGAAATCGCCCTCCAGGCCGTGGCCGATCGCTTCATGCAGCAGAATACCCGGCCAGCCGGGCCCGAGCACCACCGGCATGGTCCCCGCCGGGGCCGCAATCGCATCCAGATTGACAAGCGCCTGGCGCACCGCCTCCCTGGCGTAGCCCAATGCCCGCTCCTGATCCAAAAAGAAGTGGAAACCCTGGCGTGCGCCACCGCCGCTGGAGCCCTGTTCGCGCCTGCCCTCCTGCTCTACGATGACGTGTACATTGCAGCGTACCAGGGGACGCACGTCACCGCTGAGATTGCCGTCACTGCCCGCCACCAGCACTATATCGTGGGCGGCTACCAGACTGGCGATCACCTGGATAACCCTGGGATCCTGCCTGCGCGCCTCCGCATCCAGCCGGTGCAGCAGCTCGACTTTCCCGGTTTCGGTCAGCGTTTCCAGAGGATTGATCGGCTCGTAGTACTGCCGCCCCGCCGGGAGAGACTTTACGCGGATGCTGCCCTGACCGCCGCTGCGCGCAATGGCGCGGGCGGTCTTCCCCGCCTCCAGCAGGCTTGGCAGTTCGATCTCATCGGTATAGGCGAAACCGGTTTTCTCCCCGCTGATCGCACGCACCCCCACACCCTGCTCGATGTTGTAGGCGCCCTCTTTGATAATCCCGTCCTCAAGCACCCAGGACTCGAGCCTGCTGCTCTGAAAGTAGATATCCGCTGCATCTATCCTGGCAGCAAGCAGTTGGTCCATAACCTGGTCGAGATGATGATCCTGCAGATTTGCCGGGAGTAACAGGGCATCGCGGGCGATGTCGATCGTTGTAGACATAGGCTGTCTCTTAAAGCGGTTCGTTAAAACGGGTATTAGTCAGAGAAAAATTGCGGCCATATTGACGCAATTCAACCTCTATAAACGGAAAGTTTGTTATCCAGCTGCGATCATCGGCCTAAAGCGCATCAGGCGCAGCGAATCTTCCGGTGACCTATGGTCGGAAAGTTCCGCCGTGTGGTCCTAAGATAGTCCAGATCCAGCGCACAGCTGATGGAGCCGGTGACGCGGGGTACCTGGGCCACAATCGTCCCCCAGGGATCCACTATCATGCTGTGACCATGGGTTTCGCGACCGTTTATGTGAAACCCTCCCTGGGCCGCGGCCACCACGTAGCTCAGATTCTCGATCGCCCTGGCGCGCACCAGAGTCTCCCAGTGGGCTCTTCCGGTAATTGCGGTGAATGAGGCAGGCAAGCAGGCCACTTCCATACCCTTGTCCAGCAGTTTGCGAAAAATCTCCGGAAAGCGCAGATCGTAGCAGACCGCGATGCCGAGCTTTCCAAATGGTGTTTCGACCACCACCGTCTCTCCGCCTGGCTCGATAGTCTCGGATTCAGAGTAACGTTCGTGTGCCTCCACCAGGTTGACATCGAACAGGTGCATTTTGTCGTAACGAGCGACCCGCTCCCCCTGGTCGTTATAGACCAGACAGGCAGCACGAACCTTGCTGTTGCTTTTCGCCTCCAAAGGTATGGTTCCGCCGACCAGCCAGATACCATGACGCCTGGCTATCTGGCTAAGGTACTCCTGCAGCGGACCGTCTCCGTCGCTTTCACGCAGGGCCAAAAGATCCTTATCGTGCTCGCCCATGAAGGCGAAATTCTCCGGCAGCACCACCAGCCCCGCACCGCTCTCCACGGCATCATTTATCAGCTGATCGGCTATAAGTAGATTGGCACTGACGTTTGGGCCACTTGCCATCTGAATGGCCGCAGCCTGTTTTCGTTTTTCACTCATAAGATTGTGCGCTACCGTTGCTGTTGTCGTTATCCTGCTGAACCGGTGTTCGTCAGCAGAATAGCATATCGCGTCAAGGCGCAGGAACCGCCAGACACGCTCGATTACCGAATCTATCCCGCTTACGTCTTTATCCCCTCTCTACTCTCTACTCTCTACTCTCTTCATAGATTCTCTGGGTCGGCGTAAATTGCTCTTTCAACGTCTCGAACAACCAGGACCCCTTCTCTGCAGGGGCGTTATCGTCAACCTGCGTGGTAAGAGCTGCAGCCGCCTCATCCCGACTGCTTTCACCCAGCGACTGTGAATCCGAAACCGTCTGATTGACGCTGACTGGCGTTAGCAGCGGATCGCTCCACGGGCCTTTGACTTCGTACTGTCGCTTCGATACTTTGTCGAACTGTTTGCCGATCAGGCCCTGTGCAAGCAGCATGGCAGCGCCACCAATAGGCCCGCCGGCCAGCAACCCGGCCACCGGGAGCGCGGCGGAGAGGTGCGGCGTCACTGTCACCAACTGGTCGAAATCCTCTTTGGCCAATCCTGTACGACCGGAAATGTCCACCTTGGCTGCGGGACCCGTTATCTGGAAGTCGGTTGTATAGGCATCTCCACTGTCCAGTTCGAAACTGCCTTCGACACTGTCGAAAGCCAGCCCTTTATGCAACAGGTCACTGAAATCGAGGCCAAGGCGCCGCTGCAGAGCGGTGATATTAAGCAGCCCGAATACCCGCCCTATTCCGGGATCCACATTCAGAAACTGTCCCTTTCCAAGCTTCAGGCTGATCTGCCCATTGAGAATGTCAGGACGAAATCCGGCCGGTGAATCGCGCCAATCCAGCTGACTGTCAAACTCCGCGGGCGCTCGCGAGATATACTTTGGATAGCCGAGGTCATCCAGCAGGTTTCCCAGTGAGTCGCTGGTCATCGTGAGTTGCAGACGGCTCTGCTGATCACCTGCATCCGTCCTGCTCCAGCTTCCCGAGGCAGACAGTTGCAGCTGCCTGCCCTTCAGAGAGAAGGTCTGCAACTCCTGGCCCGTCGGGGTGTGCCGGGAGATCAGTTGCAGCTTGCCGAAATCCTTGCCGTTTATTTCGGTCTTCTCTACCTCCAGGTCAATAGCCGGCAGCCTGGAGGGATCGGCGCTGCTCGAAGCGTTTCTCTGCGGCTTGTCCGGCTGGCCGGGCGCGTAATTCAGGCTAAGACGTTTCAGCCTGGCGCGGACCGGTTGCTGCGGGATGTTATCGGGAATCTGAATCTCTCCCTCGACCTGGCGGCTGGAAAATCTTCCGTTCAGCATCTCCCCCTCGCGCCGGAGATCCAGGCTGAGGTTGTCCAGATCTAACTCTCCCGCGCTCATCCGCCCCACATCCAATGCCACTCTATTCAGCGGCAGTGTCGTGCCTTTTCCCTTCTGGGACTGTAACAAGTCGGTCCAGGCCGTCAGGTCAAGGGTTTCGAGGTTGCCGCCGATCTCAAACCCATCCTGCGTCGGAATCCTGGCCGCTTCTCCGCCAAGCTGGAGGGCGCCGCGGATGATTTCCTGATCCCCCCGGGTATCAGGTTCAAACACCAGTGCAAGATCCAGAAGCGGACCATACTCCATATGAATCGATCTGCTACCGTTCTCCGGAAACGCCGTGCTAAGGGAAAGTGTGCGCGTTTCATCGGCGCGCTTTCCAAGCGGCGCCGGCAGCTCGACAGCAACCCCTCTCAAGCCGGAGGAGAGCTGCATCAAGGGCGCCCCTGTTGCATCCGCTGCGCGGTGCGGAATATCCAGGCGCAGCGTCCATTCCGAACTGCCTGTGACAGGTTCGAAGTCCACTTCGGAAAAGCGCCGGGCCAGCTGCCGGCTGGAAACCTGCGCCCTGGCAATGATCCGGGTCGCCTGACGCGGTTTGCTCAAGGTTTCTATGCCCACTGTGACGGTGCTGCCCAATGCCCTGGCCTTGAGTCCGCGCGCCTGAATATTCTGCTCCGTGAAGTTCAGATTGCCGCGTAGTTCGGTCAGCGGTAACTGCCACTCCTGCAGATTCAGGCTGCTTCCCGCGAAATCTATTTTTCCGTCCAGATTGAACGCTTGATCCGTCTCGATTGGGATCGTCAAATCGATCAGCGTGACCGCCTCCCCCGCTGCGCTCATACCCTCGATATAATCTGCAAACTCCCCGGCCAGCGGTGATTCGCGCAGCAGTCGCAGGTTATTCTGCAGCGCACCCTGCACGCTGCCTTTCAACTCGAATGTCGAATCATCGAAGTCGGCGATTCGCCCGTGGGTCTGGTTCAATAGACTGTCAAAAATCATCCCCCTGTCGACCAGGACATCAAGGCCGTTGTGCCGAAAAAGAACTTCGGCGGCAACCTTCGTCAACCTGGGCCAGCCGGGGGCGTAATCGATGGTTATGTTGTCGCTATGGAAAAGGACTTCGAACATACCGTTCCGGGTTTTGTCAAACGGGAAATCGTTCAACGGGCCGCGTACCAGCGCGCTGCCGGAGGTCACTACGCCATCGACAATGCCCCGGTCGAGCCAGGCGACAACCTCATCCGGCATTATGCCTACCGGGTAGTAGCGGTGTGCGTTGATGGCCAGTCCGTCGGAAAAATCGGTCTGCAGATCCATGAAAACCGATTTGTCGTGCTCTGCTGGAATCTCAATAGTGAGACGGGTGTTGGTGCGGATATCGTTAGTAACCGCCAGGATATCCGGCGTCTCCAGGCGCCAGCCACCCGCCTGCTGCCTTGTCCAGGAGATCTGACCCTGCAGGGCCTTCAAATCGAGCGGATCGCGGAACAGCCCGGGAAAATAGAGCACTGTCGATTGTTCGTTGAGCAGCAGGTTTCCCCCGTCCTGGTTCAGCCAGAACGCTGCATCCAGATTCTTTACTCCGGGGAACTCTTCCCAGGATTGGGTAGAGAGAGACTCGAATCGTCCCTGTAACGACCAGAGGTTGTCACGCTCTTTCTCCTCGAATTCAAATCTGAGATCGCGTAACTCACCTTGCGTTGCGGTTCTTCGCAACGCCGCGGCGATCTCCGGTTGCTGCGAGAGTAGAAACTGAGCGATAGCAGCGAGATCTGCGGCGCGCGCGAAGTTGGTTCCAGCCAGCAAGCGGACGCGTCTATCCGCGTCAAAACGGGTCGAGAGCGAGAACGCACTCTCGGGCCAGGCGGATCCATCACGTACGAATTCGATATTAGCAACATCCAGCTGCCAGCCTTCGGCTTCAGCCGTCCAGAGAAAGTTACCACCCATCCGCTCGATTCGGAGATCGAGCGCAGCGACGGCCGCGGCCGCCTCATGCCGGAGTAATAGCTGAACAACATCACTTCGGCCCCGCATCCGGCTGAAATGGTCATCTTCCCAATGGCCCCAGATCTCAAAACCCAAACCGCCCGAGAGGATGTTGTAGCCGAGTTCAATGGTCGATCGAGGCAGCCGGGAAAGCGCGATGTTTCTGCCCTTGAGATAGAGATCCGCATACCAGCCACCCGGGCTGCTGACATCACCCCGAATATCCGCTTTCAGCTCCAGATGCCCGCCTCCCGGGTAGGCCAGCCCGGCTTCGAGTTGGTGGCGTTCCCCGGCGTTACGCAGCACGGCATTAACATTGCGGAACATCTGCAGGTCGCCGCCGCCGGGTTGATTGTCAAAGGCGATATTGCTGTTTTCAAGCCGAACACGGGAGGGAATCGCAAACCAGCGCGAGCTGTCACCGGCGAAGTTATTCAGGCCGCTGATTGTGAAGCTGCCATTCGCATGGCGCCTGACCAGCAGATCGACCCCGGAGAGGGTAATCTGTCTGGTCTTGATCGTAAGATGGCGCAGACTCTCCAGGATCGCCAGGCTGAGTCTAATTTCTGCCAGTTTCAGGGGGGGGTGAGTGGCGTTGGGCGATTCAATCTCCACCGATTTGAGCACTATTTCCGGTCCCAGGCCTCGCCAGCGGGCTGAGAATCCGCCGATGCGTAGCGGTAGTTGTAACTGCTGGCCTGCCCACTGCTCAACCTCCCCTCGAAAAGAGCTGGCGACAGGCGTCAGCAGGCGCATCGAACCGATTAGAAAGGCGCCCAGAACAATCAGCGCCAGCAACAGCAGCAGCAACTTGGCTGCGAGTGACTTGGCGATATGAATCATCTGTTTATCAGTTCAAGCGTGCCGGAGGTCAGATAAGAACAATGTCATACTGTTCCTGGGTATATAGTATCTCTGCCTGCAGGCGAATCGTTTTTCCAATAAACGCTTCCAGTTCGGCCAGATTGGACGACTCCACATCCTGCAGATGATCGATCGCCTCCTGCGAGGCGAGCACCAGCAGCGATTCAACATCGAACTGCTGTGCTTCGCGCAGAATTTCCCGGAATATCTCAAAGCAGGTTGTCTCGGCGGTTTTCAGAGAGCCGCGACCGTTGCAGCAGGGGCAGGGCTCGCACAGCACATGCTCCAGCGACTCGCGGGTGCGTTTGCGCGTCATCTCGACCAGACCCAGAGACGACACTTCGGTGATCTGGGTCCTGGCATGGTCGTGAGAGAGGCATTTCTCCAGGGCCCGAATGACCTGACGTTTATGCTCCTCGTCGGTCATATCGATGAAATCAATAATGATTATACCGCCCAGATTGCGCAGCCGCAGTTGCCGCCCGATTGCCTGAGCGGCCTCCATGTTGGTCTTGTAGATCGTCTCTTCCAGATTACGGTGGCCGACGAACGCACCCGTATTGACGTCGATGGTGGTCATCGCTTCGGTCTGGTCGATAATTAGATGCCCACCCGACTTAAGATCGACTTTGCGCTGCAGCGCCTTCTCGATCTCATCTTCGACGCTATACAGATCGAACAGCGGACGTGCCCGGTCGTAGTACTCGATCTGTACTTTCAGATCCGGGATCAGCTTGGCCGCGAACTGTTGTGCTTTGCTGCAGCTCACGCGGGAATCTATCCGGACTCTTTCCACCTCGGGCGTTGCCAGGTCACGCAGCGCACGCAGCAGCAAGGGCAGGTCTTCGTGAATCAGATTGCAGGCGGTAGCGGATTTGTGGTGCTCCTCGATATCGCCCCAGAGCCTGGAGAGAAAGCGCATGTCCGATGTCAGGGTCGCCTCGTCCACCCTTTCCGCTGCGGTGCGTGCGATAAAGCCCCCCTGGCAGCCAGACTCTTCCAGAAAAGCGTCGATTGTGTTGCGTAGACGAACGCGTTCATCGGGGTTCTCGATTTTCTGGGAGATTCCCGCGCTATTCAGTGAGGGCATGAACACCAGGTAGCGGGAAGGCAGGGAAAGGTTTGTCGTCAATCTCGCCCCCTTGCTTCCCAACGGGTCTTTTACCACCTGGACGATGATCCCCTGGCCCTCACGCACCAGATCGGTAATATTGCAGGCTTGCCCGCCCTCTTCCCTGGTCCTGATATCGGAGGCATGCAGGAATGCTGCACGATCCAGACCTATTTCCACAAAAGCAGCCTGCATGCCAGGCAGGACACGGCAGATTTTTCCCTTGTAAATGTTACCCACCAGACCACGCTTGGCACTGCGCTCGATAATGATTTCCTGGGCGATGCCGTTCTCGATCACAGCGACGCGTGTTTCCGGAGGGGTGACATTGACCAGAATCTCTTCACTCATCTAGTTTTTCTTTTTGTCATTTTGAGTCATCCATTAAAATTTTGATTCCCGCATTCGTCAGCAGTTCCGCCGTTTCGAACAGCGGCAGCCCCATAACCCCGGAGTAGCTGCCCTGCAGCTGCGCGATAAAGATCGCGCCTGCACCCTGGATAGCGTAGCCGCCGGCTTTATCTACGGGCTCGCCGGATTCCCAGTATGCCTCCGCCTCCGCGTCACCTATCCGGCGGAAGCTGACCTGGCTCGAACTTAATCTGCTATCCGTCTGTTCCGCCACCAGCGCGACGGCAGTCAGCACCTGATGGGTGCGCCCGGAGAGCATCCGCATCATTGCCAGCGCCTGACTCCGATCGGCCGGTTTGCCGAGTATATCTGCGCCTGCAACCACAGCGGTATCGGCGGCGAGAACCGGCAGCCGGTTGCCCGCGGGGCGTTTCCCAGCGCCCGCCCTGGCCTTGGTCAGAGCCAGCCGAACCACGTATTCAGACGGCGTTTCCTGAAGCCGGGTCGACTCGTCCACTTCGACGTCGACCCGACTGTGCGGTACACCAATCTGGCGCAGTAGTTCACGCCTGCGCGGAGAGCGCGAAGCAAGGAAAATCTGAGGCGTCATATTTCAGAAAACTCTAAATTACCATCGTCCCGGGGGTTCAATTTGTGGCTACCTTAGTCTAGGAGGCTGTCGGATTATGGATGATTCTACTGCGGCGGTGTCTAATCGG
>Ga0316201_10003534_pt1 | contig 11531 bp, 11 predicted proteins | sample CS6wburrow_MG_FD_204516 | JGI IMG/M metagenome (GOLD analysis project Ga0316201, IMG submission 204516) | Coastal sediment microbial communities from Delaware Bay, Delaware, United States - CS-6 worm burrow | ecosystem: Environmental > Aquatic > Marine > Coastal > Sediment | place: USA... | reverse complement strand
TGCCCAAATCACACTCACATCGGCAGTTGTCTGACGCGCTATCGCGCGTTTTGAACAGGCAAGTAGTCTCGGTTGGCAATAAATCTAAAATAGACACTATTGCTTGGTGTACTGGCGGTGGTCAGAGCTTTATTGACCAAGTAGTAAGTCAGACTGAATATGATCAAACCATTGATGCATTCATTTCGGGTGAAATTTCTGAACAGACCACCCATAGTGCCTTGGAACAAAATATCGACTTCTTTGCTGCAGGGCATCATGCCACTGAACGTTATGGCGTAAAAGCAATAGGCGAGTGGTTAAAAGAAACTTATTCTTTAGATGTTCGATTTGTTGATATAGATAATCCTGCATGAAAACGCCGCTTAGTCGCTTAGACGGTAATTTCGATGGTATTGCTAATAAGTTTGATGAAAATATTTACGGCACAACAAAAGGAAAATTGCGTCATCAACTATTAGTGCAATGTTTATCTTCATATATAAACTCTTCACCGCTTAACGTACTTGATGTCGGCGGAGGTACCGGTATGATGAGTGCCGAGTTTGCCAAACACGGACATCATGTGACGATTGCTGATATTTCACAAGAAGCATTAGTCATTGCAAAACAACGATTAAAGGATTTCCCTAATACTGTTTTTATCAATTGCGACATAGGCGAATTAACGGGACGCTACGACTTTATAATATGTCATGCAGTACTAGAGTGGTTGAATGAGCCATTAAGCGTTCTATTATACCTTCACTCGCTACTTAGGCCGCAAGGGATTATGTCACTATCTTTTTTTAATCACGATGCTAAGGTTTTTAATAATCTACTCTATGGGAATTTTGACTATGTAGAAAAAGGTTTGCCGTCTAAGAATACCGTTAGACTAAATCCTCACAATGCTCAATCGCCCAGAAAAGTCATCGACTTTATACAAAAAAGTAGTCTGTACAATATAATAGAGAGCCGCGGAATACGGTGTTTTCATGACTATATGCTAGATAAGTCAAAAATTGACCCGCTATATCAACAGTTATTTGCTATGGAAATAAAGTACGGGGGTAGCGAGCCATATAAATGGCTCGGCAAGTATTTTCATATTATGCTTCAAGCGCGGTAGCAATATCGCTATCAATAGACTCTGGCTTAGTTGCAGTCGCATATCTTTTTTGAACACTACCATCTTTCGATACTAAAAATTTTGTGAAATTCCACTTAATTCTTTTGCTTCCAAGTATGCCAGGCGCCCCATGTTTTAAATATTCGAAAACAGGATGAGTATTATCGCCATTTACGTCAACTTTTGTCGATAATGGAAAACTAACCCCAAAATTTAATTCACAAAATTGTTCAATGTCATTGTCGGAACCAGGTTCTTGTCCGCCAAATTGATCACATGGGAAACCAATAATTTCAAAACCTTGGTCTTTGTATTTCTTATATAAGGCCTCTAATCCTTGATACTGAGGAGTAAAGCCGCACTTGCTAGCAGTGTTAACAATCAGCACTACTTTGCCAGCATAGTCTTTTAAGGATACTGATTGACCCTTGTTGTTTGTGTAAGCTAAATCATGAATTGAAGTTGTCATAATAGTTAATCAATGCTTTCTTATTAAATGAAGAGGCCTTACAAGATAACACTGTGGATGCTTCTACGCACCAGATTGTTAATGAAATTTTGGCAGAAGATTAAAAATAATTTCGTTTATTGCTTAAAAACACGGCCTAATTAGAATCCAAATTTAATTTTAATATGGCCTAGACGAACTTGATTCTTTTGCGATAAAGCAATGCTTTGTAGTTCTTTAAAAACATCTTGCGCTTGTATGCCTTGGAATTCGTATTGGGCTAAATCGGCCATGCATTGCAGTAAATTAAGTGAAAACGCTGGGATGCCAGGAAACATTTTGTAGGCTTTAAAAAAACAACTTAGCGCTTGGGCATACTCTTTCGAAAGGTATAAAGCATTACCCCTATCATTGCTTTGCAAAGCACGATCTTTTTGTAAATGCTGTGACTCTTCAATATCACTAATTTTATCAGTGCATACAAGGCGTTCAATATGATTGTCGTGGTTACGTAAATATTCGTCGCAGTCTTGTAAAATTTCATGTGCTTTGTCAGCTTGGCCTATACCAAACCACACTTTCACTGCGTCGATCATGGTAGAAGCTTTAGCGTTCTCGACTAAGCTTACGTTACCTGTTTTTTCCATGATTTGTTTCGCGCGAATCTTATCACCTTCAATTAAGTAAGCTAAGGCAAGCATATAGTCTTTTTGCATTTCTGCATGGCGATCGTTAGCGGTTCTGCAGGCACGACCAATAAGTTTACGTGCAGCAGTAAGGTTTTCTTGTGTTTCATTTATTACAGATGATTTATCTGGCTTACTATGATTCATGGCAACAGTTTCAGCCATTTGAATATGAAAGCGCGCTAACTCTAATGAGTATTCACTCATTCTATCTTGTATTGTTAGATTGTTTTGAATCTTTTTTTCTAACAAAATTTGTGCATGTTCATGTTTGTCTTGCATGTTCAGGGCTAATACTTTTAGCCTTGTAGCCTGCATAGTGAGTTCGCTTTCTTTGATATTATCAAGAAGGATTTCTGCCTCACTATATTCTTCTTTGCCAATAGCAACACTAGCTAGCCATTCGTATGCTTTATCTTTCGTCAGGCTTTCAGAGATAAGGTGATTCAACATACTTTGGCATTGTTGCCATTTTCCGGTAAAAAACTCACTTTTTATCAAACCCCAATGAGCCCATAAAACGTTTGATGATTTTTTTAGCACGGTCGAATATAGAGAAATGGCTTGTGAATATTGTTTTTCAGCTATTAGTAAACGCCCTTTGAGTTTTAAAAAGTCGTTTATGAATCGTTTATTAAGGTTATTTCTTAGTTTTTCAGTTAATAATGTTAAAGCTTGTTCATTACTGTTCTGACTCATGAGTTGCAAAATTGGGAGGGTTTCCTTTCGCAGATTCAAATAATGCGCTAAATTTGTTGATAGGCTTTTAATTGTGTAAGGCTTTATAAGGATAAAATCGGGATGCAAATCTAAGATTTGTCCTATTGTTTGCGGCATTCCGTCTGACGTAATAAATACTAAGCCCATTGACGCTTTAAATAGTCCTTGTTCAGCTAGTAAATTTACCCACTCTACGCCGTTTTTACTCTGCCCTAAATGAAAGTCCATTAGAATTAAATCAAAGTTATTCAGTCTTAAGCCATTGCGTAATTCATTACCATTGCTGTAACTAGCCACTTCAAAATTATCAATACCCAAAAGATGACTACGCAAATTAGCCCGAGCAGTCGCATTATCTTCAACAATAGCCACGCGTAAAGGCCTAATTTGTTGGCTTACATTCTTGGGTCTAGCTAGCATGGTAAAGTTGAACCTTAGAAAAAGAGGTCAGTATTAAATTGAAACTGACCATAAAAAGATTTACGTAATGGACTGTTATCGGAAATAAATGCAGATTTGTTAGTCATTTACACAAATTCTTATAATAAGTTATTTTTACAACAAATCCTTAATAAAGCTAAGAGTTGATTTACAACTTACCCTAACTTCATTTATAGTTTACGTTAACGTAAAGGTTAGCAGTACAATAACGCTAACTTAACATTCCAATTTATAAGTGAGCATAAGCGATGAACTTTGAATTATCAGAAGACCAACAAGCGTTTAGTGACACCGCAAAACAGTTTGCAGATCATGAAATGGCGCCTTTTGCAGCAAAATGGGATCGCGAACATCATTTTCCAATAGATGTTCTTAGAAAGGCTGGTGAATTGGGTTTTTGCGGCTTATATACGCCCGAGGACGCTGGTGGACTTGGCTTATCTAGGCTAGATTCATCCATTATTTTTGAACAATTGTCTATGGGTTGCACCACTACAACAGCAATGTTGACTATTCATAACATGGCAACCTGGATGATAGCAAGGTGGGGAACAAAAACAGTTAAAGACGAATGGATGGCATCCTTGGTGTCGGGTGAGAATATTGCTAGCTATTGTTTAACTGAGCCCGGTAATGGTTCAGATGCTGCTAATATGCGATGTAGTGCCAAACTTGATGGAGATAACTTTGTTCTAAATGGGGCTAAAGCATTTATTTCTGGTGCGGGTTCGACACAAGTTTTAGTCGTAATGGCAAGGACCGGAGGCGAGGGTGCTGCAGGGGTTTCTGCCTTTTTTGTACCTGCCAACACTACAGGTGTTGAATACGGAAAAGCCGAAGAAAAAATGGGATGGAATGCGCAGCCAACCCGCACCGTTAGTTTTGATAACGTTGTTATTCCTAAAAGCTATCTGCTAGGTGACATTGGACAAGGTTTTAAGTTTGCGATGCAAGGCCTTGATGGTGGTCGAATAAATATTGCGACATGTTCAATTGGTACAGCTCAGCAAGCACTCAATACTGCTGCTGCCTACATGCAGGAACGTCAGCAATTTGGTAAACCATTAAGTACATTTCAAGCGCTACAATTTAAGTTAGCCGATATGGCTACTGAATTAGTGGCCGCTAGACAATTAGTAAGACTTGCTGCCTGCAAAGTTGATATAAATCATGCTGACAAGAGCACCTACTGTGCAATGGCAAAACGATTTGCCACCGACGTTGGCTTTGAAGTATGTAACCAAGCATTGCAAATACACGGCGGCTATGGATACATAAAAGAATATCCGTTGGAACGGCATGTTCGCGATGTTCGGGTACACCAAATATTAGAAGGTACCAACGAAATAATGCGCGTTATTATTGCTCGTCGTTTACTTGGTGATTTAAAAGAAGTGTTATAAAGGCATTACAAAATGACAGATAAAATTCAGGTAAGTTTAGTAAAGACAGCCGGCGATTTTATGATTGGCTGTATTCGCTTGAATAAACCAAAAGCGCTAAACGCGCTTGATCTAGAAATGGTAAACGCCATGCAAAGCCAATTAGATGCGTGGCGCAACGACAATGACATTGGAGCCGTTTTTATTGACAGTGAAGGTGAAAAATCATTTTGTGCAGGTGGCGATATAGTTTCTATGTATAGAGCAATGGCGAGTGAACAAGCCATGAATTCGCATAAGCCCCCCGATTTTATGGCCCAGTTTTTTGAAAAAGAATACCGACTTGATTATACAATCCATACTTTTCCTAAACCAATAATATGTTGGGGGAATGGCATAATAATGGGAGGTGGCCTTGGTATCTTCGCTGGGGCAAGTCATAAAATTGTGACAGAAACAGTGCGCGTGGCTATGCCCGAAATTACAATTGGTCTTTTTCCCGATGTAGGCGCGAGCTATTTCCTTAACAAAATGCCTAAAGGCGTAGGAAAATTTCTAGGTTTGACCGCAAGCAGCATTAACGCAGCCGATTGTGTAAATGTTGGTTTAGCTGACTATTTCTTATTAAATGAGAATAAGCCCGCATTATTATCTGCGCTCTCTTGTTTATCGGAACTGTCAAATCAAAATTTAAACGCCTCTATAACTCAAGTTTATAATGAATACGCTGCTAACACGGTTTGGCTAACATTATCGGGTAATCTTATTCCAATAATAGCTGAGCTTGAAGCATTAGCTCCCTTGAGTAATGTCAGTGAGATTAAAGCTTTTATGCAAAAATTGATCGACAAGCATCCTGAAAATAAAATGTTAACTAAAGCTTTCTTAAACCTACAAAATGGCAGTCCAATTTCCGCTAGACTTGTCATTGAGCAACTGAATAGGGGGGCTTTATTAAGTTTGGCTGAATGTTTCAAAATGGAACTGAGTATGGCATTCCAATGTAGTGTTACAGGCGAATTTCAAGAAGGTGTTAGAGCACTTTTAATAGACAAAGACAATCAACCTAGTTGGTTATACAAAGAAGATGCAGATATTCCAGATGACATAATTCAAGCCCATTTTTCCCGTTTTAATAGCAAACATTCTAAAAATAAAAATGAACCAGTGCTTAAAAACCCTTTGGAGTCTCTGGTTGATGAATACGGAAAATAAGGTCATATGAACAAAGCTTATGTATTTATTACTTGATTATGCCTACACTATTAGCTGAAAATGACAAGATGTTGATTATAAAATTATGCCTAACGAATTGAATACTAACACGCGTTTACGTAAAGCTCTTTTTCTAGATAGAGACGGTGTTATTAATGTTAACCATGGCTATGTGTACAAAAAGGAAGACTTTACCCTTATTGATGGGATAATCGACTTAATAAAAAAAGCTAATGAACTAGCTTATTTAGTGATTGTGGTGACAAATCAGTCTGGAATTGGCAGGGGTTTGTATACCGAACAACAATTCCATGAACTCAACGATTGGATGATTGATCTATTTGCGCAAAATAATGCGCACATAGATAAAGTATATTATTGCCCGCATCACCCAACAGAAGCACTGGGTCAATATGCCAAAAGTTGCGAATGCAGAAAGCCTAAGCCAGGAATGGCGTTAGCGGCTTTAGATGACTTTAATATTGATATAACTAACTCTGTAATGGTGGGTGATAAAACAACAGATCTAGAATTTGCGATGAGAGCTAATATACCAGAAGTTTATTGGTTTAGTTCAGACCAAGAAGTGTTTATCACTGAAAATCACTCTTCTACAATCGTCACAAAAATTGAACATTTGGCGCAAATCAATTTAAGGTAATTGCTATCCATATATATGGATAGCTTTCAAAGCTTACTTATTTATCACTAAAATCTTTCAGATGTTTAATAGAGCGGCTTAACAAATTAGTATCTAGATCCACTAATACTTTCGATTGTGACGATATGTCTAGAACTTCGTAACTACCGTCTTTTCCTACCTTGGTTAGCAGTGGATACTTAAGCATAATAAGATTGCTGTCTTGTGTTGTAACAAGCCACTTGCGCGTAGGCGCTTGCAGCGCTTGTCCAGTAGAGAAACGAATAGGAGGAGCTAAACATCCAAATTGGTTTAATACAGTTGGAATAATATCTTCATTACTAGACACTTGTTTATTATCTACAAAATTACTGAACAATCTAAATTCACCGTTGTTGGCTTTTGCAACAATGAGTATTTTTGATGATTGCAGTAAGGTCCTTAGGTCGATGGTAGCAAATTCTTCGCTAGACAACACACCCATATAAAAGCCGCTGTTTGAATTGGAAATAGAATCTGAAAATGTGGAAAATTCATCACTACTATTTTCGCCAATAACATAAGTACCAATATTAACGTCAAATGCATTAAGTAATTCATTCGCTACCGGCGGGTTCATTGTCATTTGCAGTAAATTATTTGGAATGCCATACAATAATTGGCGTGCAAGTAAATTTGGCTTGGTTTGTAAATTCAAATGGTATTGGTTGTTGCTTAGACCTTCAAATTCAATAAAGTTAAGCGTATCTAAACTGGCTAAAACGACTACCTTAATTGTGTTGTCGACACTACAATAAACTTGTTTTGGAGGATAATTGAAACGCTTTGAATCACTATTATATTGCAACTTTTCTTGTTGTTGGCGCTCTTCCAAATCGACTAATCCGTAGCGAGCCATTAATGTTTTGGCTGTGGCGGCGTATGATAGCGGGAACATGTTGTCTTGCTTTAACACTGGCGTGTATAAACGAGCGTCTGCCCACACATGGATTGCGTGACTACTAATAAAGCATGCCACTAAACTCGCTATAATATATGGCGTGACTTTGGTCCTTTGGAATCGACCAATCCGTTTAAAAATAGCATTCGCTAAAACAAGTTGAAATATTAACCAAATTATAAACAAGAGCACTAAATAGAACCATTGTAACCAACCAAATGCGCCCATTTGACCTTGGGCTTCGGTTCTGACTAATTCGGCAGAGCTAAACGTAAGATGAAAGCCGGTTTTATTGTATAAAAGTGCATCAAATGCTAAAAGCGCCAAACCAAGTGCAGCAATTATTGATGCACTTGCTCTGAGTATCCGAAAATTTGTTATTTTATAACAAAGCGGCAAAATTAGAATAATAAAACCTAAAAAGGTAATAAAGCTTGTATGACCAAGCCATGTCGTAATTAAATAAATAAAACTGATTGGGGTATCGGCAAGAGGTGACGAAAAAAGATACACTGATGATATAGCCGATGCCATTAATATGTTGGCAAACGCAAAATAGTGACCCCAACTAACCTGTTTAGTAATCTGTTTTCTGCGCGGTGATTCGTTATATATCATAGCAATTAACTAGTAGCGCTTTTTTTTAAGGCTTCACAAAACTGATTGACCATATCTTCTCTAATATCGTCCCGTACTTGGTTTTTGAAGATGTTTGCGAGTACATTGCCAAGCACCATTATTGATAGATCACCTTTGGCTTTGTTTTTTTCAAGACTTAGAAATACTTCTTGGGTAAGGGCATCAAATTGTTCATTACTGTAGCGCGATTGTATCGGCATTAATTTGTCCTATGATTTTTTATGAAAAACTCGTTACAATTGGCTTATTAACAGAATTTAAATATTTCTATTCGAGTTACGGCAAAGTATAAAGCTTGCTGTAATTTTTCACCAACATTTTGTTTGCCTTTTTAAATACATTACGTATTGGGCAAACTTTCATTTTAAGGTTATAACATCATATATGAGTGCAAACGTAAATCAGTTTGTTGTGCATCAAATCAGTTTAGCAGAAGATGGTAAGCTAATTTTTATTCCAAGACCAAGTTGCATTGACGTGTCTGGTCCCATTATTGACTTGGCGAGTCAACTACATAGCACATTTAATGCTAAGCCAAGTAAAGGTGTTGGTGGCTTTGGTGAAGAATTAAATGCTGGAATGCGCGATTTAATTAATCAAATGCAAGAAGAGAAAATCGACTTTTATGATTTTAGTATTGAGGCCAGTGCTCATTTGCTAAAAGCGATTACCGACGAAGCTATGATTGAAACGGGGTATGTAATATTCAGTTTATACAACTATTTAGCAACCGACTATTTAATGGTAGCCATGTTGAATACCAAAGAACTCGTTACCGTTAATCAACAGTTAGATTTATCACAGAATAAGTTTTTAGAATTAGCAAAGATGCAAATTGCGGTACGAATAGATTTAACGCAGTTATCAATAAGTGAGCAAGAATTTAGATATATCAGTTTTATTAAAGGTCGAATGGGAAGTAAAATATCTGATTTCTTTATGAACTTTATAGGCTGCGAAGAAAAAGTAGACACTAAAGTTCAAAATAAACAATTTGTACAACATTTAGACACTTATTTGTCGGAGCAAGCACTAGACGCTAGTGAAAAACATGAGCACAGACAAAGTGTTGCAAAGTATTATAAAGAAAAGGCCGACTTAGGTGAAGATATCGCAATTAATGAAGTTGACAGCGTATTGCCTGCAATGTCGGAAAATGAGCATAGCTTCGCGCAATATAATGCGAGTTTAGAGCAGCCTTTAGAGCCAAAATTTCAAGCAGATAAAAGCATGCTAAATGCGATGAATAAATATTCTGGGGCAGGTGGCGGCGTTAGTCTGAGTTTTGATCGTAAACTGCTAGGACAGCGAGTTCATTACGATATAAACTCAGATACATTAACAATTAATGGCTTACCCCCAAATTTAAAAGATCAACTTACAAAATCGATTAAAGGCGACAATCATTCATGAAGTTATTTGTTAACGACTTAACCGTAATGGACTTTTCGTATTTGTGTCCTCAGCGCGGCATGGTTGGAGAAAGCTGGATTGTTGATGTGGTGCTCGACGGTGGTCTAAACGAAGACAGTATGGTGCAAGACTTTGGGATTGTAAAAAAGCAGCTAAAGAAAGTTATTGATGACTATGTTGATCACAAGCTCGTGGTGCCCGCCGATAATGAGAACACTATAATACACCCGCCAACCCAAGATGGTAGGGTGCAGGTTGATTTTACCTTTGGGCATAATCAACCCATTCAGCTTTATTGTCCGCCTGAAGCCTATGCATTTGTTTATAGATTAGAGGGCCAAGCGGCTTTAATTACCAAGGCGTCACTAACCGCATATTTGAAAGACGTTATTGCTACACACCTTCCAGAAAATGTACATGACATTGATATTGTTTTACGAGAAGAAGTGATATTGACGCCATACTATCATTACACCCATGGTCTAAAAAAACACGACGGAAATTGCCAACGTATTGCGCATGGGCATCGTTCTAAAATAATTATTACAGAAGATGGTAAAGAATCACTTAAATGGCAGACCTATTGGGCTAAGCGTTGGTCTGATATATACATTGGCAGTAACGAAGACATAGTAGAACCTAAGCAATTGAATTTTTCTTTGATTAATGAAGTGCCAGTATATTGTTTCAAATATGAAGCCTCTCAAGGCGAGTTTGAAATGGCAATTTCTAAAAATGTTTGCGAGTTAATAGACTACGATTCTACTGTTGAATGTTTGGCGCAATATATTCTAGAACAAACTAAGTTGGAATCTACAAATCTACTTGTAGTGCGTGCATACGAAGGCGTAGGAAAGGGAGCTATCATTAGTGGGTAATTATTGTGTGAAAATATGCTTGTTTTTGATTGTCATAATATTCAGTACTATAAGCTTGGCAAACCCAGTGCTTTTGGGTGATATGACGCAAGGTAGTTTAATTAGGGGCAAAATAGCACCACAAAGCCAAGTAAAATTAAATGGTGAGTCATTAAAAATAGCCCCTAATGGTGAATTTGCATTTGGTTTTGGACGCGATGCTAGTTTAACGCATGTACTTAGTTGGCAAATGCCTAACACTAATGAATGGATAATAAAAAAACTTACCTTAACTAAACGTGCATATAACGTAGATGCAATAGAAGGTGTAGCGCAAAAGTACGTGAGCCCACCTGAGAACGTGTTGGTGCGCATTAGGCAAGATAACATAGCAATTGGCGCAGCTAGACGCAGTTTTACCGATAGTTTGGCATTCACAGAAGATTTTATTTTGCCCGCCCAAGGACGTATATCCGGCGTCTATGGATCGCAAAGAATATTTAATGGTGAACCAAAACGCCCACATTTTGGTTTAGATATTGCGAATAAAACGGGCTCGCCTGTTATTGCACCGGCTTCTGGTATTGTTAGATTAGCGCACAACGACATGTACTACTCTGGCGGCACCCTTATTCTTGATCATGGTTATGGCATATCGTCCACTTTCATTCACTTAAGTAAAATTCATGTGACTGAAGGCCAGAAAATAAATCAAGGAGAACTAATTGCTGAAATAGGCGCGACGGGAAGAGTCACTGGTCCGCATTTAGATTGGCGAATAAATTGGTTTAAAGTACGACTAGACCCTGCTTTGTTAGTGAAATTGCCCTAGTCGTTATCAAATGTGTTAAAGCGCATTGTTAATTTTAGAAATTCCCAGCCATGTTTCAAAAGTAGACACATCACTTATGCTTATTTCGCAGGTATCTAGGACTACCGATTTCACTTCAAAAGAAATAGTAGTTAAGCGCCCGTCGCGCATAACATCAATAGGTAATATATCACCTTGTCGGCTTTGATTAAGCACTTGCATAAAGCG
>Ga0316201_10003533_pt1 | contig 11531 bp, 10 predicted proteins | sample CS6wburrow_MG_FD_204516 | JGI IMG/M metagenome (GOLD analysis project Ga0316201, IMG submission 204516) | Coastal sediment microbial communities from Delaware Bay, Delaware, United States - CS-6 worm burrow | ecosystem: Environmental > Aquatic > Marine > Coastal > Sediment | place: USA... | reverse complement strand
CGAGCCGAACACGGCGACCAAGTTCGCTGGCGTCGCGGTGACGCTTCGCGTGCACAAGGTCTGGAAAGGCGACGTCGGCGAGCAGGTCGAGGTCCACACGGCGGGCAGTAGCGCTGCCTGCGGATACAGCTTCGCTATCGGGGAGACCTACCTGGTCTACGCCAGCCGCGACGAGGCGGACCCGATGCGAGTCAGCCTCTGCAGCCGGACCGCACCGCTCGCTAACGCGAAAGAAGACCTCGATTTTCTCGGAAAGCCAGTGAAGCAGTTCGATGACGCCTCGCCGAAGCGCAAGAGACGACGCGGCAAAGACAACTGCAGTGCGTCCCCGGGCCCCGCAAGCCACAGCGGCTCGGGATGGATGGTACTCTTGCTGGCCGGTGTGGCAGTCGGCCTGCGCCGTCTCGCCTGACTCCCGAACGAAAGATCAAGCTTGCCATCCACTTCGCGCCTGCCTGTACTGCTCGCCCTCACGGTGTTGCTTTCTTCTGTCTTCGGCTGCAGCACCACACCATCCAAGCCCTCGCTCATGGCGAACATGGCCAAGGGGGATGTGACGGTCCCGCAGCTGCGCGCCATCAACTACGAGTACGCGGCCCGCTTCGGGCAGTTGGTATCGACGTCGGTCTTGGACATCGTCGAAGCGAGCGACAAGCTAGAGGTCTTCGATCAGGCGTACCAGTGGCAGATGTGGGCCGCGTCACAGGCGCGCGGCGCTTCGTTCGACCACGACCCTTTCGCCGGAATGCTGGAGCTCTGGGCGCTCGCGGGGCAGCAGCGAAAACACTTCACCGAAGGTGGGGGGAAAGACGCGTTTGCGGGTCAGCAGGCCATCGCCATCCAGACCACCGAGCGGCTAGAGCGCGATATCCGAGAAATCGCCTCGTCGGTGATGGAACCCGAAGCGTTCCAAGATCTCAGCGTGAAGGTCGACGCTTGGACCGACGAGAATCCGATCGAGGGCCGGCTTTTCATGCGCCCCACGGCGCGCGCGGATCTGGCCGCGTTGGTCCCCGCCGAGAAGCAAGGCGGCCTCAAGGCGGTCGGCAGCATCGAGGACCAATTTCGCGATCTCAACGACCGGCTGGGGATTCTCACCACGCAGTTGCCCGCCGAGGCGCGCTGGCAAGTCGAATATCTAACGAACTCGTTGTTCGAGGAACGACTCGACATGCCGGTCGACGAGCTGGTCGTCACCATGGGGAACATCAACGGCTTCTTGGACGAGTTTGAGGGGACGGTGGACGGGCAGGTGTCGACGCTTCTAGAGGCCGTGGAGAGGGAGCGTCTTGCGGTGTTTGACGCGATTGCTGAGGAGCGAGCCATGGTTCTGACGGCCATCGAGCAGGAGCGCGTGTCGGTGATGGACAAGCTCGACTCACAGCTACTCACCGCCACCGCCAAGCTCGACGAGGTCGGAAAGGGCTTGATCGACCACTTCTTCGTTCGACTCATTGAGGTTCTCGCCGTGGTCGGCGTGGCCACGATTCTGACGGTCCTGCTGGTGCTGGTCGTCCTTCGGAAACGCCGCGGCAGCGACGATTGACCCTACGCAGCGAAGCGAATATGTCCGTCCTATGGATGTGGTTTCTTTCCGAGAGACGGCCGACAAGTACTCTGTCATTTTTCTCGACGCCTACGGCGTACTGAAGAGCTCGACCGGGCTCATCGACGGCGCCCTGGAGGTCGTCAGCTCCCTAATCGACTCGGGCAAAGAGGTCTTCGTCGTCACGAACGATTCGTCCCGCTCGCCGGAGTCCATGGCTGAGCGCTACTCGAAGCAAGCCGGACGCGAGCTCTTGCCGCCGAACCGCTACATCTCCTCAGGGCTGCTGGCGGCCGAATACCTCGAACATCAGATCCCCTACGGCAAGGTCGCCTATCTCGGGAAGCCGGAGTCCGCTCACTACATCGAAATCGCCGGCAAGATTCCCGTCCCGGTTTCGGACTGCACGCCGAAAGACAACACCGTCGCGATCGTGATCCTCGACGACGAGGGTTTCGACTGGTTCCGCGACGTGAACGCGACGCTCAACCTGATTCGCCGCAAGAACGTGCCCGTCATCGTGGCCAATGCGGACATCACCTACCCGACCAAGGGCAACGACATCGCGATCGCAGTCGGCAGCCTCGGCGAGCTGCTCTCCAGCATCACCGAAAAAACCTTCGTCCGCTTCGGCAAGCCCGACTCGATGATGTTCGCCTATTCCTTGGCCCGCGCCCGTGCGCAGCTCCCGCACGTCACCAAGCGCGACGTCTTGTTCGTAGGAGACACCCTGCGCACCGACATCATCGGCGCCAACACCTACGGATTCGACACCAGCCTAGTCCTCTCAGGCAACACCCTGCCCGAAACCGCCGACCTGATGATCAGAACCTCAGGCATCATCCCAACCTACATCAGCGACTCGATCGCGACGTAAGCAGCGGGGCTACAGAATCTCGAGCAAGGGCTCGAAGTCTGCCATTTCCAAGCTCGGCAGGTAGTCGTGCACCGCTTCCTGTTGCAAGCGTTGGCAGATGTCTGGCTGAAAGAAATGCTCTCCGACTCGGAGGACGTAGTTCAGGATGAAAAAGCGGTACGACTCTTTGAGGAAGAGCAGCTCCTCTTTGCTGAAACGGTGAACCTCGTGGTACGCGCGCAAGAACTTCATGAACCGCTCGTCGAAGAGCGGGTCGACCGTGTAGCTGAAGGCGGTCTGGTCGCCTTCGGCTCGAACGACGAGGGCGCAGAAATAGAAATCCAGCATCCGCGGCTCGATACGAAACCAGTCGTAGTCCCAGCGTGAGAAGAACTTGAAGCCGTCCCCGTCCATGCCCACCGAGAAGTTCCCGCGGTTCCAGTCGATCAAGACGGGAATCTTGGTCCACTCGTGGTAGCCGAGGTCGTCGGCATTTCCGAGAAATGCATCGCAGTGGGCGCGCACATAGCTGATGGACGAATCCGAGAAGCCTCGCTCACGGCGCCATTCGGAGCTGCCGATCGCATCGTGAAGGCTTGCCACATCCGAACCGAGCGACTGCCAGGTTGGCCTGACGCGGTTCGAAATCTCCAAACACCCTCGATGGAACAGCCCCAACTCCTGGCCGAACGACTCGATCTGCCCGTCGGTCAGTACCTTGGGGAGGAAGTCGTAGAACGGCTGCTGCGCGTAGAAGACGACCCACTCGTCCTCGTCGCGATACGTGAAGACCTCGCCGTTCTTGAGAAGCACCGGCGCAAGGAACGATGCGTAGCGGGTCCCTCGGAGCCGGTGAATCCACTCGTGAATCCGGTAGTGGTCCTGCCGGAAATGCACGTACGAGCCGTAGCTCGAACGCTTGGCCACCACGGCGTGCCCGTCGTCGAGGACGAGCAGGTACACCGAGTTGGTCGAAACGTTCGCGCTCACCTCCCGTACCTCGACCACTTCCCGGTGATCCCCGTAGGCATCCCAGGCTGCGGTCACGATGAGTGGAACAGCTGGCTCAGTCACGCTTGAACGAGCAGTTCTTATGCCTGCGCGGCGTAGAGATCCATGATGTCATGCAAGAGCTTGACGGCATCGGCCTCAGACCGCTGGAAGGCGTTGCGGCCGACGATCGAGCCGTAGCCACCGCCCTTCGCGATTTCGCTGATCTCTTCGAGAACCGCATCGGTGCCCTTGGCAGCGCCACCCGAGAAGATGACGATGCGCTTCCCGTTGAAAGCCGCCTGCACGACGTGCTTGACGCGATCGGCCAAGGTGTCGATGGGAATGTTCTCGTAGCTCTTCTTGGCCGCGTCCTGGAAGATCACTTTGCTCGGAGGCTTGACCTTGACGACGTGTGCGCCGAGCTGGCAGGCGATCTGTGCCGCATATGCTGCGACATCGATGGCGGTCTCTGCCTCCTTAGGCATGTCGCCCCGCGGGTACGACCAGACGATGCTCGGCAGGCCGGCGGCGCGCGCCTGGTTGATGAGGTCCCGAAGGTCTTGGTACATCTGGTTGCGAAGGCCGCTGCCGGGGTAGATCGTGAAACCGATCCCCGAGCAGCCGAGCCGAACCGCGTCATCGACGGCGGACGTCAGCGCCGAGCACGGCGTGTCGGGCCCACCGAGCGAGTCGCTGTTGTTCACCTTCAAGATGAGGGGAAGCTCACCGGCATACCGGTGCGCGATCGACTCGATGAAGCCGAGCGGCGCCGCATAGCCGTTGCAACCAGCCTCGACGGCCAGTGCGGGGTGGTAGGCCGGGTCGTAGCCGGGAGGGTTCGGCGCGAAGGAGCGAGCCGGTCCGTGCTCGAAGCCCTGGTCGACCGGCAGGATCACGATCTTGCCCGTTCCAGCGAGGCGCCCAGTGTTCATCAGTCGCCTGAGATTTCCAATGACGCCAGGATTCTCACCTGCGTAGTTCGCGAGGATTTTTTCGACTCGTTCACTCATGCCCATAGCCTCCGTTTCTCGGCGACGACCTTAGCTCAGAGATCGAGATCGGCCATGCGATTCGGAGGAAGAATCAGGCGCAGGACTTGCGCCTGGGAGGGAGCCTCGGGGTCAGTCCAGCGGCGTGGCTTCCCAGTCGCCGGAGCAGAGCTCGCCGTCCACCAGGATGGCCCCCTCACCGGATGCGGTCAGTCCGTCGAAGGTCCCGCTGATATCGAAGTATCCACGCGGGTCGGCCAAGCGGAAGGCACCGTCCACGACTGGGATATCGGGCATGTACGAAAGCGAGCCGTTACATTCTGCAAACGAGATCTGGAGGGAAAACGTGTCACAAGGCTGGTCGGGATTGTCGGCCTTCGTGAGAATGCTGCCGTCCTCGCTGAGGTGAAAACAGATCTCCCAGGGTGCGCCCGGGCCGGTGTCGCCGGAACCGCTCCAAATCCCCCCGGGCCCGATCCCGCCTGAGCCGCCAATTCCACCGTTGCCAGCCGCGCCGCCTGTCCCTGCTGCGCCGCCATCGCCGCCTGTCCCGCCGTTGCCAGCCGCGCCGCCTGTCCCTGCTGCGCCGCCATCGCCGCCGTCCGACGAGCCGCTGCATCCTACGAGCGGAAGCGCGGCCATCGCGCAGATGCCTAGCCAATTGCCAACGAAATGCTTCAAGAAGCCCCCCACGAGTCGTTCCTCGCCAACAGTCTAGCCTACCGACAACAGTCTAGCTCACCGGCCAAGCGAGCCAACTTGGGCCCGGGGCGGGACTGGTCGCGCACCGGAGCTGGGGTTGGAAACTGCGAATTTCGCGGATTCTAGGCGTAGAACGCCGAAATCTCCGAGGAGTACTTCTCGTTCACGATATTTCGCTTCACTTTGAGCGTCGGCGTCAGCTCGCCTCCGTCCACGCTGAACACGGTCGGGAGAATCTGAATCTTCTTGATCGTCTGGTAGCGGGCGACCTTCTTGTTGCAGACCTCCTGCATTTCCTGCTCGATGTAGCGCTTCACCTCTGGATTGCGGGCTGCGGTTTCGACGTCGCTCAAGCCTGAAATCTGCGAGGCGACCTCGAGCTCGGGGAGAGCCTCTGGGTCGAGCACGATCAGCGCCGACAAATACGGCTGCCGGTCGCCAACCACCACGGCCTGCCCGACGCCGGGAATCGCCTGCAGGTAGCCCTCCATCTCGGCGGGCGCAACGTTCTTGCCGCCGGCAGTGATGATCAGGTCCTTCTTGCGCCCGGTGATCGAGATATAGCCGTCGTCATCGATCGCGCCCAGGTCGCCGGTGTGCATCCAATCGTCGTCGTCATAGAGCTCGGCGGTCTTCTCTGGCAGGCGCAAGTAGCCCTTCACCATGTTGATGCCCTTGAGCATGATCTCACCATCGTCGGCGATCTTGGCTTCGACGCCCGGTAGGGGCTTTCCGATCGTGCCGAAGCGCAGCTTCCCGTACGGCTGCACCGAGGCGAAGGCCGTCGTCTCGGTCATCCCGTAGCCCTCGTGAATCGGCAGGCCAATCGAGGCGAAGAACTCCAGCGTCGAGACCGAGATCGGCGCCGCACCGCTGAGTGCCACTTGCAGCTGATCCAAACCGAGGGCGTCTTTGATCTTCGAGATGACCAGCTTGTTGGCGAGATTGCGCGAGAAGCTCGTCACCGGGCGGCCGGTTGCGGCCTCTTGCTTGAAGGCCTCGAGCTCGGTCCTGCGCGCCCAGCTCGCCAGCTTGGCCTTGATGCCGGTCGCTTCGGCCAACTTCCCGCGAAGCGCAGCCTCGAACTTCTCCCAGACACGCGGGACGGCGAGGAAAATCGTCGGGTGCACCTCCATGAGGTAGTCCTTGATCTGGGTGAGGTCGCCGCAGTAGTAGGTCTCCGCCTGCGTGATGAGCCCGGCAAAATTGGTCATCCCCTGCTCGGCCGCATGACAGAGCGGCAGATAGCTGACGTTGCGCGTCTTCGTCTCGATCAGCGATGGAAACACCTCGGCCACGGCGTTGGCGATGAGGTCGATCCCTCGGTGGGTGAGCATGGCCCCCTTGGGCAACCCCGTCGTGCCGGATGTGTAGATCAGCAGCGCGACGTCATCCATCTTCACGGCGTCGAGCCGAGCTTCGAGCTCGGAATCGCTGATCAAATCGCCCTTCGCCATCAGCGCGTCGAGGGTGATCACGCGAGGGTCAGTCGAGCCGAGGTCATCCATCGTCACGATGTGCTCGATGGGGCTCTCCGCTTCGGTGATCGATAAGAACTTATCAAGCTGAGTCTCGTCGTCGCAGACGACGATCTTCGACTGCGCATTGCCCACGATATAGGCCATTTGCTCCGGCAAGAGCGTCGTATAGAGCGGAGCCGGAATCCCCTGAGCGGCGTTGATCCCGTGCTGGCAGATCACCCAATCCCGCCGGTTGGCACCGACGATGGCCACGCAGTCCTCGGGCTGAAGCCCAAGCGCGATGAGCCCCTTCCCAACCCGCCGCACGCTCTCCCAGTACTCGGCCCAAGTGTTCGTCACCCAGCTGCCGTCCGGGCCGCGGTCGTGAATGGCGGCATCGTCGGGGTTGGTCTTGGCCCAACCTTCGATCCGCGACAGCATCGTTCCTTGCAGCGTCATGTAGCCTCCCTCAAGAGGCGGTGACGGTACCTGATCCAGCACTGGGATCCTAGTCATGATCACTGGCACTGGCGCTGACACTGACACGGCCCCCCACGCCACCCGCGGCAGCGCGAGCCCGAAGGGCGAAGCCCGGCGCAACGCGCCGCCAAGCCCAAGCGAAGCGCCGGGCGCGGCAGGGAGGATTACGGGTGGGGGTGGGCGGGCGGTGTAACTAGACCCTGGCGCTGACACGGCCACACCCCAAACTGGCGGAGGAGGAGGGATTCGAACCCCCGGTAGAGTCGCCCCTACAACGGATTTCAAATCCGCCGCCTTCGACCGCTCGGCCACTCCTCCGTGGAGGGGGCGATTTAGCACAAGGATCGCGAGCTGGCCCTTCCCATTTGGTAGGGTCCTAGCCTATATTGCCCGGTCCCGGCCGGTGGGCGGCTGGAAACCCAAGAGGTGACGCTGTGGCTACAGACACGATTCCCAATCGACTCCTGCAACGGGCGGACAAGGCCCCCAACGACCCGGCGTACTACGTGCGCGAAGGTGGAAGCTGGAAGCCGACGAACTGGGGCACCTACTCCGACCAGGTGACGCAGGCCGGACGCGCCTTGATCGCGCTTGGCTACGAGCCCGGGCAGACGGTTTGCATCCTCGGATTCAACCGCCCTGAATGGGCCATCATCGACCTCGCCGCGATGGGTGCTGGGGGCGCGCCGGCAGGCATCTACACCACCTGCTCGCCCGTCGAGGTTCGCTACATCGTCGCCCATGCCGATGCGCCGATCATCGTCGTCGAAAACCAAGATCAATGGCGGAAGGTTCTGGCCGAGCGAGAGAACATGCCGAACCTCAAGCACGTCGTCACCATGAAGGGCTGTCCTTCGATCGCCGACGACATGGTGATGAGCTGGGAAGAGTTCATGGCCAAAGGCGATGAAGTCGAAAAGCAAGCGTACCTCGACCGCGTCGAGAGTCTGAGGCCCGAGGCGCTTGCAACTTTGATCTACACCTCGGGGACCACCGGGCCGCCCAAGGGTGTGATGCTGAGCAACGAGAACCTGGCCTGGACGTCGAACGTCGCCATCGAGATCACCACGATCACGTCGGAAGACTGCTCGTTGTCCTATCTGCCGCTTTCGCACATCGCCGAGCAGATGTTCACGCTGCACATTCCGATCACCACCGGTGCCCGCGTGTACTTCGCCGAATCGATCGAGGCCGTCCCGGAGAACCTCAAAGAGGTGCAGCCCACCATCTTCTTTGGCGTGCCTCGCATCTGGGAGAAGTTCCACGCCGGCATCTCTGCGAAGCTCAAGGAAGCCACTGGCGTGAAGGCCAAGCTCGTCAAATGGGCCATGAAGGTGGGCTGGGAGGCCAATCAGAGCCCTCAGGGCCCCAAAGGCCTGCAGTATCAGCTCGCCGACAAGCTGATCTACTCGAAGCTCCTGCCGGCGATCGGCATGGGCAATGCCCGCGTTTGCGTCACCGGCGCGGCTCCCATCGCCCGTGAGGTGCTCGAGTTCTTCGCGAGCTTGAACCTCATCGTGCTCGAGGTTTACGGGCAGTCGGAGGATAGCGGCCCGACCAGCTTCAACACCCCGGACCGCTATCGTTTCGGCAGCGTCGGCCCCGCCCTGCCAGGCGTCGAGGTGAAGATCGCCGAGGACGACGAGATCATGGTCAAGGGCCCGAACGTCTTCATGGGCTACTACAAGGACAAAGAAGCAACCGATTCCACGCTCAGCGACGGCTGGTTGCATTCAGGCGACTTGGGCGCCTTCGATCAAGACGGCTTCTTGAACATCACCGGCCGCAAGAAGGACATCATCATCACTGCGGGCGGCAAGAACATCACGCCGAAGAACCTCGAAGCGGCCATCAAGAATCACGAGCTCGTCGACGAGGCAGTGGTGATCGGCGACCGTCGCAAGTTCCTGAGCGCGCTCGTCACGATCGACGCAGAGGCCGGCCCCGCCTGGGCCACGGCCAAGGGCGAAGATCCGAGCGCGCTTCACAAGAGCGAAAAGCTCAGGGCAAGCATTCAGAAGCACATCGACGAGATGAACGCGCACTTTGCTCGCGTGGAGCAGATCAAAAAGTTCACCATTCTGAAGCGCAACCTCACCATCGAAGATGGCGAGCTCACACCGACCTTGAAGGTCAAGCGCGCCAAGGTGAACGATCACTTCGCCGAGGACATCGAAGCGATGTACGCCGAGGGCGGCGTGCAGGCTCAGCCTCGGGCCTGAAGGATCTAGCTGGGGGCGATTCGGCCCTGGACGGCGTCTAACCGACGACCGTCACTGTGACCCGTCGCCGATGCCCCCGGCGGCGGTGTTCCCACACGAAAACACCCTGCCAGGTGCCGAGGTCGCAGCGGCCCCCGCTGACAGGAACGCTCACGGAAGTCTGGGTGAGCGCGGTTTTGACGTGCGCCGGCATGTCATCCGGACCTTCCATCGTGTGAACGTAGAGCGAGTCTCCGTCCGGAACGAGCCGCGAAAGGAAGGCCTCGAGGTCGCGCTGCACATCGCGGTCGGCGTTCTCGTTGATGATCACCGAGGCGCTGGTGTGATGGATGAAGACGGTGCAGAGGCCCTCGGAAATGCCAGAGCCCGCGACCGCGTCTTGGACCTGCCGCGTGATCTCGGTCGTGCCCCTGCCCCGGGTTTCGACGGCAAAGGATTGCGACTTCGCGCTCATGACGCCGACACCCTCATCCACATGGCCGCCTGGTCGCCCTGATAGATCAAGATGTCGTCTTGAGTGAAGCGGAACTCGTATCGTCCGAACACCTGGTTCTCACGCTGGCGGATCTTGGTAGCACGGAGCTCCATGTCGAGCGGCGATCCCATCTTCGCGAGTGCAGCGAAGCGCGCGTCGTAGATTCGACCGCCGTAGCCGATCCAGCCGTCGGCATGACGAAGGTCGAGGACATAATAGGTGTGCATGAAGCCGAGTATCCCCGTCAGGTGCACCATCAGGCCACCGCTGACATGCCGCGGATGACGCACCGGGTGTGCCCGCTGATCGCGAGTGATCGGAAGGTCGGGGCGCGTGGTCATTCTCGCACGCACGAGGCTGGCTTCTTTGTCGATCTCGACGAGCTCGTCGATACAAATCGCACCCGGGCCGTACGGGCAATCAGCAACAAATTCCGGGTCCAATGGCATGCGCTAGACTCCCTGAGTGTCCGCGTCCCAAATCACTTTGTGCATTTGCATCTGCACGCGAACGGGCAACTGATCTTCGAGAACCCAGTTTACCAGGTCTTTCGGGTCGAGCTCTCCCCAGACGCAACTGAGTAGCACCGCGTTCACCCGATCCGCGAGGCGGTGCTCCTCGATGACACCCTTGGCCCAGTCGTAGTCGGGGCGATCGCACAGGACGAGCTTGACCTCGTCTCGCTTGCCGAGGTCTGCGATGTTCTCCCATCGATTTCGCTCAGACTCCCCGCTACCCGGCGCTTTGAGATCCATGATTCGATGCACGCGAGGATCGACCTGGGAGATGTCGCGCTCGCCGCTGGTTTCGAGAAGGATGGTGGGCCCCGAGTCGCAGAGCTCTTTGAGCAGGGGAATCGCGCCCGGCTGCAGGAGCGGCTCGCCCCCGGTGAGCTCGACGAGCGGCGTCCCATACGAAAGCGCCTTTTTCAAGACCTCTGCACGCGGCATTTGCGTTCCGCCCTCGAAAGCCTGAGGCGTGTCGCACCAGCGACAACGCAGGTTGCAGCGAGAGAACCGCACGAAGGTGCAAGGCAAGCCGGCGAACGTCGATTCGCCTTGAATCGATTCGTAGATCTCGTGAATCCGTATCTGATCGGCGTCGGACATCTTCAGCGCGGGTTGCGGGTGATGAGAATCAGCATCTGTCCCTGCTGCGCGGCACGCTCGGGAACTTCAACGATCAGATCCCACATTCCAGGCTGCGCATCCACCTCCAAGGTCTGAGTGCGCCGGCGGACACAGCGCTCGCCATCCTCCCCGACACGAACCCACAAAACCCGGTGCCTATAACCGGCAAGGTCCAAAGCGGACGCCCGAAGCCGAGTACGCTCGCCAAGCTCGACCCGATGACGGTAAAAGCGGGCCCCCGACTGGGAGGCGCCGCAGTTCCTGGGGAGGGCCTCGGAGGGGGGGAGACTGGGTTTGGAGATGAGATCGGAGAAGGGAAAGGGATCGGGGGCCGGGGCCGTGTCGGGGGCCGGGGCCGTGTCAGTGTCAGTGTCAGTGTCAGTGCCTGCGTCCGTGCCAGCGTCAGCGTCCGTGCCCGTGCCCGTGTCAGTGTCCGTGTCAGTGCCAGTGCCAGTGCCAGTGTCCGTGTCCGTGTCCGTGCCAGCGTCAACGCCGGTGTCCGTGCCAGCGTCAGCGTCCGTGCCAGTGTCAACGCCGCTGTCGATGCCCGCCGCGCGCACGACCCTCAGCAGCGCGTCCAGCATCTCCAGCGTCAACAGATTCCTCACATTGTTCCCGTAGCGCAGCCCCCTGTCCGTCAACTGACAGGCTGCCTGCAAGCCACCGTGTCCAAACACG
>Ga0316201_10003532_pt1 | contig 11532 bp, 10 predicted proteins | sample CS6wburrow_MG_FD_204516 | JGI IMG/M metagenome (GOLD analysis project Ga0316201, IMG submission 204516) | Coastal sediment microbial communities from Delaware Bay, Delaware, United States - CS-6 worm burrow | ecosystem: Environmental > Aquatic > Marine > Coastal > Sediment | place: USA... | reverse complement strand
CCCGCTGCATAAAAGCTTTCCATGCTATCATCCAAAGATATTGCCGTTAAGGCAATTATCGGTGTCTCCCGGTCAAATGTACGAATCTCTATGGTTGCCTCTACCCCGCTAATACCCGGCATATGAATGTCCATCAAGATACCGTCGTAGGTATTTTTATTGGCATGATCTATGGCTTCCGTTCCGTTCTCAGCAATTTCGCAACTAATACCCCTTTTATTCAGCATTTTTTTGGTGATCACCTGGTTTATCTTGTTGTCTTCCACAACCAGCACATGCAGTCCATTGAGATCGTATTCTTTTTGTTCAATTTCGAAAGGGATATCATCTACAATGCTGTCCTTGGATTTAAATACTATTTCAAAGAAGAAAGAACTCCCTTTTCCTTCTTCACTGCGCAATTGTATTCTACTGTCAAATAATCCGAGAAGGCTTTTAACAATGGTAAGACCTAATCCTGTACCCCCGTATTCCCTATTGATTTGTATTGAACCTTGTTCAAAACTGTCAAATATATGCTGTTGCTGTTCTTCAGAGATACCAATGCCGTTATCTTTCACTTCAAAATATACAGTTACATATTCTTCTTGCTTTTTATTTAATTTGGCGATCACGGTAACCTCTCCATCTTTCGTGAACTTGATGGAATTACCGATCAGATTAATAAAGATTTGCGACAATTTAAGGGGATCGCTCATTAAATGCTGAGGAATCTCATCATCGTATTGTAAGCTAATTTTGGTATTGTTCTCCTTGGCGCTTTGTTGTAAAGAGTCTATTACTTCACTGATGATTTTTTTAAGATAAAAATCAATGCTCAAAGGTTCCAATTTGTCTGCATCAATTTTGTTTATCTGAAGGATATCATTAATAAAATTCAATAAATAATCTCCTGAAAATTTGAGTGACTTAAGGTGTTCTTTTTGATTCTCACTGGGGTTTTCCTCCAGCAGGAGATGCGTTAGTCCTGTAACCGCATAAAGTGGCGTTCGCAATTCATGGCTTACGGTAGATAAGAAATTCGTTTTGGCTTCCATGGCCTGAACGGCGGCATCCCTGGCAGCCTGTAATTCGCTGTTTTTCGTCTGAAGCAAGTCGTTGGTCTTTAATTTGATTTGGTTATTGCGATATAAAGAAACTGCCAACAGAGAAATGATCGTTAAAAATGCAGAAGTCAGAATGGCTGTAATCTCAGACCGGTTGGCCGATGCACTTAGATCCTCTATTCTTTCATCCTGGCGCTTTATTTCCGTTCTATAGGTTTCCTTAGCTATCTCGTCTGCGGTGTTGGTTTCAATCTTTACTTTCTCAATCGTAAAAATAGAATCTTTTATACGGATTAAATTGTCCCTGTATTCCACTGCAAGTTTATAATTTTCAGACTTTTCGTAAGCGGTACCCAGAAATTCATTGGCTCTGTAAAAATCTTCAGTAAAATTATTGTTCTTGGCCAATTCAGCCGCAGCCAGACCATTCTTGATACTTTCGCTATAATTCTCTGTCCTGCTATAAAGTTCTGTCAGTCCCAGATATGCCTTGGTGGCCAAATATTCCTTTTCTAAGTCATCATTATTGACGAGCAAGGCATTAAAACTAGTGGTTGCCTTTTCAAAATTGTTAATATTCATGTATATGTAACCTTCTAAAAGTAACATGTTGTTTAGAAGGTTTCTATCATTTGTGAGGACTTTTACGCTGTCTATCCTCTGCAGTGCCTGAAATTTAAAATCAGCATCAAATTTCAGTTGAGCATCTACATATTTATAATATGCATCCCCCAACGGATAAGCCTTATAATCTTCGAGCATTTTCGCAGCACGACTTAAATAGAATTCAGCATTTTTCCTATCTCCTTTTTCCAAAAACAATAATGCAAAGCGATGAAATGAATCTATCAGGCCCTTTTCATCCAAAGTACTGTCTGCCAAACTACGGGCTTTATCCAATGCAGTAAAGGCAAGATCTAATTTGTTTTGGTTCTTGTAGGTGGTGTACTCTGCGAAGTATTCACTCAGCTGTTTTTCGATTGCTAAGTTATCCTGAGACCACACGGTCGCCGCGTTCATAGAGAGGATCAATAGAACAAGCAACTTAAACAGATTTGTATGTAGTCTTTTGTATATCAAATGTAATTTTTACGTTGCAACAGTTGAATTACATCAATGATCCTGCTGCTATACCCGGTTTCATTATCGTACCAACCTATAACTTTAACCATTTTACCGAGTACAGATGTCATCTGAGAATCAAACGTACAGGAATAACAACTATTGTTTATATCTATAGAAACAATAGGATCTTTCGTATAAAAAAGTACGTTTTTTAGTTCATTCTCCGAGACTTTCTCAAAAATATCATTTATTTCCTGAATAGAGGTCTCTTTTTTCAGGTTCAGGGTAATATCTGACAATGAGCAGTTGGGAACTGGTACCCGTATACCGCAACCACCTATTACGTTGGCTAATTCCGGAAATATTTTGGTTAAAGCTTTAGCAGCCCCGGTAGTCGTAGGAATGATAGATTGTCCTGCAGCCCTGGCCCTCCTTAAATTGTGATGGGGACTGTCATGTAAGCTTTGATCTGATGTAAAGGAATGTACCGTAGTGATGTACGCCCGTTCCACACCCCAATGATCGTTCAAAACCTTGATCATAGGTGCCGCATTGTTGGTAGTACAGGAAGCATTGGAAATTATATGATCCTTTTTAGTAAGCTGATCTTCATTAACCCCGTAAACAATCATTTTAATACTTTCTTCAGCCGGTGGAACACTGAGTATTACCTTTTGAGCCCCATTTTGAAGGTGATATTCCAGCGATTTACGCGTCTTGAACTTTCCCGTAGCTTCTACCACAAGATCTACTCTGTGAGAGCGCCAATCTATATGTTCAGGATGTTCTTGATGGGTCAGTGCTGTGCTATTGCCTTCCACTACAATACTGGATTCGGTATTATCAATTTCCCCCTGGAAAGTGCCGTGAATACTATCGTATTTAAGAAGATACGCGAGGGTACGGGCATCGGCCAGGTCGTTGATGGCCTTTACCTGGATAGTAGGATGCCCCTGGAGCAACCGAAATAGCGTTCTTCCGATTCTACCAAATCCGTTAATTCCAATATTAAGTGTTTGCATATGATAAAAATTCCCAACTGTCCTTTCAAATCCAAGACATGGCGGGAATAAAAGGGACTCTTAGTTATTTATTGAATGTGCTTATGCGCCTTGTAAGAGGAACGTACCAATGCACCACTTTCTACATGCCTGAAGCCCATTTCCAACCCGAGCGTTTCGTATTTCTTAAATTGATCGGGTACTATAAATTCTTTTACGGGTAAATGTTTTTTCGAAGGCTGAAGGTATTGCCCAATGGTAATCACATCAACATCGGCTTCTCTTAGGTCATTCATAGTCTCTAGAACTTCTTCTTCGAGTTCTCCAAGACCAAGCATAATGCCCGATTTGGTTCGGTTTACACCGGCTTCTTTAAGGTAACGAAGTACATCAAGACTTCGTTCGTATTTTGCCTGTATTCGTACTTCCCTGGTTAGTCTTTTTACAGTCTCCACGTTATGGGAAACTACCTCCGGGGCCACCTCAACGATGCGATCCAGATGCCGGTGTATTCCCTGAAAATCAGGGATCAGGGTTTCCAGTGTGGTTTCAGGATTCATCCTGCGTATGGCTTTAACGGTCTCGGCCCAAATGATAGAACCCATGTCCTTTAAATCGTCCCTGTCTACTGAGGTAACCACAGCGTGTTTAATTCCCATGATCTTAATAGAGCGCGCCACCTTTTCCGGTTCTTCCCAATCTACCTGTTCTGGCCTGCCGGTTTTTACACCGCAAAACCCACAGGAACGTGTACATATATTACCAAGGATCATAAAAGTAGCTGTTCCTTCGCCCCAGCATTCGCCCATATTAGGACAACTCCCCGATGTGCAAATAGTGTGAAGATTGTATTTGTCTACAAGACTTCTTAACTGGGTATATTTTTTACCCGTAGGAAGTTTTACACGCAACCACTTCGGTTTTCCTTTGGGAGCTTGCGCGCTTGCAACGGTTTCTACACTCATGGAAAATTTTTATGCAAATATACAAACAAAATAAGGGAATCTGCCAGATGTTCAGCAGGTCCAAAAGGAAGTTCTGAATTCGTCAAATTTATCAAATAGTATGGTGCCAAACCATAGAACACAAGCGGCAACTGTACATTTTGATGAACAAACAGGAGTTCCTCAAAGCTCCATAGGATTGAGGTTCTAAAGGTATTTTTTTAATGAGATCTGATGATCTCGGAAAGAAGTTTTTTGGCCCGGAGTAATTTAACTTTGATGTTATTTACCGGCTCACCTAATTTTGCTGCGATTTCCGCATAGGATAATTCATGGAAGTATCTCAAATTTATAACTTCCTGATAATGAGGCTTCAACTTTTTAATATGTGATAAAAGGGTGGCGAGATTCTGTTCTGTGATTAAACGGTCTTCTGCGGAAGGAGCATCGTCCAGTACTTTTTTTATCACCTCCTGATTACCATTGGAAGTGCTGGCCAATACGTTTCTCTTCCTTTTCCTTAGCATGTCTACATGAAGGTTTTTAGAAATGGTCAGCAGCCATGTTTTAAATTCATAGGCATCATCGTAGGTATGGATTTTATCAAATGCTTTCGAAAATGTCCTTATGGTTATATCCTCCGCATCATTTTCGTTCTTGGTGCGGTTTAATTGAAATCCGTAGACGATGTTCCAAAATGTATCGAGGAGATTACTAAATGCGATTTGACTGCCGGCTTTGGCTTTTTCGATGGTCTCCTTGAGTGTGTGGGGTGAGGTATCCAAATTGTATAATTAGAAACAGCAAATGTATTTCAAAGCAAGGGTACAAGATTAGATAACAGATTCGTTCTTACAATCCTGTTCTTCAGGGAGTTTGCCGCACATTCCGCAGGGTTCTCCACTTTTGTTTAAAAATGGACTTTGACTTGCACAGGTTCCGGCAAATTTACCATCTTTTTGAGTCCATATTTTGATGGCTATTCCTGCAAAAGCTAGTGCTAAAAGACCTATGGTTAATAAAATCAACTTCATATGACAACTTTGTACAAAGATAGAAAAATAAAAGCCCCAAACAGGGGCTATATCTAATATTATTGGCGCCTTTATTAATAGGAAATGTTGGCCACGATATTTTGAACGGTTGGGCTGCTATTTCCCCCTTTAGGTTCTATGGTAATGTAACTTACCGCATTTTTTCCGTAAGGAAGAGCCAGTAATTTGTCTTTGTCCTCAATTTTCTTGATGATCCCCAGGTTCACCATTTCACCGTTTACTTCTGCCCACATTTGGTAACATTGGTTTTTCGGTAAATTCGGAAGATTTCGAACGTTAATATAAGACAGTTTTTTCACAGGATTTATGTACGCTACCGCTTTTAAATCCTTGGCTTTATTATTACCATTGACGTAAAACTTTTTGGTCAGTGGATTGTTAAGAACAATAAACTGGTTTCTAACGTCTTCCAATTGTTGTTTCATATCGGCTTCCAGGTTCATGATACGGTTGTTAACAATCGTATTTTCTTGCTGTAAGCTTTTATTCTGATCCCAGAAGAAATAAGAAGAACCTGCAAAAATAAGGGCAGCGATCGTTGCAGCAATACCGAATCTTCGTGATTTTCTTCTCCCAATGTTTTGAGCCCTAATAGTACTTAGGATCTTCATTTTAAGTCCTTCTGGTGCTTTTACGGCATGGATTTTTGCAAATGCCTCCAAATTTTCCTGAAGCTCCTGATAGGTTTTTCTAACCTTCGGATACATGGCTATATAGCGCTCTACCTGTAACGTCTCCTCTTTATTAGTTGTACCTAGAAGATACTTTTCAAGCAGGTCTGAATCTAAAAATATTCTAATTTTATCTTTCATTATAGTAGGTTTAATAGGGGTAACAGCATTACAGAGGTACCATAGATCTTCTTTAATTCCCTCAATCCGATTTTTAATCTGGATTTAATTGTGCCTAAGGGAATATTCAATTCTTCACTTGCCTCTTGTTGGGTCATTCCCTGGAAAAATAAAGCATCTAACACTATTTGATACTTGCTTTCAATCTTCCCGAGATTATCCTGAACGTCTATAAACTCTGGCTTAATGCTATCAATTCCTAAATTATATACGTTAGAAACGTCCATTTGGATTTCTTTATCGCTTTTGGTGTTAACACTCCTCAATTTATCTATAGCCGTATTCCTGGTTATCCGGAATAACCAGGTAAAGAGTTTAGCCTTTGAGGAATCGTACGTATCGGATTTTTTCCAAATTTTCACAAAGCTTTCCTGCAGTACATCCTGTGCCAATTCTGCATCCTTTACCACTTTGTAGGCAACCCCATACAGCGTATCCCCATAGTGCTCATACAGGAGAGAAATGGCCTTATCGTTACGTTCCTGCAACAATTCAACAATATGTTTTTCGAGAAGTATGCTCATTCTATGGTTGAGATATTAAAAATACCTTTAAGGCATCTAAAAATATCGTGTGTTGCGTATATAGTGGAAACGCTAATTTATAAAATTGATTCTTAAATTAACGCGATCTTGAGTTTAATTAGATAAATGTACAACTGGTTAATGTACATTTAGTTTTTGGTTAGTTTGGTTTGAAATAACCCTTGGGGATCACCTCTCTGGGGGTTATTTTTTCCAGGATAGCAGCCATTACCTTGCTCCTTTTCCCTTTTTACTTCTGATTAAAATACTGCAATTTCCAAGTTCCCTTAGGAAGCATCCCTTGACCTCATATAATATTTACTTCAGCTTCTATTTGTATTCCGAACGTTTTTAATACACTTTCCTGTATTTGAGTTGCCAAAGCCAATAGTTCTTTTCCGGTGGCAGATCCATAATTAACCAGGACCAGTGCTTGATTTTTATGGACCCCTGCATTTCCGAATCGTTTTCCCTTATAGCCGCACGATTCAATTAACCAACCCGCCGGGATCTTGATAGCATTTTCAGAGACCTTATAGGAGGGAATAGATGGGTGAGTCTTTTGCAAATCGTAATACGTAACTTTATCTATAATAGGGTTTTTAAAAAAACTGCCACTGTTGCCTAAAATTTTAGGGTCGGGAAGTTTACTTTGTCGTATTCCGATAACGGCATTTGAGATATCTTTAATGGTTGGGTGCTTTATGCCTTTCTTCTTTAATTCGTCCTTAATGGTTCCATAGGAGGTATGCAAATCATGGTTTTTTGATGAAAGTCGCAATTGTACAGAGGTAATGACAAATTTTCCTTTCGCTTCATTTTTAAAGATCGAATCTCTGTAACCAAATTTACAGGCTTTTCTGGTAAAGGTTTTGGTGTGCAGTGTTGCTATTTCCATAACTTCACAGCTTATAAAATGGTCTTTTAATTCAACCCCATAAGCCCCAATATTCTGGATAGGTGCGCTCCCCACACTTCCTGGAATAAGCGATAAGTTTTCAAGCCCTCCAAAATTATGGTCCAGTGTCCATAGCACCAATTCGTGCCAGTTTTCGCCCGCCATAACATTGATAACTACTTGTGAGTCCTCTTCCTTCACAATTTCGATCCCCTTAAGACCAATTAGGATCACAAGGGCATCTAGATCCTTGGTGAGAAGCATATTGCTTCCCCCTCCTAAAATAAATTTATCCGGATAGGCTTTAAGATCCAATACTTCCCTGAGTTCTTCAATATTTGTAATTACAACGAAATTTTTCGCTTTGGCATCCACGCCAAAGGTATTGTATTGTTTCAGGGAGATATTCTTTTGAATGGTCACGTTGTCTTGTAGGTTTTAAGAGCCTCTTTTAAGATTTGTACCGCTCTAATTAGTAATTCTTTCTCAAGGACATACGCAATTCTAATTTGATTTTTACCAAGGCCTTCGGTAGCATAAAAACCAGCTGCTGGTGCCACCATCACTGTTTCCCCATTTACATCGAACTTTTCCAGGAGCCATTGTGCAAAGTGGTCTGCATCTTCAATTGGGAGTTCTACCATACAATAAAAGGCACCCTTTGGTTTTGCAATCTTTAAACCCGGAATTTTACCTAGTTCCTGGAGCAGGATATTTCTCCGTTCCACATACTCTTCAATAACGGCATCAAAATAATCCTGAGGTGTATCCAGAGCTGCTTCACTGGCAATCTGTGCATAGGTTGGTGGAGAAAGCCTTGCCTGGGCAAACTTTAGTGCTGCTTGAATGACCTCTTTATTTTTAGTGACCAAACAGCCTATTCGGGCTCCGCACATACTGTACCTTTTGGATACGGAATCTACCACTATACTGTGGGCCTCCAGCCCGGGTTCTTCCAATACGGAATAGTGCTTAATGCCCTCGTACGCGAATTCGCGATACACCTCGTCCGCCACAAGAAACAGGTCATATTTTTTAACAAGCGTTGCCAGCTTCTTTATTTCTTCCTTACTGTATAAATATCCCGTAGGGTTACCGGGATTACAAATAAGTATAGCCTTGGTTCTTGGAGTGATGCACTTCTCAAAAGCCTCTATTGGGGGCAAGGCAAAATTATTTTCAATCTTGGAAAGCACGGGAATTACCTTGATTCCTGCTGCAATGGCAAAACCGTTATAATTGGCATAGAATGGCTCCGGTATAATGATCTCATCACCTGTGTCTGCAATACTTCCCATTGCGAAAGATAATGCTTCGGACCCTCCGGTAGTCACAATGATGTCCTTATAGGAGACATGAATGTTGTGTTTGCTATAGTAATGGGCAATTTTTTCCCGGTACGTATCGGTACCTTCTGTTCTGCTATAGGCGAGCACCTCAATGGTATTGTTTTTTACGGCATCAAGTGCTACTTGCGGGGTTTTTATATCGGGCTGGCCTATATTTAGATGAATGACCTCGATACCGCGCTTTTTCGCCTCTTCTGCATAGGGTACTAATTTCCGAATGGGTGATTCGGGCATGGAGCGCCCTTTTTTGGATATGGAAGGCATTGTGGTATAATTTTCAGCAAAAATGAGAAATACTACCGGACAAAACAATAGCGCATCTTAGATATTATTACCCGCCAACTAAATGTTAAATATATCAAACCCTCAAAACTTTTTTTGTAACTTGAAGAGGTAAGTAATTAAATAACAATATTTTGCGTCCCATTTATACCTACATATTGATACTGATTTTTTGTCTCCCACTGAGCGGAGTTGCTCAAAAATTTGATCTCCCCAAAGGAATTAAATCCGAGAAAGTGCATTTTCAGCTTATCAATAACCTTATTGTCATCCCGCTGGAAATAAATGATGCTAAATTAAATTTCATATTAGACACTGGGGTCAGTAAGCCTATTTTATTCAATTTATCGGACCAGGATTCCATTGAATTGAAGAATGTTACCGAAATGACCATTAATGGCTTGGGGGCAGGGGATCCTATTAAGGCTTTAAACTCCAATGGCAATGTATTTAAGTTAAAAAAGATAAGCAACCACAATCAGCAATTGTTTGTGGTGTTAGACAAAGACATAAATTTCTCCCCCACTCTTGGAATTCCCATTCATGGGATCATTGGATTCGAACTTTTCCGTGATTTTGTCGTAGATATAAATTACAGCAACAAATCCATCAAATTTATCGATCCAAAACATTATGAAGGGGTATCAAACAAAAAGGGTAAGACGTTGCCATTGTCCATAATTGATAGAAAAGCGTATATAGATGGTGAAGTAAGTTTTGAAGATCAGGAAAATGTTCCGGTGAAATTATTAGTAGATACCGGCAGTAGCGATGCTGTTTGGCTATTTCAGGATCTTGAAAAGGGGATCAATGTTCCTGATGAGAATTACGTAGATTATCTGGGTAAGGGCCTCAACGGTAATATTTTTGGAAAACGTACCAAAGTAAATAGTGTAAAGATTGGTGATTTTGTATTAAACAATGCAAAGGCGGCTTTTCCGGACATGTATTCGTTTAGCAGTATCAAGGATCTTGGCGATAGAAACGGTACGGTAGGCGGTGAGATTCTTCGTCGTTTCAATATTGTATTTAACTACGCTGCCAATAAAGTGACCCTTCGTAAGAATGGCTATTTCAAGGCACCTTTTAGGTTTAACATGAGCGGATTGGAAATTCAGCACAATGGTGTACGCTATATTGCAGAGCGGATTACGGATAGTCGCGGGGTTGTTAGGAATGACGAACGAGCCTTTGGAGATGTTCAAATTTTAATGGAGAACAGGACCCGCCTAAGCCTGGTGCCCGAAATTATTGTATCTGGTATTCGAGCCGGCAGTCCGGCTGAGGAAGCAGGCCTCCGCGAAGGTGATGTTATTTTGGCTGTGAACGGCAAACGTATTCACAGGTACAAATTACAGGAAGTGATGCATATGATCAATGAAAAGGAAGGCAAACGCGTTCGTCTGCTTATTGAACGCTTTAATAAAGATTTACTTTTCTCATTTACCCTTCAGGATGCATTCAAGAAAAAACCCTGACATTGCTGCCAGGGTCCTATAATTCTATCTAAATCTTATTTTATTTACCTTCAACACCCTTTACTTCCCCTTTGATCTTTAAGACCTTGGTAGGAGTATCCGCATTGGATATTACGGTAATAGCTTTCCTGATCGGACCAACCCTGTTGGTATCATATTTAACTTGTATTTCACCAGTTTTTCCTGGTAAAATAGGCTCTTCAGGTTTTTTCGGAATTGTGCATCCACAACTTGAACTCACTTTGCTTATGATTAGTGGAGACTCACCGGTATTGGTGAATTCAAAGACACGCACACCGTCACTACCCTTTTCAATAACACCATAGTCCACGGTTTCAGTTTTGAACTGAATTTTTGCCGTTTTATCCTGTGCTTGAACGGAAAGGGCTAAAAGGCCCACAAATAATAATAAAACTATTTTTTTCATCACTTTACTTTTTGAGTGAATCTCAAATGTAGCATATTTGCATCAACATCCAAAATTCTTTTGTTATCTACTAACGTTACTTATTTTTGTTTCGTATTTATTTTGGGGAAAAATGTTCTGCACATACCGTAAGGATTAACCTGCCGTATATGGTTTAACTTTATTCCCAACCCTAAAAAACAATAATCGTACCAATTATGGACATCGCCTCTAAATATGAACCACAAAACGTTGAAAACCGTTGGTATACCTACTGGTTGGAGCATCGCTATTTTAACTCTATACCCGACGACAGAGAACCATATACGATTGTAATACCACCACCCAACGTTACCGGGGTGCTCCATATGGGGCATATGTTAAATAATACCATACAGGATGTTTTAATACGCAGGGCCCGATTAATGGGAAAAAATGCATGTTGGGTACCAGGGATGGATCATGCCTCTATTGCCACGGAAGCCAAAGTTGTAGCTAAGTTAAAAGAGGAAGGAATCCGCAAAGAGGATCTGACCCGGGAAGAATTTCTGGCCCACGCCTGGGATTGGACCAACGAATATGGGGGGGTCATCTTGGAACAACTTAAAAAACTAGGGTGCTCCTGCGATTGGG
>Ga0316201_10003531_pt1 | contig 11535 bp, 5 predicted proteins | sample CS6wburrow_MG_FD_204516 | JGI IMG/M metagenome (GOLD analysis project Ga0316201, IMG submission 204516) | Coastal sediment microbial communities from Delaware Bay, Delaware, United States - CS-6 worm burrow | ecosystem: Environmental > Aquatic > Marine > Coastal > Sediment | place: USA: Delaware... | reverse complement strand
TCGACGGGCAGCGACTGCTCGTGGTGACGTCGAGCTGGTCGGGCTCGCCCGACACGATCGTGTCGCTGTACGACGTCGCCGACCCGACGAGCCCGGGCCTGCTGCGACGCTCGCATCTCGAGGGCAATGTGATCGCCACCCGCTCGATCGACGGGGTGGCCCGTCTGGTGATCTCGACGTCGTTCGATCAGCGGCTGCCGTTCGTCCAGCCGAACCAGTTCGGCCTCGACGAGGAGTCGGCACTGGCTCGCAACCGGGAGATCATCGCCTCCTCGAGCGTCGAGGACTGGCTCCCACGGTGGTTCGACGAGGCCGGCGATGGCAGCTTCGGCCCGATGCAACCCACCGTGTCCTGCGAGGACGTGGCTGCACCGGGCGAGTTCGCGGGGCTCGGCCTGACGTGGATCGGATCGATCGATGTCCAGGCGGAGGGCACACCGGTCGGCTCGGCGGGCATCGTGTCCACCGGCGACACGGTCTACGCCTCGACCGACAACCTGTACATCGCCACCCAGAACTGGGACTGGCGCTGGGGCGGGCCCGTGCCGATGCCGGTCGACGCCGGCGTCGCCGTCGAGACCGATCCGGCCCTCACCGCTGCGCCGGACCCGGAACCGGACGCGACGACGGAGGCGCCCTCGACCGAACCGGTGGAGACCGCACCCGACACCACGACCCCCGGCTCCACCACCCCCGACACCACCATCCCGGAATCCACGACACCGGAATCCACGACCCCGGCGACCAGCGAGCCGACGACCACCGACGTGCCGTCGACCACGGTCGCCCCTGATGACGAGGACGGTGCCCCGCCGACGTTGATCCATCAGTTCCGTCTCGACGACGGCACCGACGCAACGTACGTGGCGTCCGGCGCAGTCCAGGGCCGCCTGCTGAACCAGTTCGCGATGAGCGAGTACAACGGCGACCTGCGGGTGGCGACCACCACCGACAACTGGGGCGACTTCGGCGACCAGAGCGAGTCGACGGTCTACGTCATGCGCCCGAACGGCACCGACCTCCAGGTGATCTCGTCGATCTCCGGTCTCGGCAAGGGTGAGCAGATCTACTCGGTCCGCTTCATCGACGATGTCGGCTACGTGGTGACGTTCCGCCAGATCGACCCGCTGTACGTGCTCGACCTGTCGGATCCGGCGAACCCGGTGCTCGACGGCGAGCTGAAGATCCCCGGCTACTCCGCCTACCTGCACCCGGTGGGTGACGGACTGCTCCTCGGCGTGGGCCAGGACGCCACCGACGAGGGCCGCACGACCGGCACGCAGCTCAGCCTGTTCGACGTCAGCGACCCGACGAACCCGCAGCGCATCAGCACCTTGCCGATCGGCGGGCAGAGCGAAGTCGAATGGGACCACAAGGCCTTTCTCTTCTGGGAGCCCGACGGCACGATCGTGCTGCCGGTGTCACCAGGGTGGGGCAACTGCGGGGCGGGCGTCGACTGCCTCGCCGAGAGCATCAGCGGCGCCGGTGGCGGCGCGGTCGTCGCGGAGTTGAACGGCCGGGAACTCGTCGCCCGGGGCACGATCAGCCACGGCGATCCGAACACGCAGGGCTGCTGGAATCCGCTCCAGCGGTCGATCGCCATCGGCGACGAACTCGTCACGGTCGGTCTCGACCAGATGAAGTTCTCCGACCGTCAGTCCCTCGCGGCCCGCGACTCGGTGTCGTGGGGCGACCCCGAGCAGTACGGCTGCTCCTGGTATTGGGAAGGCTGAGCGTCGCTCACGGCGGGCCGACCGGAGCTCCGCCGGCATTGGCACGAAGCGCATCGACGTCGAAGTCTCCGGCGGGGTACTTCACGATGCGGTACGAGTAGCCGAGCGGGGACTGGCTGATCGACATGACGGGCTTCCGGTTCGAGTCGTACTCGGTGAACATCGGCTGGATCGGGGCGCCCCAACCGACGAGCACCGATCCGTCGTCGGCCACGCGGACGCTGCCGAGCGTGGCGCCCGTGGCTCCAGCCGCCTGCGGAATCTGCCACAGCAACGTCGCGGTTCGATCGACCTCATCGATCCGGTAGGCCACCGCCCGCGACGCCTGGTTCATCCCGGCGCGATTGTCGAACATCGTCAACACGTCGCCGTCGAGACGGGCGTCGTGGGGACGTTTCGGCCCGCCGGAGGGGTCACCGACGATGGTGAGATGATTGCCCGCAGCGAACGGCCGGCCACCCACCGTCCAAGCGATCGCTCCCGACGCTCGATCGATCCGGAACGCACTGTCGAGATGGCGGGCGGTCACCAGATAGTCACCGGTGCCGTCGTCGATGTACTGGAGCCCGTTGAAGTGGTGCAGATCGACCACGCCGGGGGTGCCGTACACGGGCACGTCGAACCGGTTCGGAAACGTCGAGGCGATGTCAGGGATGTGATCGGTCGCCCGCCACTCCCACCTCGCAGCTCCGCCGACGATCTCCTGGACGACACCGTCGACGATGCGGTCGGTGGTCGAGAACGGGCACGTGCCGGGAAGCAGTGGGCCACACTGGCCGCTGAGCGTGGAGTTCAAGGCGTCGAGGTTGCGCGGTGCGACCAGCGGGTAACTGAGCATGGCTCTACCGCCGGGGATCTCGACGAAATCGTGATGGTCGGTCGGCAGTGCCGTCGGTGTTGCGGTGCGGATCTCGCCGAGGAAGGCCCCGTCGAGGCGAGTGTTCCAGTAGCCCCCGGCCGGGTCGGTGCCGAACGCCTGGCCGAGCAGAGGCACCGATGCCAACGTGCCGTTGGACAGACGTTTGAAGTCGATCACGGGCTCCGTGGTCCGCTTGTACCAGACGGGCGCCCCGAACTCGTCCAGGATCACCTGGTAGCCGGGCAACGGACTCCCCGCTGCACCGAAGGTGGTCAGATACCAGCCGGGTGCCGGACTCCCCGGTCGATCGACCGACAGTTCGGGGAAGTCGAGCGGGACGCATCGGAGGTGGTAGTCGCGTTGGACACCCTGGCGCGTCGTCGACACCACCAGCGGCTGGTCGGTGCGGACCTGACGAGTGACGGTCCCGGACCCCACCGCCACCGGCGCCGACCCTGCAACCGAGACCGAAACGCTCGTGAAGGGGAGGAGTTCCAGGTCGATCGACACGTTCGCCACGCCGGTTCCCGCGCCGCACTCGATCGCGTAGTCGGTGGCCTCCGGGTCGAACGATGGCCAGGTCGGCTTGTCGAACGACATCCGCTCCAGCGGGGAACCCGGCGGCGCGTTCATCACCCCGAAGACGTCGACCACGACGTCCGTTCGGGCCGACGCCAGGACGCAGACCCTGCGGTCGGAGCCGAGCTTCACCGTCGCCAGGTTCGTCGCGTCCTGCCCGGCGGTGAAGTTGAGCGACGACACCTCGGGAACGGCTCCGCCGCACGGGTAGACGGTCAGGTAGCCGTTGTCGCTCGAGCGCGTCGAGATGAGGTTGAGTGACACGGCGGACGCATCGCTCGCGCTGGGGAGGCCGGCGACCGGATCGAACGCCCGGATCTCCCCGGCCTCGAACGGCTGGAGTGGCCCACCGATGCCGTTGCGGGAATCGACCACCCGCCGCCCGGAGTCGGGCTGCAATGCGGCGGTCGGACCGAAGGACGGTGCGGGACCGTAGTAGCCGGTGACGTCGACGACCGCGTCGGTGTCGACGTCGGACATCAGACAGAGTGTTCGACCGGGCCCCAGGCCGACGATCGCGCCGACCGCCCGGTCCTCTCCGGCGACGAAGTTCAGGTTCGACGCCGGCGGCGCGGGCTTCCCGCACGGGAACGCCACCATGTAGCCGCCGCGGGTCGACCTCGTGGCGGTGAGGTTGATCACGGCAACCGTGGCGTCGCTGGCGATCGTGGTGGACGGGATCACGACCTCGCGCACGCGGAACGGTTGAAGGCGCACGTTCCCGAAGCTGCGACTGTCGTACACCCGCTCGGGGTCGATCGACGCGAAACGGTCGGGGCCGTCGGACCACCACCCGCCGAGGTCGATGATCAGGTGCGACCGACCGTGGCTGTAGATGCAGATCTGTCGACCGGTGTCGGGGACCGCGACGACGAGGTTCGGTGTGGGCACGCCGGCTCGTGAGTTGAGGTTGGAGGTGTCCGGCCGGCCGGACGCGCACGGATACACGGTGAAGTAGTCGGCCCCGGCCGACACCGCCGTCACCGACAAGGCGACCGCGCGAGCCGTGGCCGGGATGTCACCGCCGATGCTGACCCGCATCGTGCAACCGGGCTCGATCTGCGCGTCGACGCCCCCGATGTTGTTGCGCGTGTCGACGAGCCGGACCGGGTTGATCGCCGTGTAGCTGACGAGAGCGGTCGTCGACGCCGCACCACCGGTCGGTTGAGGCGCGCAGTCGACCGATGCCGTCGCGGCCGACACGAACGCTGGCTGCTCGAGGGCCACGGGGACGATCACCGCAAGGATGGACGCCTGCAACAGCAGACGACCGAGTCCGAGTTTCACGATCGGAAACCTACCCGGGAGCCCGGCGGCGATTCGTTCGCGTCAGGAGCGCTTCTGGATGTTGGCCCATTCATCGCGAAGGCCGACCGTCCGGTGGAACAACATCGACTCGGTCGGGTCGGCAGCAAAGTACCCGAGCCGTTCGAACTGCACCACCTGGCCGGCTTCGACCTCGGCGAGGGCTGGCTCCAGCTTCGCCTCGGACAACAGCTCACGGGAGTCGGCGTCGAGGTCGTCGAAGGCGTCACCGGTCGCCTCGCCGGGGACCTCGGCACTGAACAAGCGGTCGTACAACGCAACCGTTGCGTCGACCGCGTGGGCCTGCGACACCCAGTGCATGGTCGACTTGACCTTTCGTCCATCGGGTGCGTTTCCGCCGCGGGTCTCGGGGTCATACGTCACTCGGACCTCGGTGACGTTGCCGTCGGCATCGGTGTCGAACCCGGTCGCGGTGATGAAGTAGGCGCCACGCAGGCGCACTTCCCTGCCGGGCGACAGCCGGAAGTACTTCGGCGCGGGTTCAGCCATGAAGTCGTCCTGTTCGATGTACAGCTCGCCACTGAACGGTGTGGTGCGGGTGCCGTCGGCCGCGTTCTCCGGGTTGTTCACGAGTACGACCGGCTCGACGACGGGTTCGCCCGCATCGTCGGTCGGCCAGTTCGTGATCACGACGCGCAACGGCCGCAGCACAGCCATGCGCCGCAGCGCAGTCCGATTGAGTTCGGTGCGGACGAACGACTCGAGCAACTCGATCTGTTGGCGACTGTTCGTGCGCGACACGCCGATGAAGTTGCAGAACTCGCGGATCGCCGAGGCCGGATACCCGCGACGGCGCAGCCCTCGGAGCGTTGGCATGCGGGGGTCGTCCCAGCCGTCGACGATCCCGTCCTCGACGAGCTTCGCGAGGCGCCGCTTCGAGGTGACCGTGTGGGTGAGTTCGAGGCGGGCGAACTCGGTCTGACGCGGTTGCTCGAACGGCAGCGGCAGGTGCTCGAGGTACCAGTCGTAGAGAGCCCGGTGGCTGTCGAACTCGAGCGTGCACAACGAATGCGTGACACCCTCGATCGCGTCGCTCTGGCCGTGCGCCCAGTCGTAGGTCGGATAGATGCTCCACAGGGCCCCGGTGCGGTGATGGTGGACGCCGCGGATGCGGTACATCACCGGGTCGCGCAGCTGCATGTTCTCGTGCTGCATGTCGATCTTCGCCCGCAGCACGTGGGAGCCCTCGGCGAACTCGCCGCTGCGCATCCGACGGAACAGGTCGAGGCTCTCCTCGCTCGGGCGATCGCGATGCGGGCTCTCGATGCCGGGCTTGCCGTATCCGCCGCGCTGCGCCGAGATCGTGTCGCCGTCCTGGTCGTCGACGTAGGCGAGGCCCTCGGAGATCAGCAGTTCCGCCCACTCGTAGAGCTGCTCGAAGTAGTCGCTGGCGTACAGCGGTTCTCCCTCGATCGGGTAACCGAGCCACGCGAGGTCGTCGACGATCGCGTCGACGTAGCTCGTGTCCTCCGTGTCGGGATTGGTGTCGTCGAAGCGCAGGTTGCAGATGCCGCCGAACTCCTCGGCGATCCCGAAGTCGACGGTGATCGCCTTCGCGTGCCCGATGTGGAGGTAGCCGTTCGGCTCCGGCGGGAACCGGGTCTGCACGCGACCGTCGAAGGTGCCGCGCTCGTTGTCGGCGATCACCAACTCGCGCACGAAGTTGACAGCTGCGGGGAGGTCGTCGGGGCGAGGCATGGCTGCCCGACAGTATGGACGAGACTCGCCGCGATCGATGTAACGATTGATGTCTGACGCCGTTCGCCGCACCGCGCGTAGGGTGGGCGGCGTGGGCTCGATGGTTCGCTCCGCAGTGGTGGGCGTCGACGGATCGACGGCGTCACTTGCGGCGCGTGCGTGGGCCGAGACGATCGCAGAGGTCCACGCGGTGAGCGTCGACGACGGAGACGTCGCCGCCGCGCTGCAGCGTGCGGCCGTGGACGCCGATGCGGATCTGATCGCAGTCGGCATGCACGAACAGCGGCGTGCGATCCTGCGCAGTCTCGGGCACGTGGTCTCGACGCTGCTGCGCAACGCTGATCGTCCGATCGTCGTGGTCGGCGCCGAGCACACCACGACTGAGCGTGACGGCACCATCGTCGTCGGAGTCGGCCATGGACCCGCCACCGAGACGGCGCTGCGGTGGGCGACGACCTTCGCAACCGAGCGCGACGCGACGCTCCACCTCATCCGGGCGGTGCCGCAGCGACCGGTGTTCCGGATGGACGGCCTGCTCGACGTGCTCGCCTACTACGTCGACCCATCGATGGCGGCGGCATGGGCGCGTGAGGACATGGAAGCGATCGCGACCGAGATCGACCGGATGAGCGGCAGCGAGCCCGACCAGACCGGTCCCGGCAAGGGCGGTCTCGTCGCATCGTGGTCCGCCGCGCCTGGGTCCACCGGCCCCGTGCTGGTCGATGCGGCGACACGTGCCGACCTGCTCGTCGTCGGGCTCCACGACCGGCCCGGCGCCGACGAGCACCACGTAGCGCCCTGGTGCCGCCACGTCCTGCTCCATGCACCGTGCCCGGTGGTGTTCGTTCCCGCAGTCTGACGTTTGGATCCGTGCACCGCGAGTCCGAGACGGCAGCGGCCTGACACGATGACGACCGTGTCAACTCCCCGAGAACCGACCGTCGATGGTCCACCGACCGGTCCCGTTCCGCTGGCGGGATGGCTGGCGACACTCCTGGTGGTCGGCACATCGGCTGCCGTGCTCGTGCTCGAGATCCTCGCCGGACGGCTGCTTGCTCCGTACGTCGGCGTGAGCCTGAACACCTACACCGGCATCATCGGCACCGTGCTCGTCGGCATCGCGATCGGCGCTTGGCTCGGCGGCGTCGCTGCCGATCGGTTCGACCCACGACGGCTGATCCCGCTGTTGTTGATCGCAGGCGGTGCGCTGGCGATCGCGACCATCCCGACGATTCGAGCGATCGGCAACGCCGGCACCACGTCGAGCATCGGAACGATCATGGTGCTCACGTCGATCGGGTTCCTCCCGACCGCGACCGTGTTGAGCGCGGTACCGCCGGCCGTCGTCAAGCTCCAGCTCGACGATCTCGCGTCAACCGGTTCGACCGTCGGTCGGCTGTCCGCGTACGGCACCGCCGGTGCGATCGTTGCGACGTTCCTGACCGGGTTCGTGCTCGTCGCCATCGCCGCCGTCACCACGCTGATCATCGGCGTCGGAGTCCTGCTCGTCGCAGGTGGCCTCGCGCTGTGGATCACCCTTCCGCGCCCGAGCCGTCGCTCGACAGCGGCCGCCGTCACGTCGATGTCGGCCGTCGCCGGTGCCACCCTCGTCGCGGCGACGGCGCTCGGCAGCCCGTGCGACACCCAGACGACCTACTACTGCGTGACGATCGACGTCGATGGCGACCGAGCGAGTGGCCGCACCCTCGTGCTCGACGACCTCCGCCACAGCTATGTCGACCTCGACGATCCGACACATCTCGAGTTCTGGTACACGCGGCGATTCGCCGACGTCGTGGACCGGCTGGGCCCGGTGGGACCGATCGACGCCGTCCACATCGGCGGCGGTGCGTTGACCGTGCCGACGTGGCTGCAGACGACCCGTCCCGGCAGCGAGCAGATCGTGGTGGAGATCGACGGCGAACTCGTCGATCTGGTCGTCGACGAGTTCGACCGCGCCACCGGTCCCGGCACCGGCGTCGAGGTGCGCGCGCAGGATGCCCGTCTGTCGATGGCCGACCTCCCCGACGACAGCGCCGACGTCGTCGTCGGTGACGCATTCGGGAGCCGGGCGGTGCCGTGGCACCTGGCGACCGTCGAGTTCGCCGAGGAGATCGATCGGGTCCTGCGGCCGAGCGGGATGTACGTCCTGAACGTGATCGACGGCGCCGACCAGTCGTTCCTCCGCGCCGAGGCGGCCACGATCGCCGAGGTGTTCCCACACGTCGCGGTCGTCCTCGGGTCGTCCGCCGCCGCCGGCGGGCTCGGCAACTCCGTGCTCATTGCGTCCGACCTTCCGTTCGACCCCACCGTGGTTGATCCGGACGGCGGACGACTCGTCGATGACCTGGGCGAGTACATCACTGGCGCAACGATCCTCACCGACGACTTCGCGCCCGTCGACCAGCTGTTGCTCCGTGCGGGTTGACCAGCGCAGACCGGACTTCGACCAAGGCTCTACGCTCCGATGGCGTGGGCCCGAGGATCGACGATCGCTGAGATGGTGAACGAGCTCGAGTTCGACCGCTCCGCGGATCTCGACACGCTGCGTGAGATCGAACAACGTGTGCTCTGGCTCGCGACCCGGATCATCGATCACGCCAACCGACGCACCACCACCGACATCAAGGTCGGCGGTCATCAGGCCTCGTGCGCGTCGATGGTGTCGATCATGACCGCGATGTGGTTCGGCCATCTGCGCGGCTCCGACAAGGTGGCGGTGAAGCCACATGCGTCGCCCGTGTACCACGCGATCAAGTACCTCACCGGCGAACTCGACCGGTCGTACCTCACCACCTTGCGCCAGCGAGGTGGGCTGCAGGCCTACCCGTCGCGCACCAAGGACCCGGACGTGTCGGACTTCTCGACCGGCTCGGTCGGCCTCGGCGCCGTCGCCCCACTCTTCTCGGCGCTCACCCGCCGGTACGTCGACTCCCACTTCGGCCCACACCCCGACGCCCGCTTCATCGCGCTGGTCGGCGACGCCGAACTCGACGAGGGCAACGTGTGGGAAGCGATCGCCGACCCCGCGACGCAGGGGTTGGCGAACTTCACGATGGTGGTCGATCTCAACCGCCAGAGCCTCGACCGCGTGATCCCCGACATCGCCGCGGTCCGACTGAAGAAGTTCTTCGAGGACTCGGGTTGGCACGTCGCCGAGGCGAAGTACGGCAGCCGCTTGACCGCAGCATTCGAGCGCCCCGATGGCGACGCCCTCGAAGCTCACATCGACGAGATGAGCAACGAGGCGTACCAGGAACTGTTCGTGCTCGCCGGTCCCGACATCCGGCAGAAGTTCCTCGTCGGGGCGGATCGTGCCGTGCGTCGCTTCGCCGATCAACTCGACGACGCGGAACTCGAGGCGGTCGTCACCGATCTCGGCGGGCACGACCTCGGGCTGTTGCTCGAGACCTATCGCTCGTGTGACGCGGTGACCGACCGGCCGTCGGTGGTCTTCGCCTACACGATCAAGGGCCATGGGCTGCCGATCGCCGGCGACCCGATGAACCATGCGGCGCTGCTCAGCGAGGAGCAGATCGAATCGCTCCGGGCGTCGATCGGCCTCGACACCGCCACCGAGTGGGACCGCTTCGTCCCCGACTCGGCCGCCGGGCGGCGCTGCGCAGCGGTCGGCGGCTCGATCAACAACCCGGCTCCGGTCGCTCGTCCGATCCTCCCGGTGCCGGACCGGGCGCGACCGGTGTCGACCAACGGGCTCGTGTCGACGCAGGAGGCGTTCGGGCGGGTGCTCGCGAGCCTCGCCGATCTGCCCGTTGTCGGCGAACGGATCGTGACGACGGCGCCCGACGTGTCGATCTCCACCAACCTCGGCGGATGGATCAACAAGCGCGGGGTGTATTCCCCCACCGCACGAGCCGACCACGGCGGCGCCGACCGCCTGCTCCGTTGGGCACCGGATCCGACGGGCCAGCACATCGAACTCGGCATCAGCGAGATGAACCTCTTCATGCTCCTCGGACAGCTCGGGCTCAGCCACGACCACCACGGCGAACAGCTGCTCCCCGTGGGCACCGTGTACGACCCGTTCGTCCTGCGCGGCCTCGATGCGCTCATCTACGGCCTGTACAACGACGCCCGCTTCGTCGTGGCCGGCACCCCTGCGGGGGTCACGCTCGCTCCCGAGGGCGGCGCACACCAGTCGACGATCACCCCGTCGGTCGGGCACGAGCTCCCCCACATCGAGTACTCGGAGCCCGCGTATGCGACCGAGGTCGACTGGCTGCTGTGCGCTGCGCTCGACCAGCTCTCACAGCCGTCGGGCAGGAGCGCCTACCTGCGCCTATCGACGCGCCCGATCGACCAGCATCCGTTCGCCAGCGCGCTCGACGCTCACGGCGAGGAGCGGCTCCGGCGGTTCGTTCTCGCGGGCGGATACCGCCTGATCGATGCCCCTCCCGACGGTCGGCCCGGCGTCACCCTGGTCTCGACCGGAGCGATGGCCCCGGAGGCCATCGCAGCAGCAGCGGAACTCGACGACGAAGGGGTCCAGGCGACCGTCGTCCACCTCACCAGCCCCGACCGCCTCTACCGGAACTGGCGGGCGAGGTTCATGTCGTCGACGACGTCAGCGCGGCTCGACCGCTCCCCGGTCCACCTCGACGAACTGGTCGCGCCGGATGAACGGGTCCGGCCGATCGTCAGCGTGCACGACGCTGCGAGCCACAGCCTGGCCTGGCTGGGCTCGGCGGTCGGCACGCGTCAGTACGCGCTCGGCGTCGATCGTTTCGGTGAGTCCGGCACGATCGCCGAGCTGCACGAAGCGACCAACATCGACGCCGGGAGCATCGTCAACGCCGCCCTCGTCGCTCTCGCGGACGTGGTGCACCCCCGCCTTTGAGCGCCGTTCGCCGCCGGCACGGTTCCCCGGACAACTCTCGGCGGAACTGGTCGCGACTCCCGAAACTCGGTCCGCCGAGACCTGCTCACACGGAACGAGACCCTCCGGAGAGGGCCTCGTTCCTGGAATCGTCGTGGTTGTGCTTGGCAGCCCGTACGGGATTCGAACCCGTGCCGCCACCTTGAGAGTGCGATCAGATCAGTCCGGCCAGTGTCGCCCAGTGCCATGCCGTATGGCTTGAGCAGGGCAAACGCTACCACCGCGTCCGTCGAGTACCGGGCCGTTCCGGCCAGTCACCGCTGCATTCATGGGCAAACCCATGGGCAAGTTGCCGACGGCGAGTTCCCACGACGCATGCGCAGCGAGATTATGCGCTACCGATGTGGCCGCCGGCGGCGACCGACTTCGCCGGAAGTGCGGCGCGGTGGAGGTGTTCGCGACCCGGGATTTCTGAGTGGGTCAGGCGAGCGCGTACGTGCCGT
>Ga0316201_10003530_pt1 | contig 11537 bp, 9 predicted proteins | sample CS6wburrow_MG_FD_204516 | JGI IMG/M metagenome (GOLD analysis project Ga0316201, IMG submission 204516) | Coastal sediment microbial communities from Delaware Bay, Delaware, United States - CS-6 worm burrow | ecosystem: Environmental > Aquatic > Marine > Coastal > Sediment | place: USA: Delaware... | reverse complement strand
CGATTGCTTCCTTATAGAAGAGATTCAATCCAATATAATCATCAGGCAGTAATTCTTGAAAATCTTCGTGTTTCATTAATGCCCCAATTGAAAGACTTCCTTCAGACTCAACGAGTGGAAATTGATAAAGGTTTTGCCAAATGCCACGGCCCTCCCTTTTTTCCAGACGGGTTCTTCCGTCCTCCGAGTTCATTACAATATAATTGAAATGCTTTTTCTTGATTTTTGTTTTCTTTAATTTCAAAGGAAGCTGATCTACCGTATTGGTTTTATGCGCAATACAGTTGTCCACTAATATACATTTTGAACAGTCTGGACTACTTGGCTTACATTGTAAAGCCCCAAACTCCATGATTGCTTGATTATGGTTTCCTGGATTATTCTTATCAATCAGCTTTTGCGCAATGGATTTAAACTTCTTTATACCTTCTGTGCTATTTATGGGAATCTGAATACCATAATATCGAGCCAAAACCCTGTATACATTCCCATCAACGACAGCAGTTGGTAAATTGAAACAAATGGATCCAATGGCACTAGCCGTATAATCCCCAACGCCTTTGAGTTTTAATAATCCCTCATAAGTCTCTGGAAAATTACCATTTAGTTCTCTAACAATGAACTTGGCTGTTTCATGTAAATTACGTGCTCTAGAATAATAACCCAATCCCTGCCATAGTTTTAGAACATCTTCTTCAGATGCTTTTGCGAGTTCGAAGACTGTTGGGAAAATAGTAATGAAAGCTTCATAATAAGGCAAACCTTGTTTGATCTGAGTTTGTTGTAAAATGATTTCGGACAGCCAAATTTTATATGGGTCTTTGGTCATTCGCCAAGGCATTTGTCGCTTATTGACTGAATACCAATGCATTAAGATATCGGCAATGTTCATATAATTTATTGATATAATGCGAAAATAAACGTTTATAAGCTTAAATTTTAATACTTTATCCTTGATATTTTAAAAAAATAGAGCAATATTTGCATCCCTTTAATAAATAGATAACCCAATAAATAACTAAATAATGACTAAAGCTGATATCGTAGCAAAGATTTCTGAGAAATTAGGAATTGAAAAAGGAGACGTACAGGCAACTGTAGAAACGTTCATGAATGAAGTTAAGACTTCTCTAGAAAGTGGTGACAATGTATACCTAAGAGGATTCGGGAGTTTCATTGTTAAGACCAGAGCGGAAAAAACTGGTAGAAATATTTCCAAGAATACAACTATCAAGATTCCTGCGCATAACATACCTGCTTTTAAACCGGCAAAGGTTTTTGTGGAAGGTGTCAAGAAAAATGTTGAAATTTAATTAATCAATAAAAAATAATACTGATTTATGCCAAGTGGTAAAAAACGAAAAAGACACAAGGTAGCGACGCACAAGCGTAAGAAAAGAAGACGCGCTAACCGTCACAAAAAGAAAAAATAATTACGAAAAAAGTAGTTCCAGAACTACTTTTTCCGTTTTAATTAACATACGTTCTTTGATTTTTAATTCATGATAAACACATTTTTACCTTAATGTGAATTATGAATTTCACGGATTAAATCCTGTGTAAAAATATTGTATAATCCATCTGTACTTAATTGTGCGGATAAAAATTAACTACATGAATGAATTGATCATTAGATCTAGTTCTAACAACGATGTTGATTTTGCCTTATTAAAAGATGGAAAATTAATCGAATTACAAAAAGATGAAGATGGAAACAAATTTTCTGTTGGCGATGTGTTTTTAGCCAAAATACGAAAATCTGTTCCTGGACTCAATGCCGCATTCGTGAATGTGGGCTACGAGAAGGATGCATTCTTGCATTATCATGATCTCGGTCCTAAACTACCTTCACTTTTGAAATTCGTAAAAAGTGTAAGCACAGGTAAGCTTAAAGATTATTCTTTAAAGAATTTCCCATTTGAAAAAGATATTGATAAAAACGGTAGCATTGCTGACGTTATAAAATCAAATCAATCTACATTAGTACAAATCGTTAAAGAACCTATATCCACGAAAGGGCCTAGAATTAGCTCTGAGCTATCAATAGCTGGTAGATATATAGTTCTCGTTCCTTTTTCTGATCGAATATCGGTTTCGCAAAAAATCGAGACCAAGGAAGAAAAAGATCGATTGAAACGATTGGTAAGAAGCATTACACCTAAAGGGTTTGGTGTTATTATACGTACTGTTGCAGAAGGCAAAAAAGTAGCAGAACTAGATAAAGATTTACAGAACTTGCTTAGTCGTTGGACGGCAATGTGTAAAAAGCTACGCAACGCAAACCCTCCTAGTAAAGTATTAGGAGAAATGAATAAGGCATCCTCGATTTTAAGAGATATCTTCAACGATTCTTTCACAAGTATTGTCGTTGATGATGAAACGCTTTATTTCCAAATAAAAGATTATGTGCAAGAGATTGCACCTAAAAAAGAATCAATCGTTAAGTTGCATCAGTCTAAGGTACCGATATTTGAAAAATACGGTATTGATAGACAAATCAAGACATCCTTTGGCAAAACCGTTTCGATGGCTAAAGGCGCTTATTTGATCATTGAACACACTGAAGCATTACATGTAATAGATGTAAACAGTGGTAACCGATCGAACAAAGCCAAGAACCAAGAGGATACTGCGTTAGAAGTCAATTTAATAGCTGCCACAGAAATGGCCCGACAATTACGCTTGCGTGATATGGGTGGTATTATTGTGATAGATTTTATTGATCAGACGAGAGCAGAGAACAGGAGAAAACTTTTCAATCATCTAAGGGATGAAATGAAAGATGACAGAGCCAAACATAAGATTCTGCCTCCTAGTAAGTTCGGATTGATCCAGATCACTAGACAAAGGGTGAGACCAGAAGTAGACATTAAGACAAAAGAAGAAAATCCTAATGGTATTAATGGAATTGAAGTAGAAGCTCCTATCGGAATTGTACAGAAAATAACCCAAGATCTAGAGCAACTTATCAAAAAAGACTATAAGAAGGTGACTTTAAACACACATCCTTTTATAGCAGCCTATTTAACTAAAGGCTTTCCATCTGTGCGTTCCAAATGGTTTTTGGACCACAAGAAATGGGTTAAAATTCAACCACGAGATGCTTACACGTACTTGGAATATCATTTTTTGGATAAAGATGGTAATCAGGTTACTATTAAATAATAGAAAAGCCATGACATTTGATGTCATGGCTTTTTTTATGCTTCAAACTTAGGTTATTTCAATCCTTTTTTGGTCAACACCTTCCCATTTGACAAAGTGGCCCTTGCAATGAATATCGTTTGTCTTAGCTGATCAAGCTTAATGCCATTCGGACGCTCTTCTTCACTGAAGTTCTCATCAAAAAGCTGTCTGCCCAACACATCGAATACTTGAATATTTTGAATGGTCGTATTGTTAGTGGTTGTAAAAGACAATGATTCATCTGGGTTCTTAATAATTATCAGTTTTTCCTCGACCAGTATATCAGCAGATAGGTTATTCTTCAAGAATAATTCAAATCGATCCTTATGAACCCCTTGCTCGCTAGTGAATCTATATTCGCCAGAATTGAGATCATGTGTAATGTCCGTTACATGATCTATCAAGAATATTCCCGAAGTCTCCAATAACCCTTCAACATTTTCGATGGAGATCCAATATTCATTCTCACCTTCTACCAAATTCTTGATTGCCAACGGTACCAATTCCTCCTCAGTTAAAGGTTCTTTTCCCTGAATGGCATAGGACACATCGTCAATCAATGATGAAAATGAAATCAAACTACCGCCATCCAGACGCTTTCCATCATATAACCTATCAACACCATCAGTTGCTCCCTCTACGAAACCAATAAGTATTTGACTAAAAGCCCCATAATCATTTTCAAGGTTCAACCATATCCTATCTGTAGCCCTAAAGAGGTTATCATTACCTGTAGTGGCTCTCATGGCATTATTGAATGTCGCCGTACCAGCATTTAAAGCTTCAATAAAAAATCCTTGTCCTGAGGCAATAGTTCCCGTTGGTACTATTCCTCCGGTTACTGCTGCGATTCCACCAGTGCCTGGGGTATAAGACGCGTAATCATCAACAGAAAAATTCAAATTGTCAGGTCCTGGGTTTGCTCCCAGCGGAACGGAATTATGAGTCCACAAATATATTGTCCCGTCTAAATCTGGATTATTCAGAATAAAAGCATCTGCACTAATACCAGAAGGATAAGGATTCCCAAGGAGATTCCAATTAGGATCTAAGGCTCCAACACTTGTTGTCACCAAAGTAGTTATCAATCCATTATTGAATTCTCCATCAAAATTATAGGTCTGTGCTTGTGGAAACGGGATACCATTAACTTGAGCAAACGCTGCATAGCCCCTTCCAGGAATCATTGCACCACTCGCAATATTCCAATCGTCAGAATTATCATCAAAACCATCTGCAGGAGCAACATCTTCAAAATTGGAAGCATCATACTCGAATATCCTGTTCACAGGAATAAGGTCCATGCCACTTGCGGCCTCGCCAATCGTTTCATTTGTAAAAGGTGAGCTCCAATATGTATAACTATAATATGCTTGCAAAGGTGTAGTTGTTTTTTGAACGACACCCACTCCAGTACCTGCTAAAGTCATAGCAGAAGCATCACTTATTTGGACTAGGTTTGCCTCGGAAGCCACAATGATGTCTCCATTGTTGATTGTTATATCATTCGTAACTTGTACATAATCTGTCCCATTAATATTTAGATCGGCATTGACCGTCAGACTGCATGCATCGAAACTTCCTCCATGTATTGCAGTGTCATAATTGGCATCAATGATAACAGAATAGGTATTGTCAGGCACATCTGGAACCCATGCGCCATTCCAAGTTGTAGTTGAAGGGCAATTTACACCTGTAGAGCCATTAAAAGTAAAATCATTGATACTAAACGTGTTATTGAAATTGCCAGCTCCCCATGCGTAGAACCTGAATGTAATTGGAGTGTTAATATCTTGAAATACAATATCGCTTAAATCAATTGTTATCCCATCAAAGTCAGGAGCGCCGATGTTGGTTGTAAAACCATCTATACTCGACCTAAAGGCAAAATTAGCAATTGACACGTTACTTCTTTGGGATGTGTAAACAAAACTTACAAAATCAATTTCGTAACCAGCGTTCGGAGTAATAGTAAATTCAAAATAAGCCGTGTTATCAAAAGCTGCGGTATTCCATCCTCTCGCATTATATCTGTCATTACCATTATTCGAGACAATTCCTATACCCCTTCCAATGCCGGATGCGGTGATGTTGGCATCAACGACCTGTCCTGTCAGGTATGGATTGGCAGTATTAGGATTTATTCCAGTTATAGGATTGGTGAAAATCGATTGTCCAAAACTGAATCCAAGCAAGAAAAAAACTAAAAGCGATAAATAGTACTTCTTTTTCATAATTTGGGATTATCTTTAATACTTATATCTACATTCCTTTTGTTGAACAACTCCAAAACATATTCTCTCGATGAAGCCAGGCAGAAACTGGAGTATTATTGTTCGTATCAAGAACGCTGCCATAAAGAGGTTGAGCAAAAGCTGAAGAACATGAAAATGATTCCTGAAGCCAGGAATATCATTCTCCTTCATCTCCTGCAAAATAACTACCTTAATGAGGAGCGTTTTGCCAAAACATTTGTTAGAGGCAAGTTCCGCATCAAGAAATGGGGACGGCGTCGATTGACCCTTGAGCTAAGGAAAAAAGACATTAGCAAAGTTAACATAAATCTAGCGCTTGGGGAAATAGAAAAACCAGAGTACATCGAGGTTTTCAATGAGTTGAGCGAAAAAAAGGCATATTCGATTAGAGAAACCAATAAATTAAAGAAAAAGAGGAAATTACAGGACTATTTACTCTATCGTGGTTGGGAGACCCATTTGGTGTACGAAAAAGTGAACGAATTAATAAAATAACCCTTATGATAAAAAAAACATTCACCCTATTGATCATGATTTTTTCCACAGTTTCTTTCTCACAAGAAACACAAGCAAAACAGTTTTGGAATACCCTTCAGGGGCTATGTGACAAATCTTTTGAAGGAACGCTCGAGCTTCCAGAAAACGACGAACAATTTGGAGGAAAGAAACTTGTCATGCATATACGTTCGTGCAATGAAAACCAGATCAAGATTCCTTTTTTCGTTGGTGAAGACAGATCAAGGACTTGGGTCCTGACATTAGAAGAAGACCGTATTACACTTAAGCATGACCATCGACATAAAGACGGGTCGGAAGATGAAATAACCCAATATGGAGGTAAGACAACCAACTCTGGACAATCGACACTACAAGTTTTTCCTGCTGATGACGAGACCAGGGTGATGATTCCAGCTGCCTCATCAAATGTTTGGTGGATAACCCTTGATGATAAACAATTCACTTACAACCTAAGACGATTAGGCACACCCCGTGTATTCAGGGTGTCTTTCGATCTATCTAAAAGCATTGAGAATCCAGACGCCCCTTGGGGGTGGAAAGATAATTAGGACTTTCTTTGGTCATGGGTCCTTACAATGGCTTGTTCATTTTTCCAGTCGATCCATTCCTGGCCTTTTATTCGTCTCATTAAATTGTCATAATTCCGCATTATGAATACATTATAGATTGCTTTTCCCAAATTTTTCGGATTTCTGGCAATTGCTCTTAGGCTCATTGAAAAACCTGGTGTCAAGTAACGCATATGATGCCAATAACCTTCTGGCATATATAGCACATTACCGTGTTCAAGATTCGCAATATACCCTTTGGCATTCTTCAAGGCTGGCCATTTATCGAAGTCGGGATCGGTGAAGTCAATATCTTCCCTGACAATCAAGGAATGTGGGATTTTATATAAATGGTCGTTCTGTTTTTGATCGAACAGGATGCATTGTTTCCTTCCTTCAAAATGAAAATGAAAGATGTTTGCTAAATCTATGTCGTAATGCATGAATGTATGCGAATCTCTTCCACCAAAAAACATCATGGGTAATCCTTTCATGAATCGCAATCCGAAATCCGGAAATGAATAGTCGTTTTGAAGATGTGGTACTTCCTTTAGGATATTCCATAAGAATATCCTGAGCTTAGTAGGTTCTCGCTTTAGAAGATCCACATAATCGCTCATTTTCATTTTTGCATGAGGCTCATTAAAACCATCCTTGTAATCCACAGGACGATCATCATAAAGTGGCACGGTTTTATCACCTGCCACGCTCTTCATGTACTCCAGATCCCACTTGGAATATGCAGGCCAATCTTCAATGGCACGCTCTATCACCACAGGCTTTTGTGGCTTGAAATAATTCTTGATAAAGTCCTCCTTGGTGATGGTTTCAACGCGAGGAACATCTTGAAGATTCAGTTTCAATTTGGATTGATTTTGAAGCAAATTTAAAAAAAACAAGTTAGTATTAAATTCTTATCGGTTTCATAAACAGGTAAATAGATTTTAGATGATTTCATATTTCAATCTATATAATACATCCTTTTTGGCATGGGCACAAATTCCTGCTCACGCATGTTGGCTGCTTTAAGTGGGTAAAAATAGCATATTTGAACAGTTTAAGTGTTGATTTATTTTTTTCTTGATCATCAAATTCAGAAGATGAATGCGCTCAAAATTTAAGCACTGGTATTCCTGGAATATTACAAATAGAGTATCTTAGTCCAAGTAAATCAATCAAAAGATGAAAAAGACCATTCTCCTATTATTTCTCGGACTATTACTGAATTGCAAATCCACAAATACTGGTTCAAATACATCAAATAAGAGCGCGATTCCTGATCCTATCTCATCCTTTTATACCATTTCGTTTGAGAATGCTGTACATCATGAAGCAACTGTTCATGCTACGTTCACAGACCTTGAAACGAATGAGGTAGAATTCAGGATGAGCCGGACTTCTCCTGGGCGTTATGCATTGCATGAATTCATGAAGAATGTGTATGCCGTTAAAGTGACTGACGGCAACGGAAATGAACTTAAAACAGCTAGACCTGACCCTTATTCATGGAAGGTGAAGGGTCATGACGGCACTATAAAAATAAGTTACACCTTATTCGCAAATCGTGGAGGAGGAACCTATGCCCAGGTAGATGAAACCCATGCGCATTTGAATATGCCGGCAACTTTTATCTACGCACCTAGTTTGGCAAAAGATGGAATGGAAGTCACATTCAATGTGCGGGAGGACCTGGATTGGAAGATCGCCACTCAATTAAAGTCTTTAGGAGGAAACAAATTCTTCGCGAAGGACCTTCAATATTTTATGGACAGTCCGACCGAGATCAGTAACCATAGTGTGCGATCATTCGATGTAAAAGGACAAGCCATTAATTTTGTCTTGCACCACAATGGAACAGAAGCTGAATTAGATGACTATTTTGAAAAAGTTAAGAAAGTGGTCATGCAGCAAGAAGCCATTTTCGGAGAGTTGCCTCAATACGATCATGGGTCTTATTACTTTTTAGCGTGCTATGTCCCAAACGCATCAGGAGACGGCATGGAACATCGCAATTCCACCATATTGACCAGCACACGTAGTTTGGCAGATGGCGGAATGAACCGAAATATAGGTACGGTATCCCATGAGTTCTTTCATTGTTGGAATGTCGAGCGTATTCGACCACGATCCTTGGAACCTTTTAATTTTGAAGAAGCCAATATGAGTGGAGAACTATGGTTTGCCGAGGGCTTCACGAGTTATTATGACGACCTGACATTATGCAGGGCTGGTTTGATGAGTCCAAAAGATTATGTGTCTGGTTTGGCAGGCACTTTCAATTACGTATGGAATTCGCCTGGTCGACAATTCTTCAATCCAATTGAGATGAGTTATCAAGCGCCTTTTGTAGATGCAGCGCGTTCTGTTGACCCTGTGAATAGGAACAATACTTTCATTTCCTATTATTCCTATGGAAGTGCCTTGGGATTGGCATTGGACCTAGCTCTTCGTGAAAAAGAATTGAATCTGGATGACTATATGAAACTGGTTTGGAATACCTTCGGCAAAAATGAAATACCCTATACGATTACAGATCTACATGACACCCTAAATACCTATGCCGGTAAGGATTTTGGTGATGATTTTTTTAATAACTACATCTACGAAAGTGGGATGCCCAATATGAAACACCTATTCAGCACGGTTGGAGTTTCATTGGATCAACCTGAAAATAGGCTACGTTTTGGTGCTTTTGTTCGCGATGGAAAGATTTCGAGTAATACTTCCATGGGGTCTTCTGCCTATAATGCCGGATTGGAAAATGGAGACAAGATCATTAGTATTGGTGAGTATACAATTGAAAAGGACACCGACCTAAATACCATATTAAGGAATTTCGAATCAGGAGATACCGCCAAAGTCGTTTTTGAGCGTTTTGGAAAAAGAAAAGAAACCCTTATTACATTTATGACTGACAACTATTATACTATTTCCATAGATAAAGAATCTGGAGACAAAGCGAAGGCTATGAGAGACGACTGGTTAAGTTCAAAAACACAATGAAAATCAAGGATTAAATAATGTTTTCATATAAGATAGATTCTTGGAACACCATTTTTTATCAACATATGCTTTTAGAGGATAATGAAAAACATTCTTTACAAGCGGGCCGAATCCAGACATGACCTGCAAGGCATCCTAGATCTTCAAAAGAAAAATAATCGAGATACTATTCCAGATTCAGAGAAGACGCTAGATGGTTTTACAACCGTAGAACACGATATTGGAATCTTAGAAAAGATGAACGACAAACCGCTTATATCATTGCTAAAAATGATATCTCTTGAAAGCCTCCATAGCAGCATAATCCGCTAATCCGAGGTCATTGTATTTCTTGGCAATCAATCTGTTCCTGTCTTCGACCCGAACCCAAAACTGCCTAGAATCGTCCCCTTGAAACATAACTCTATCTTTCTGGGATTGATGGTAGAATATAGCATGTCTCTTTTTAAGTACTTGATCAGGACTCATTGGCACTGCCATTTCAATTTCATAGGATTCCCACTCGTGCCAAGCACCTCGATAGAGCCATACCCAACAATCCTTCATATAATCGTTCGATTTTAATTCCTTCAAAGCCATGAACAAAGCATCCAAACAAACCTTATGAGTACCATGTGGATCCGCTAAGTCACCAGCGGCATATATTTGATGAGGTTTAATATGTTCAATGAAATCTATCATTATGCCAATATCTTTTTGAGTGAGGTTCCCTTTTTTTATTGAACCAGTCTCATAAAAGGGAAGGTCCAGGAAATGCACATTTTCGTCTTTTAATCCAAGGTATCTAGTAGCCGCCAGAGATTCACTTCTCCTAATGGATCCTTTGAGTTGTCGAACTTGTAATGAGTCGACCTCATTGTCGGTTTTTTTCCTTAAAAAGTCGATTATATCCTTCGTTTCTGAAGAGTCGGGAGTCATGGATACGGCTATTTCGGCAAATTTAAGGGCTTCGTCATCAGGCACGGCAATATTGCCGGATGTCTGATATGCCACGTGCACTTCATGCCCTTGCTCTACAAGCCTGTCGAAAGTCCCTCCCATGGAGATAACGTCGTCATCTGGGTGCGGACTGAAAATAATAACCCTTTTTTTAGATGGTTTTGCCCGTTCAGGACGGTTGGAATCATCGGCATTGGGTTTTCCACCAGGCCAACCCGTAATCGTATGTTGGAGTTTATTGAACATCTTGATATTCAAGTCGTATGCTGTGCCTTCTTCAGCAAGTAGTCCAGACATGCCATTATCATTATAGTCTTTGTCCGTTAATTTCAATATAGACTTATCCAAAAGCTCGCTTAACCAAACGACGGCCTTTAATTTCAGTTCATCTGTCCACATACAAGAGGTCACTAACCAAGGTGTTTTTACGCGCGTTAGTTCAGCAGATGCCTCGGTATCGATAACAAAAGTTGTGTTCTTGTGTTGTTGCAAATAGGTCGCGGGTACTTCTGATGTTATTTCTCCCTCAATCGTTTTTTTTAGGATACCTGCCTTATTGACACCCCATCCCAGCAAGACTATCCTCTTTGCACTGCGTACGGTACCTATACCCATGGTAATTGCTTTTCTTGGTACATTATCTATCCCTAAGAAAGAGGGTGCCGCATCTATTCTTGTAATATGATCTAGTGTGATCAATCGAGTTCCAGAGTTAAAATGAGATCCAGGTTCATTGAACCCTATATGCCCAGTCCTGCCTATCCCAAGAAGCTGAAAATCCAACCCACCAGCCATTTTGATTCTCTTTTCATAATCAACACAATACTTATAGATGTCTGCCGAATCCACACTACCGTTCGGAATGTTTATATTCTCAGGCAATATATTCACATGGTTGAATAAATGCTCATGCATGAAATAAAAGTAACTTTGTGTGTTACTTTTTTCCATTGGGTAATATTCATCAAGATTGAACGTGACTACATTGGCAAAACTCAATCCTTCTTCCTTATGCATCCTAACAAGTTCTTCATAAACCTTGATAGGAGAGGACCCAGTGGCCAACCCTAGAACACATTTGTTGTTT
>Ga0316201_10003529_pt1 | contig 11539 bp, 9 predicted proteins | sample CS6wburrow_MG_FD_204516 | JGI IMG/M metagenome (GOLD analysis project Ga0316201, IMG submission 204516) | Coastal sediment microbial communities from Delaware Bay, Delaware, United States - CS-6 worm burrow | ecosystem: Environmental > Aquatic > Marine > Coastal > Sediment | place: USA: Delaware... | reverse complement strand
TTTAACCGGTGACCATTCACGTCAGCTTTCCATTGGCGCCGGCCGCGAGGTTTCTCTTTCCGGTGTCCAGTTCATATCCGGCCAGGCCACCTCCTTGGCGTGTGAAAAATAGCATCCATCGGAGCAAGGCTTGCAAAGAACGCTCCCTTTTTCGATAACTTCGCGCCGATCGCGAACGACCTGGCCGCAGCGGCTGCAGGCCACTTTTCGTTTCGTCGGTCCGGGCATGTCACACGCATCGAGAGTCACCCGTACTTTCTGCACCCTGAACAGAACACTGTCGGGCATTCGGCGATAAGCCGCCAGTTGCCGGGCCGATTTCCCTTCGATTTCCGGAGCGTACATTGCGGCCAGGCTACGGGATTCTTCGGTGGAGAGGACCCGATAGGCCTTCCCGGTTTCTAAATTCACAAAGGTCGCCGCCATGATTCCGTAATCCATAAACTTCAGGCTCCGTCGCCCCAGTTTCACGCCGGTCACGTGGGCCACGGCATCGGCCGTGCAACGATCCACCTCCACATACACGATAAGCTTTTTGATTTGGTCCCGCCGGGTGGGCTCGGTCAGCCCGATCAAGCGGCACCCCAGCATGGCCATTCGCACGCCGACGACCTGGCCGGGGCAGAGATGGCCATGGGCGGCGGCGGATGAATCCAAGAGATTTTCGAAAGACTTCACGAATGCTCCCTTTCCTTTCTCTCAGAAAGCCTCGGTCATTCAATGCCTTCGGTCTTGCCTCGATCTCCACATGAAAGGGTCATCTCATCATTCATGGTTTAAGAAGCGTTTACCCGGAGACCACCTTGTACACTGATATCTCCTCAAGATCCTCTTGTATGAGGGTTCTCGTCGCCCTCGCCAGATTTTTGTAGAAATTCGTTTCGGCTTTCTCCTCAACGTGTTCTTGAAAATCGGATATCCATGCACCGAGGTGTTCGGCATAGAATCGCCTGCGTTTCTCCATGTAATGACCGGACGCATGCATGTCGCTGTGACTGGCGGCCTCCAGCGACTTGAATATCAGAAAATGGACAAATTCAAGTTCCACAGCGATATGATCAGGGGCATCATGGAAATCACCTGAAATGTCCAGCCCTTCCTCTCTGTATCGGCTCACGACATCCAGAGTCGAATCGCCCATGACCTTTCTCCCGCTCTCCATATAAACGGAACCATAGGGAGGCGCCAGCATCCCGAACGGACCGACAAAAAGCCTGCTGAAATCCACCCTGAGGGAGTCGATATCCCCCTCATCTTCAAAATGCTTTTCCATCTTGGCAATATAAGGAACCGCACGGATACAGACCTTTTTGATCCGGCTTTCAAGAACCTTCAACTTTAAAACCATGTCCTCATTCGGTGGACTGAAAAACTCGGACAACAGTCTGAATGCGTCTCCTTTTCCCACCTCGCGGTCAAAAAGATCCTCTTTTTCCATTTCTCACCCCTTTATCGTTTAAGGCGGCATCACTTCAATCAGAAAGAGAAGGTCCAGACAATCGAGCAATCCACCCTCTTTATTATGGCCCGCTTACCTTTCCCAATTTGAAGTTTCGCTCACCATAGGTATACACGAGCAGCAGGACCGACAGGGCAAACACGACAACGAAGACTTCCCAGATGGACGGCCAGTAGCTGACAAAAGGAGGCTGCCCCTCCGCCTTTGGGCCCGTCGGCATAACCAATCCACCTAAAACAAATTCGAGGCGCCCTGCGAGCATACCGATCAAAAAAAGGGCAGATGCCGAGACCTTTCCCCAATTGGTCCTTCGAATAGACGGGACGGCCAACAATACCAGCGGAATCACCAATCCGACCCACAAGGCGAGATGATACCACCCGGTACCCATCGCATGCCGAAATCCCGCAAATTCCAGTCCGCTTGAGGAGATCCCGCCGATAATACTCCTCCAGATAAAAAAGATGAATGTCGCCCCGACGACGATGCCGAAAAGATTGGCCAGGTCATTATACAAATTGACCTGCCCTTCGCTCATCGGTTCGCCGGAAAAACGATGGTATGCCATGTTGAAGAGCAGTACCGCAGCGAGCGCACTGGAGAAGCCGGTCAGGGGCAAGTACATGGTCAGAAACTGGGCATTGAAAACGGGACGGGCATCCGGAAGACCGAACAGCCAACCGAGTGTTGTGGCGGTGGCAATGGCAATCAAAAACACGAAAACACCGAGAGTTCTGCTCGATTCCCCGATGTGCGTCCTCCAAAATGAGATTAGAAGCACTGTCAGATAAAGGCCATAAAGCATGGCGAGCCACCACAGAGGAGATTCAAGGTTAGGTGAAAAAATAAAATAGATGGCGTTCCAGGGTGAACCGAGATGCAGAAGAAGACATGTCAAACCGGCGAGCATAACGGCTATTTCCAACATTGCCGTGCGCTTCTCGATCGGCTGGTACCGCTTAATGCCGAAAACAACGGGTATGGAAGAAACAAAGGCAAGTCCTGTACTGGTTAATGAAAAAAAGATGTAGGATGCTATGGGCAGAGTCCAGACAAGGATGTCCGTTTTGGCGTAGAGAACGAACCCGACCGTAAAAACCTTATAAACGGTGAGCAGGCCAATAAGAATTCCCAATCCCAGCAACCCATACCACAACTTAACTTTGATGCCTTGCATATCTATACCCCCCCTTTCGTACTCTCATAGTTTGCCGGATTGAAACTCCGTATGTAATAAACGTTCGGCTCTGTACCGAACCCCTCTTTCAGCCTGAAAGGTTTGAACTTCCCGAGGAGATAGCGCACCTTGCTCTCAGGGTTCTCCAGGTCGCCGAATATCCTCGCATCGGCCGGACATGCCTCCACACAGTAGGGCAGTTCTCCCTCCTTGATTCTGTGGTCACATAACGTGCATTTTTCAACCACGCCATTCGGTCTATTACCTGGCAGGGTCTTTTCCCTTTCCGGATTGTGGTAGGGGGTCCCTCGGTTATTGTTCACCTTTTGGAGAAGTTCTGAAGGGGAGCCGGTGCAGCCTTGAATTACCGGTTTTGAATCCCTCCAGAACTGGTGGGGTTGCTGCCAGTTGAAATAGATGACCTCGTAAGGGCAATTAAACATGCAGTACCGGCAACCGATGCATTTCTTCGGATCGTGCATGGTAATTCCGTTTTCCAATTTGTGCATGGCCTTGGTCGGGCACCCCCTTACACAGGGTGGGTTTCCACAATGGTTGCAGAGGGTCGGAATGTAGTGAAACCGCACGTCGGGAAAGGTGCCCGAAGTTTCGGTGATCTTGCTGGACCAGTAGATGCCGTCCGGCACGTTGTTCTCGTTCCTGCAGGCGATGCTGCAGGCGCCGCAGCCGACACACCGCTGCAGGTCGATGACCATGGCATATTTTGGCATTTTTACACCTCCTACGCTTTCTCGATTTTGACGCGGGTGCCGGCGTGACGGACCGTGCTGCCGCTCAGCCGCTCGTAAACCGCGGGGATCAAGTCATTGTTGTTTCCGCCTCTGGGGGTTTTGCCGAACTCTTTGGCGGCCAACCGGCCGTAAACCCAGTGCCCCTGGCCGTAACATTTGGCCACCGTCCCCGGACGGACACCCTCCCAGAGCTTGGCGGTGCACTCGATCTTCCCGGTCGGCGACGTCAACCGGATTGTGTCGCCGGATTTGATGCCGAGCTTTATGCCGTCCACCGGATTGATCTTGGCCACGTCGTCCCAGGCTTCGTCTCCGGGATCGAGATCCTTGAACTCGTAATACCAACTGCAATTCGCCGAACGGCCTTCGCGGTTGAGTTTGGATTTGTAATCTACGAATATGAAGGGATATTCATTGGGATTACCGTCGATGTAAGGTTCCTCGTAGTGGGGGACAAAAGCGCGCTCCCCTCTGGCCTCGTAAAAAGTGGCCTCCATCACATTGTCCACGCTGGTGTTGTGTTTTTCAGCGTGCTTTTCGAGGGCCTCTTTGAGGGTTTCGCTATAAAACTCGAACATGCCGGTTTTGGTTTTCATTTTGCCCCAGCGCTTACGGAAAGGATAGGGATCCGAATTCCAGACACCAACCTTGGTGAATTCCTCCCAGCCGCTGAACTTGTCCCCGCCCCTGTGTTTTGCCGGATCCCAGAGGTTCTGAGTGGCAAACTTCAGGGCAAAGAGCGCAAACTCTTTTTCGTTGGTCGGTTCTTTTCCGGTTTCCGGGTCCTTGTATTCCTTGAAGTGGCGCAGCAGATTGTCGAATCCACGCTCGGCCAGTTTTTCGGCGATGAGCCAGGGAATTTCGGTCTCATCGGTTTTGTAGTCCCACACCGGCTCGATGATGGGCTGCATGATGGTCACATGTCGATAGCCGTTGCCGTGGGATTTGACATAGCCCCATTTTTCGAACATGTGGTGTGTGTTGGGCAGCACGATATCGGAAAACCATGTGAATTCAGATGCGTTGGTGGTGATGTGCACCACGAACGGTATCTTGGACAGGGCGCGCTCCCAGCGCTCCGGCTGACCGCAGGAGAAGGTGAAGTTGTTCATGTAGCCTACAGCCACCTTGATCTCGTTGGGGTCTTCGTTAAGAATGCCGTCGGCGGCATTGTTGGTGACGACACCCCCACCCGATTTCCCCTTGTTCAACGCCGGAAATTCGAGGCGACCGCGGTGATCGATTTTTTCGTGTTTCTTGCCCTTCTTGGCGATTTCGTCCATGAAATCGTCCGGTTTGGGAAACTTGCTCGTATATTCCTTGTTGCTCTTGAGGGTGCCGCCGACATTGTCGACCCCTCCGGTGAGGCCGTTGAGGGCATGACAGATCATGCTCGCATAGCCACCCCGCACCTGCATCACCGGGCCTCCACCCACCCAAGAAATCGCGTGGGGCGCCGCCTTGGCATAATCTATGGCCACCTGACGAATCTGATCCGCCGAAATTCCGCAGCGCTCGGCGGCCCATTCGGGAGTTTTGTCTTTGAGTTCCAGGTTCCACCACTTCACCAGACCGTAGGTGTACTTTTCTTCGAAATCCTCTTCGTAGACCTGCTGGTTGAGAACAAAGCGGTTCTCACCGTCTATGAAATCGCCCACAAACTCCTTGTACCAGAGCCCTTCGGTCAGGATCACGTGGGCCAGGGCAGCGGCAAGGGCGGCATCCTGCCCCGGTTTTACCGGCATCCAGATGTCAGCCTTGGCGCCGGTGGCGGAAAGCCGCGGCTCGATCACCACGATCTCGGCCCGGTCGATCACAGAACCCCAGATCTGGGAGTAATAGGACACCTGTCGGTTTGCGGCCAGGGGATCCGCACCCCAGATGAGCATGTAGCGGGTGCTCGCCACATCATACTGGCGGTAGTCCCAGAGACCCTCCGTGTAGTAGGGGCCGAATTTTTCTGCCTCGGCGCAGATGGCGCTGTGAGAGATGTTGTTGGGGGAACCGATAATTTTGGTCATCCGATCGTAGAGGACGTCCCGCATATAAGAGTAGCGTCCGCGCATGAGCATGTATTTGTGGGTTTCGTTGTTTTTGCGCAGATCTATGATCTTGTCTGCGATGGTGCTGAGCGCCTCGTCCCAGGATATCGGCACGAACTTCGGGTCTTCGCTGCGTCCCTTTTTCGGGTTGGTCCGCTTCATGGGGGTCTTGATCCGGTCCGGATCGTAGACCTGCTGAATCCCCAGATGGGACCGCGGGCAGCCGGCCCCGTTGTTGACCTTCGAGTGGGGATTTCCCCGGACTTTCACTGCCCGTCCATCGATGACATACACCTGCTTCGAGCACCATGAGGTGCACCCCTGGCAGGTGGCCGGCAGCCATTGCCCCATACCGCTCTTAGCACCGACGTCGGATGCAGCCAGCGCTTTCAGCTCTGGCTTGAGTCCTGCACCGGCAGCCACAGCAGCGCCGGTAACTGCCGACGCCTTGATGAACGACCGTCTCGATAATTTGACATTACCGAGAAAGCCCTTCATCAGACTTTTGCCTTCCTTTTTGATGGCGTCCATAATGCCTCCCTGTTGCAGTTCATGATTGATCAATTTACCTTTTCGGCTTCGATTATGCGTGAATAGATCTGATGATTGTATGGCTGCGCACAGGCCTTGACAGTCTCAATCCGTCAAGGAGGCGCCCTGGATACCAGTTCGTTGTCGCGAATACACTTCAACCAGAAATCCAGTTCTTCCGGATCCAACGGCTTGCTCAAACAGGCATATATATGCTGGGAAAGGGCATCTTTCAGATCCGGGTGAAGCCGGTGTTGCGATGTGCAAAAAATGCTGACTTCTGCGAATCGCGTCTTTATTTGACGAATCATCCTGTTGGTTACCACAACCGAGTCGACGTCCATGATGGCCGCCAGGCAGCCGGTGTGACTGAGACCCTTCTTGAGGCTATCCAAACTCCGAAACACCCTGGCTTCGAATTGCCTCTCGCATAAAATGAAACGCAGTTCATCAATCTGCTGTTCGTCCTTGCTCAAAATGCAAATGCAGTTTCCCACTGAAGAACCTCGTAGGACGAATAAAAATGGATTGCGCCGACTTGTTTTACAAACGGACACTACGACTATATAGCAATCAGTGTACCAGTGACGCGCGGGAAGGTGCGAATAGGAAATCAGAATTTCAGACAAGCCTTTGCGAAATGATAAGTAACTGAAAATTTTAGACTATTCTAATACAAAAATTTGTGTGATTTGAGGGTTAACTCAAAAAGAACATAGAGACGGGGAGCAATATAAAAGACTCACTGAATTAAAACGTCCGGAAATCGGACAATGAATTCGACTGTAAAATTAAATATATAAAATGCAGAAGGTTATAGCGTCCGAAACCTGTACGATATGTGTCGGCGGTACCGGACAATGACGCCCAATCAGTCTTGTCAATCGCATTATCGTGGGATTATAAGCGTGAAAAATGAATAAAATGCTGGATTGATGGCTTTTGAATTTTGCTGATTAAAACCAAAGAAATGCGCAATGGTCGGTTGGGTTCAGTACCAGAAACCAGGGTATGCAGGGACTCAGTTGCTCAATGGATGGTGGGTTTGCGGATTTGATATTTTTTCAATTTTTCATAAAGGGTGCTCCGGCTAATTCCCAGGCGGGAAGCCGCAGATGTTTTGTTCCAGTCGCAACTCTCCAGCACCTCGAGGACCAGCTGGGCTTCGTTTTCTATGATGGTCTGTTGCTGTTTGGCTGTGTCCGGTTTTTCGAAGCTGGTCTCAGTGACAGATGAAGGAAAGTCGGAAGCCTCTATCTGTGAGTTTTTAGCGAGGACAACCGCATGTTCGATACTGTTTTCCAGTTCGCGTACATTCCCCGGCCAGGGATAATCGAGCAGCCTCCGCATGGCATCCGAGGCAATTCGCTCAACGGATTTGCCTTGCTCTGCGGCAAACTTATCCAGGAACAGGCGTGCCAGCAAGGGGATATCATTGGCGCGTTTTCTGAGGGACGGGAGGTTGATAGGAATTACATTCAGCCGGTAATAGAGATCTTCGCGAAAACGCCCGATTTTAACTTCCTGCAGTAGATCCTTGTTTGTCGCCGCCAGTACCCGGACATTCACATTTATCGATTCCTCTCCACCGACGCGCTCGAACTTGTGACTCTGCAAAACCCTGAGCAATTTGATTTGGGCCGAGGCGGATATCTCTCCGATCTCGTCCAGAAATACCGTTCCGCCGTGGGCCTGCTCGAATCTCCCTTTTTTCCTGCGCAGAGCGCCCGTGAACGCCCCCTTCTCATGCCCGAACAGCTCGCTTTCGAGAAGGGTTTGAGGATAAGCAGAGCAATTGATCACAACGAAAGATTTATGGCAACGATGGCTTGCCCGGTGTATGGCACGGGCCACCAGTTCCTTGCCGGTGCCGCTTTCCCCTTGAATCAGAACCGTGGCATCAGTCGGAGCAACGTCCTCGATGAGCTTATAGATGACCTGCATCTTGGGGTCCCGGCCCACCAGTTCGTCGAACCCTGATATGGCTTCTACGCGGCGCTTGATATGACGCATTTCCTCTTCGTTCAGGGCGGCACGGTGGATGGCCCCGGCGGTCTGCTGGAGGATGAGTTCGATGACCTCCAGGTCCTTGTTGACGCACTTGCATTCACCCGGGCAGCCTATGAGAAGGGCACCGGAAGTCTGTCGGCGATGTTGGAGGGGAAACACGGCGATTTTTTCTGCTTTACGCATGTATTCCGGTAACAACATCCCGGAAAAATCCTCCTTCCGGAAAAAACCGACCGAAGTGAGTGAGATGATTTTTTCAGCAGCCGGGGCAAAAGAGTTCGCAGCCGTGGTTCCTAATCCTTTCCCGGCTGACAAAATAAGGGCGGACCCCTCCCCGCTGAAAACCATCAGCGCCAGGTTGCGGCATTCAACGATATTGCTTAAAGCATTCATGAGATAATCGGACACGTCGCTTAGGCCTGGCAAGGCGGATACCTCCCGGGAGATTGAAAGAGAGGTGGCCATGCGCTGGTGCGCCTTATCGAGTTCGCAGTGTTGATCTTCCAGCCGGCGGTTGGTGTCCTGAAGCCGCACGGTGTATTCGTTCAGGCGGACCAGCATCCGGTTGAAGGCCGTGGCAAGCTTGGTGACCTCTGCCCGTCCCTGCACCCTGATTTCAGAACCGAGATTGCCTTCATCGATTTTCTCGGCTGCATCCGCCAGCTTGACAAGCGGCCGGGTCAACCGGTGGATGAAAAGGTGGCTGGCCAACAGAGCAAGCAGCAATATGCCTAATGATATCAAGCTCATCTGGAGCCACAAATCCCTTACTTGCGCCCGGTAGGGTGCCTCGGAAAGGCCCAGCCGGAGAACACCGGCCTTGCCGCCGAATATCGGCCAGGCAATGTCAAGGAAGTGATCGTTACCTTCGGAGACAAATTTCTCGAGGTGCCCGCCTTCACTGTCTGAAAATTCATTCGAATCTATCAGCTGGACCGGTACACCGCCAGTAAATGTATGGCTGAGCACTTTGCCGTTTTTGACGACAAAAATGTAGGCGACATCCGGTGTGCTGATCATTTGGTCGTCCAGGAGTTTTTGCAGTCCGACACGGTCATTGAGAAGAATGGTATCGGCGGCATCGAGGCTCAAACTGTGGGCGATATTCTCCGCGCGGGCGACGGCCCCCTCGATCAAGCTTACGCCATAGCGGTGGGTGACGATCTGGGAGATGATCAGCCCGCTGATGACCACCAGAATCGCTACGGTGAGCAGAAGCGAATTTTTAAGACTTTTCGGTTTCATCTTGCCTGACAGAGGGGTTAGAGCGCACTTGCCGGTAAATCTCTTTGACGGGCGCATACCAGTTGTCTTCGGGTGTCATGAAGCGGTCGATCATGAGTTCGTCCAATATTTGGCGACCTTCGGTCTCTTGATGCATGGTCAGAAGGAGTTCTTGAATTTGCTTTTTCATATGCACGGAAAGATAAGCGGAAGACACCAGGGGGGGACTCCCGAAAGGCTGCGATTTTTTAATCACCCGTGTCATCGAGGTGTAGAAAGGATTTCTTTGGTTGTAATACTCCCACAAGTGACCGTCAACCGTAGCGCCATCGACAAGACCCTTGGCAACGGCCAGGATTGAGTTGTCATGGCTGTAAGTGTAAGTGACCTCTCTGAAAAAAGTTTCGGGGGTCTGATTGAGTTCCATCAACCAGAATTTCGGCACCAATGCCCCGGTATTCGATTCCGGATCGGTGAAGGCAAACACGCGTCCTTTCAAATCCGAAAGGCTCTTAAAACCCTTGTCTTTATGTACAATAAGATAGCTCTGGTAGAACGGTTCCCCCCGCACCACCGGTGTTGCCAGCGCATCGAATCCGAACACTTCCCTGCCGAGGGCGTAAGGACCCGTGCAGATAAATGCCAGGTCGATTTCCCCTTTGGGAAAAAGCTCGTTGATTTCACCATAGGTTCTGCGCTGGATCAGGGTGATGTCGGTACCGAGTTTTCGGCCGATATAATCGAGCAATTCCCGGTAATAGGAAAGGGTTTCCTTCGGGGAGATCATGGCGGCAACGGCTACACGCAATTTAGGATTATCGCTTGTGGGCGGTTCAGGTTGTTCGACTTTTACCGTTTGGGAAAAATCGATTTGTTTGTAGCCGGTTTCACTGCTGCACCCGAGGGAAAAAACCAACAGGAATCCGGTGACAAGGAAAATACGGGTTAGAGAGTGTCTACAAACTCGAGATTGAAAACACATGGGGCGCTCCTTTTAGCAGTGCCCAGGATAGGAACGAGGAGCAGAGGTATTTGACTTCAGTGGGAGGTGGGCACCTGGTACCGATTATTGTCGGTGTTTGGCGCTAAGCAGTAATGACGAATCGAAAACGACGTGTATTAACAGGTTTTATCAAGAATACTTTTCAATCCGAACATATAGTTAGATGCATATAAGCTGTTACCACACAGTGGTATTTCGGTCAAGAAAAATACGGCCGGTCGCAGTTTTCTACAGCAATCTTTGTCCACTGATCTTTAGTAAATTTTTATTGACAGGAGACGACAATAGATCTATATATAGCCATAAAGCTATATATAGGAGCCCAGATGAAACCATTCATCAAAGTCATGAAAGCCTTGTCAGATCCGAACCGGGTCAAAATCGTCAAACTCCTCCAGCATAAAACGATGTGCGTTTGCGAGTTGCGGGGCGTCCTGGGTATATCTCAGCCCACGGTTTCCAAACACCTGAAAATTCTGGAAGAAGCGGGCATCGTCGGGTTTGAAAAAGATGGTCTTTGGGTCAACTATTACCTGACCGACGGCCGGGACAACCCCTATGCAGCCAGTCTTCTTGGAAACCTTCGCCACTGGCTCAACGATGAGCCGGCGATCAGTGAGTTGACGGATAAATTGCCCGATATCAATCGATTTGAGATTTGCAGCAGGAACTAATTTTTTTGGTTTAATCATATTACTATATGTCGATATATAGTTTTGGGCATTCTTTTACAGATGCGGCGTCAGCATCTGTGTTATCGGATGAATAAAAAGTATCGTGGAAGGAAAAGTCATGAGTAACGGTATGTCGATTACAGAGGATAAAAAAACTTTCGCCGGATCCGCCACCACCTCAGAGAAGACATCCGAACCCAGCCTGATCGACTGGAAAACCATTTGGAAGCCGCTGAGCATCATCACCGGCGTTTTTCTGGTCTTTTTCTGGTTGCCGCTGGAGAGCAACCGGTTCACCGGAGCGATAATCGAGTCATTGGCCCTGGCCAAGTGGTATGCGCAGGAGCACGTGCTGCTCTGCCTGGTGCCGGCCTTTTTTATCGCCGGTGCCATATCCGTGTTCGTCTCCCAAGCGGCGGTGATAAAATACCTCGGTGCGGGCGCCAAAAAGGCCATGTCCTACGGTGTGGCTTCCGTATCAGGTACCATCCTGGCGGTATGCTCGTGCACGGTGCTACCGTTGTTTGCCGGAATTTGGAAGCGCGGTGCAGGGCTGGGACCGGCCATAGCGTTTCTTTATTCCGGTCCGGCCATCAATATTTTGGCCATCGTGCTCACGGCCCGGATACTCGGCCACGAACTCGGTTTAGCCCGGGCCGTGGGGGCC
>Ga0316201_10003528_pt1 | contig 11540 bp, 10 predicted proteins | sample CS6wburrow_MG_FD_204516 | JGI IMG/M metagenome (GOLD analysis project Ga0316201, IMG submission 204516) | Coastal sediment microbial communities from Delaware Bay, Delaware, United States - CS-6 worm burrow | ecosystem: Environmental > Aquatic > Marine > Coastal > Sediment | place: USA... | reverse complement strand
AATGCCTACGGGCTCCTGATGTCGCAGGCGACTCACCAGGGAATGAAGGCGGCCCGCCCAGAGCACCGCCCGTTCCTTCTGTCTCGCTCGAGCTTCGTCGGAGGCCAGCGCTACGCCGCGATGTGGACGGGGGACAACTCCGCCAACTGGGACCACCTCTACTGGTCGGTGACGATGACGCTGAACATGGGCCTCTCGGGGCAACCGTTCGCGGGCCCCGATATCGGAGGTTTCTTTCGGGGGCCCAGCCCTTCCCTCTACGCCCATTGGATCGGCGTCGGCGCGTTCTTTCCCTTCAGCCGAACACATACGGTCCAACTCTCCCCGCCCCAGGAGCCCTGGTCGTACGGACCCGAAGTGGAAGCCATCGCGCGCACAGCGATCGAACGACGCTACCGCTTGCTGCCGTACATCTATACTTTGTTCCACGAAGCCTCGCTCAATGGCCTGCCGGTCTGGCGGCCGGTCTTCTTCGCCGACCCGGCGGACGCGTCGCTTCGCGCGGAGGACCACGCGTTCTTGATGGGCTCTGACCTCTTGATCGAACCGATTCTGAGCGAGGGCGATCCCCACGAGTTTGAGACTCCGTCGGGCATCTGGCGCGAGCTCACCCTGGTCGGCGAGGATCCATCCATGATCCCGGAGCTTCCGGTGATGAAACTGCGCGGCGGCGCGATCCTGCCTCTAGGCCGAGTCGTCCAGAGCACGACGGAGGCGCTTCTCGAGCCTCTCACCTTGATGGTTTCCTTGAACGCCGAGGGTCGAGCCGAAGGACGGCTCTACGAAGATGACGGCGACGGCTACGGCTACCAGAGCGGCGACTACCTACTGACGACGTACTCCGCCGTGCGGTCAGGCGACGTTGTCGAGCTGGGTGTCGAAAAGGAAGAAGGCGAACGCGAAAGGCCAGCGCGGATGGTCGAGGTCATCGTGATCACCGACAAAGGTAGCTTCGAGGGCAGCGGCACCGACGGCTCCACCATCAGCGTGTCGCTCGAAGGCAGCTGACTCACGGCGGCGACGAGGTCGCGGAGTCGTCCTTCGCGGGAAACCGCGCACTGAACCGCTCAGCCAGGGCCGAAATCGTCAGTGACGGGTTCACCCCCACGTTCGCCGGAATTGCCGCCGCATCGGTGACAAAGAGGCCCGGATAGCCAAACACTTGATGGTCCACGTCGATCACGGCCTGCTCCGGGCCCGAGCCAATCGCGCAGCCACCGAGGATGTGCGCCGTCACCGACGCATTGCCGACGCTCTCGAGAAGCGTGTTGTGCGCCGTGCCGCCGATCTGCTCGGCCAGCTTTCTAGCCGCCTCGTTGGCCTCCGGAATGTACGACGGCACCTCTTCCCCCGGCGCGACGTCCGAGACGAGGCGGCGCTTGAAGGGCCAGAGCAGCGTTCTCCTGAACCGAAACGCGATTTGGCTGTCGAGGCCTTGCATCACGGTCAAGGGGACGACGCGCCGATGCCAATTCTTGGCAAACCAGGAACGCAGAGAGCGCCCTGGACGAGTGACGATCGCCACGACGGCCCGCATCGCGCGGCGCCAGGGCCTGGAGCCGTCCACCAATGGCCCCTGGTACCAGCGCATGAACTCATAGCCGGGAGGAAAACGATTCTGCGTGATGTGTGTGTGCCCGCCGACATAGAAGTGCGATGAGATCGCGGCTCCGTGACTGAGGTCCTCGTCAGGGTCAGGAGAGAGCGCGGCCACAATCGCCTCACTGTTGGTTCGCACCAACTCGCCGAGCTTCGGAGAAAGCTTCGGCAGCGTCCGCCGCTCGTCACGGCAGCGAAAAAGAAGGTCTAGTGTGCCGACGACGCCGGCCGCAACGATGACGTACTGGGCACGAAGCGGCGTGTGTTTGTCGCGCGACCGAAAAGGGTTGACCGTTTGTACTTCGTAGCCACCGCCCTCGAGCGGACGAATCGACACCGCTTTGCGTTCGGGAAGGATTTCCGCGCCCATCGCTTCGGCGAGATAGAGATAGTTCTTGTCGAGGCTGTTCTTTGCGCCGTCGGCACATCCGGTGAGGCAGCGACCACAGCGCGTGCAGCCGGTTCGCTCAGGCCCCGCGCCTCCGAAGAACGGATCAGGCTCGGTCTTACCAGCGCTTCCAAAGTAGATCCCCTGGGGGACAGGACCGAAGCTATCGCCAGCGCCCATCGCTTCGGCGGTCGCTTGGAGCCAGTCGTCCATCTTGCCATGGTCGGGGTTGGTGACGGTTCCCAGCATGCGCGAAGCCGTGTCGTAACCCTCGGCAAGCTCGGCCTTCCAATCGACACCCAGGTTTGCCCACGCGGGGTCGTCAAAAAAAGGGTCGCGTGGCTTCAAGAGCACGGCAGCGTACACCAGACTGCCGCCGCCCACCCCAACCCCGCCCACAATCCCGACGTGCCGGAACGGGTGCTGAACGAAGAAGCCGCGATAGCCGAGCTGCGGAAGCCAGACGAGATCGCGAAGGCGCTCGTCGGCCGCACGCATGTCGTCTGCACTGATGCGCCTGCCCTGCTCGAGCACAGCGACGCGATAGCCCTTCTCCGTCAAGCGAAGCGCTGGGACACTGCCACCGAATCCGCTCCCGATGATGATGACGTCGTAGTCGCGCTCCACCTGTTCCTCTTCTGCTTGCCGCCCGGTTCCGTTGCTCATTACCACGTAATAACCTGGGTGCTAGAGTCGCGCGGTGGACGCCGGAGCCATCGGGCCTTAGACCGGAGCGAGAACCGGCCGCAGGAGAAACCTCATGAAGCAGATACCCGAATCCCACGCAGACATTTTGGACAAGCCCGCTTTTGCGCACCTGTCGACGCTCATGGCGGACGGCAGCCCTCAGTCTAGCGCAGTTTGGGTAGACACCGATGGGTCCACGATCGTCGTCAACTCGGCCGAAGGTCGGCTCAAGGACCGCAACATCAGGCGCGACCCTCGGGTCGCCATCTCGGTCACCGACCCAGAGAACCCCTACCGGTCGCTCATGATTCGCGGCCGCGTGGCGAGGATCAGCAACGAAGGCGCCGACGATCACATCGATCGCATGGCCAAGAAGTACATGGGGGTCGACGCGTATCCATTCCGGCAGCCCGACGAGGTCCGCGTGCTCTACTACATCGAGCCCGAGCGAATCGCGGCGATGGGTTGAAGCGAGCCTCTCAGCTATTTGCGGGGCAGCTCTGCCCAGAAGACGCCACGGAAGTCACCGGCCACGTACCCCCTCGCCTGGTCGTTCGGATAGAGCTCATCAAGCTTCGTCTCGAGGTCGGGCGCTAGCGTGGAGCCGTGGCAGGTTACGCAAAGCGGTTGCATGAAGATTGGCTCAACGTAACCGACGGTGTCTTTGTCGATCGCAATCACAGCCGGTTTTCTGCCCTCGGGATTGGACTGGTACTCATCCAAAATCGCCTGCATCCAGGGCTTGGCGGCGTTGCTCGGATTTCGAAGCTTCCCGCTCGCCCGGCCGACTTTGACGCCGCCGACACTGGCTTGCTCTGCGAGCTTGGGCGCCTCGACTCGACAGGCAGAGATCGCTGCGACCGGCCCATCCTCGAGCCCCGCCACGAGCGCGCCTTTCATGCTCTTTTTGAATGGGAGCACGGCCTCGGCGCCCGCAGCCTCCCACTTCGCTTCGTTGAGCTTCGAGGGCTTGCACGCCGGCAGGACCGCAAGAAGCCCGAGGAGAATCGAAATACGCAACATGCAGCCTGCTTTGCCCCGTGTGGGGGGCTTGATCAAGCCGCCGCAGAAGCGTGCCGGGCACCGGCGACTACGTTAGGATGATCCCATGCGATTCTCGTGGCTCGCGCTTCTCGTTGCTCTCTGGGCGATTTCGCCTCCGGAGGCGCGCGCCCATCTCGGGCTGAGCTCGCCCAGCTCGCGATACGGTCCCGAGACCCTGAAGACCGGACCTTGCGGCATCGCCGGCGGTTCACGATCCAGCAACGTAACCTACTATGAACCAGGTGCGACGATCGAGGTGAGATGGGACGAGTACGTCGACCACCCTGGACACTATCGAATCGCATTCGACGAGGACGGGGATGACGATTTCGTGGACCCCGCCACCATGTACGAGCTCGACTCCAACGACACCGTCCTACTCGACGGCATCACCGACAAAGGCCAGGGCGAGCGCGACTACATGGCGACTGTCAAACTACCCGACCTGAGCTGCGACAATTGCACGCTTCAGGTGATCCAGGTGATGTACGACAAGCCCCCCTACACGACGCCGGGCAATGACATCTACTACCAATGCGCAGACCTGGTGCTGCGAGAAGGCGGCGCGCCCCCTGACGCGGGAACCGACGTCGACGCTGGGACCGACGTCGACGCTGGCACCGACGCTGACGCTGGCCCCGGCGCTGACACCGGCCCCGGCGCTGGCACCAGTGGCGGCTGCAGCGCCGCGAATCGGACCATTGGCGAGGTCGACCTGCTACCGCTCTTCTTGCTTCTTCTCCTCTGTCGTATTGCCCGTAGGCAATGCTTGCCCATATAGAAAGGCGCCATGCGCATCGCTGACTTGTATGCAGCCGACAACGGCTCCGTTTTTTCACTCGAGTTCTTCACGCCAAAGAACGACGCCGGGCGGAAGGCGCTATTTCGAGCGGTCGAACGCCTTCGGGCGATCGAGCCGGGCTTCGTCTCCATCACCTGTGGTGCCGCGGGCAGCACCCGGGAGCGAACCGCGGATTTGGCAATCGAGCTGCAGTCCGAGTTCGGGCTCACTGCCATGGCGCATCTGGTGTGCACCGGAACCACACAATCCGAGCTGGACGAAACCTTGCGCCACATGCAGGCAAATGGGATCGAAAACATCTTGGCTCTGCGCGGTGATCCGCCAAAGGGCGCGACCGACTGGAAGCCGGTCGAAGGTGGATTCGCACATGCCAATGAGCTCGCGGCCTTCGTCCACCAGCGTTTTGCCCTATGCCTCGGGGGCGCCTGCTACCCGGAGAAGCACCACGAAGCGTCTAGCCTCTCCTCGGACATTCAAAACCTCAAGCTCAAGGTCGAGGCTGGCGCCGAGTTTCTGATTACGCAGCTGTTCTTCGACAACGAGAGGTACTGGAGCTTCGTCGAGCAGCTTCGCGCCGAGGGCATCGATGTCCCCGTCGTCCCAGGAATCATGCCCGTCCTGAACCTGGCGAACCTGCAGCGCATCGCGTCGCTCTCACCAGGCACCAGCATTCCGGCAGAGCTCGAAAGCGCGCTCCGTGAGGCAGGAGAGGATGACGAAGCGGCGCTCGGAGCAGGAGTGAGCTTTGCAGCCAAGCAGTGCCGCGCCCTACTCCGAAACGGCGCCCCAGGCATCCACTTCTACACGCTCAATCGATCCAAGGCGACACTACAAACCGTCGCCAAGCTCTAGCACGACCCCGTCGCTATCGCTGTCGCTGTCGCTGTAGCTGTAGCTGTAGCTGTAGCTGTAGCTGTAGCTGTAGAAGCCCCTACCCCGGCCGCCCCTCATGCAACTGCAAATACCTCAAGAACTCCCTGCGGCTCTGCGGCCCAGCCTGGCGATACGACGGGCGACGCAGTGACGGGTCATCCTTGATGGCGAGCTTCGCGTTCGACACGTCATCGCCGGAAATCGCGCAGCGCGTCGCCGCTACGTCGATTCCGTAAACATCCGCCGCGTTGAGGCCGAGTATCTTCGCCTTCGCCTCGGCACTGAGCGCAGGGTACCCGTACTGGTCTTGCATGCTTTGCGGAATCTCGAACGCACGAAACGCGCTGATCTGATCTTGCGGAGTCCCGTACCAAATCGAATCGGTGCCCCAGAGGATTCGGTCTTCGCCGAGATGCACGAGCAGTTTCCCGAGTACGTGCGCGGCTGCCTCGGGCTGGGTCATCAAGAAGCGCCAAGTACTTCCGAGCTCGGCGTAAACATTGCCCTGCTTGCCGATCCCGTTCTCGAGCACCGCTTTGACCAGGGTGTCGACCCCCTGAACCGACTCCGGGTCGTACGGCCCCTCTGGAACGTTCACCTCAAAACCGGAATGGTAGACCAGAAAATTCACGTCTGGATAGATCGGTGCGACGACTCCAATGTCGTCGGCTGAGGATATTGAAGGATCCAAACCGAACTGCGACAGGCCCTTGTGAGCGCAGATCAATTTCACATCGAGCTCTCGCGCCTTCTCGATGAACGGAATGCCAATCGCTTCGTCATCGAGCCGCCAACCGCCGAACTGCGTGTACACTTTCCAAGCCGCGATCTTCTGCTCTTCTTTGAGTGCTTGCATTCCGTCGAGCTGCTCTGAGCCGCGGTCCGGAACGACGATGCCATGGATGACCAAGCGCTCCGAGTCAGCCAGCCGATTGACGATTTCTCGGGTCGCCGCTGCTTCATCGGTTTCGAGCGGATTGTCTCCGGGGACTGCGGGCACCTGAGACAATACAGCGACGGAGGTATCGCTGTTGACGAACACCTCTCGGATGTAGTGGTCTGCATCGAAACAGTCGACGAAGTCGAGCTCGTCACATCGCGCCTGCGGAAACGAAGCAAGCGCAGCCTCGAAACCTCCGCCTTCTCGCCAAGCGCCGTCGGGATTCACGTGATGGGTCTGGACATCGAAGATGAATTCATCGCCTTCGAGCGGCGCGCAGGCCCCGGCGTCCTCCAGCATGCCCGCGTCCACGTTGAATCCGGCGCCACCGCGGTTCGAGCAGCCGTAGACCTGATTAATGACCCAGAGCGCTGACGCCGTACCCATCGTGCTGGCCACGAAGTCACGCCGAGAAATTCCGAGCCGCTTGGCCTTCTCCGCGCTCAGCCGCTGAAACGTCTCTTCGGCAACCCAGTCCCGCTTCGAAGGAGACGGAGGGTCAAACTCCCCATTGGACCCAGTCCGAAAAGGAATCGGAGACTCAACCGGATAGTCAGGCGAGCTCTTCTTCACCCGGGCAGGATACTCCAAATGGTCGCCGCGGTCGCCGACACTGGCACGCCCCCCAACCCAGGCGCAGCAGCGCGAGCCCGAAGGGCGAAGCCCGGCGCAACGCGCCGCCAAGCCTAAAGCGAAGCGCCAGGCGCGGCAGGGAGGATTACGGGTGGGGGTGGGCGGGCGGTGTAACTAGACCCTGGCACCGACGACTACACGCCCCGAATCAGCGCCATCGACACCCCCGCCCCCATCATCAACAAGCCAATACAAATCACCACGAAGCCGAAGCCCCCGAGGTAGCACCAGGTCATCACAGCGTGCCGCTCGTCCCGGCGGAGACACGCGTTGAAGCGCAGCGGTTTCCAATACCAGCCGGTCGGCAGCTCCCCTCGCGGCTCGAGCACCTGATAGAGGCGCAGGTGATAGATGAAACCGGTAGGGACTCCGAGGAGAAGACCCGCGGCCACGACCCAGATCCCATTGTAGTAAAGGGTTTCCCAGGGAGTGAACCAGACCCCGCTCAGCAGGCACATCAATGCGCTTATGGCAGCGACGATGCCGAGCTCACGCATGGCGCATCCTTCGCAGCGACGTCACGGTTCGCTGCCTTGCTGCGCGCAAAGCTCTAGGTTGCGCTGGTTGTTCTCGTCGTAGGGATCGAGAGAGGCGGCTCTCTCGAAAGCGCGGCATGCGGTGACTGTATCCCCGAGCTCGAAGGTGACGATGCCGAGCACGCGTTGATTGTGTGCTGTCTCGGCCTGAAGGCGAACCGCTTCTCGTGCCATGCGCAGGGCGTCGTCCCGGTCGCCGCGCCTCAGATAAAGCAGGGCCAAGTTGGCGTACGCCTTGTGCGACTCAGGCACCGAGGCGGCGCGCCGCATGGTTTCGATCGCAGCGTCGAGCTTGCCATCGGCCGCCAAGAGCAGCGCCTGCCGGTGCAGGAGTCGCCAGTGCCCGGGCGAATGCTTCAAGCCTTCGACGGTGTAGGCCCAGGCCAGACCGCGCTCCTGACGGCCCCCCGCGGACGATGCCAGCTTGTCCCAGGCGTTCACGTTGGCGGGCTCCACGCGCACTGCGTTCTCGAAGAGTCCGTCGGAGCTGGACCAGACGGGTGTCTGCACGACGGTCCATGCCGAGCCCACGAGCAGCGCCATGGCGGCAAGCGGCCAAGCGACGGCCCGCGGGAACTTCAACAGGAGCGACGAAAAAGCCAGGAGCAAGCCAAAGCTCGGCAAGAAGAGATACCGGTCGGCTGCGTAGTTCTGAACCGGCACGAGCAGATGGCTCACCGGCGCGATGAAGACGAACCACCAGCCGAGACCGAACGTCGCAGCGGTGCGTCGTGACCGGGCCAGCACTGCCCAGCCGAAAGCGCCTGCACCGAGAATCGCCGCAAGTGCTCCGGGTAACCAGTCGACGAGCGCGGCACCGCCGGGATGAACCGAGTACTCGACCGCGTACGGGCCTCCGTAGGCCATGAGCTTCAGGTACTGCGTGTGCGCTTGAAAAAAGAGCAGCAGCGTGTCGGAGAAACCTTCGCCGTGGTACGGGACGATGACGCCCATCGAGTTCGATACCCAGACGTTCGGGATGAAAGCGAGCAGTCCAATGCCCGCGTACGCGACGGCAAACCCGAGCTTTTGTCGCCGGTCGAGCGGAGAGTCGAGCCAGAGCATGATCAACACGAGCGCACCGGCCCCTGCAATGATCAGCGCCTTCGCCGCCACCGCGAATAGAAATACCAGGCAGGCCGCGGCCGCGCGCTTCCAGCCACCGCGACGAAGGTACGAGGTCGCAATCAACAAGGAGAGGGACAGGAGAAACGACCCCAGCGCGCCCTTCCGTTCCGAAAGCCAGGCCACGACCTCGACGTGCACCGGATGCGTGGCAAAGAGGACCCCGGTCAGCCAGGCGAGCGCTTGGTTCTCAAAGAGCGCAAGCGCCAAGCTAGCGAGCACCGCGCAGGTGCCCGCGTAGAGCAGCACCTGGGTCAAGTGTTGGCCGCCTATCCAGTCCCCGTACAGGGCGTAGTCGAGCATCACGGACAGATCCCGGATCGGAAGGTATTCAGCGCCGAGCCGGTACCGCTGCTCCCAAGAGAAGTCGCCGAAAACCCGCCAAACCGATTCGAAGCTCAAGTCGTGAAGAAGCACGTTGTCGCGGACGAGCCAGGGATCATCGAGCAGTACGAAGTCGTACCCGACGGTGCGCACGTACAAGGCAAAGCCGACGAGACCCACCCAGGCCGGGTGGACCCGCTCCAACAACGCCGATAAACGTCCCTTCATCCCCGACCCAGGTTAGACGTTCCGACGCCACACAGGCCAAATTGACGCGGCCGCCGTCTTAGCGACAGTCCTCGTACGCCAAGGTATCCCAGCTTCGCAGGTCTTCCCGGTCTGCTTCTCGGGAGTAGACGGGGGGACTACCCATCGGGGCGTCGACCACGCTGCGCTGACCGCCTTGAACCGGCTCGCCGGTCCAGACGTTGTACCAAGTGCCCTCGGGAAAATAGACCGAGCGGGAGGTGGCGCCCTCTTCAGTGACCGGGGCAACCAAAAGCGCATCACCAATCATGAACTGGTCGCTGATGTCCCAAGTTTCACGGTCGTTCGGGAATACCAGCATCAGGTGGCGCAGGATAGGCGCGCCCGTCTCCTCCGCTTCGGCCGCCAGCATCATGAAGTCATTCATGAGCGCACAGTGCACAAAGGTGAACTTGCGAAAGTGGGCAGTGGTTTCCGGGTCTTTGTTCCATCGCCAGTTGTTCACTTTGTCCGCGCCATCATGGGTCCGCATGACTGGCGTGAAGGCCCCTAGCTCGGTCCAGCGCTGGAACAGCTCCTTGCTGCTGGGTCCCGTGCCTCGTGCGAAGCCGGCTATGTCGTGGGTGACGAATGGCTGTCCCGCCAAGCCCAGGTTGAGCATGGCCGGCACGACCGTCGGAAGCCCATCGAGCTCACTCCAATTCGTCTCCTGGTCACCCACCCAATGAATCTGCGCGACGCTTTGAACACCGGTGAATCCAGATCGCGCAAACATGACCCAGTCTCCGTCCGGGCGAGCGGCTTGCATCGCGTCGCGACTGGCACGCTGCCAGTCGATCGGGAAGGTGTTGCGGCGCTCGATCGGGTCGCTTCCGTCCCCAGGCACGGCGTCTACGGGGACCCATTCGCCAAAATCGGCCATCCAGCCGTCGACGTCATAGGTGTTGACGATCTCCTCGAGCAGGTCACTGATGAATTCGACGGTTGCCGGATTCGAGAAGTCCGGATGCCCGTTGCCCTGCGGGATGTTGGGTGCCACGAAGTCGATGTAAGTATCGCCCATCCGGTCCCCCAGAAGGAGCCCCATCTGGTCCATCGGATCGAAGCGCGCCGCGAACCGAGCGGGGTCATCCTCCTCGCGAACGGTGGACGGATCGACGATGAACGGGTTGACGTAGGTCAGGAACTTGTACCCAGCCTCGTGGAAGTCGGAGACCCGGGCCGAGAAATTCGGGTACAGGGCGTCGTCGGGCTCCCAGATGTATTGAACGCCGAAGCCGCCGTCGGGGTTCATTCGAATTCCGCCCCAGTCCTGCACCCAGAACGCGGAGACCGGGATGGACGCGGCCTCCAAGTCGCTCACCTCGCCGAGCACCTTGGCCCAGCCCCCCTGACCGGCCATCCACAGGTTGTAGGCCCAGGGCGGAGGTTGCGTTGGGCGGCCGACCCGATCGCCGAGCTGCCGGATCACGCTAAGAGCGGTGGGTCCGTGAAAGACTCGCCATTGTACCGGAGCGCCACTGATGACCTCGAACCAGGCAATCTCCTCATCGCTGGCGCAGAGGTCCACGTCGACGCGGCCGTTGGTCTCGAAGAGCGCGCCGAAACCACGGGCGTCGATGTAGTACGGCATCGGGAAATAGGTGCTGTGTTCGTTGCCTACCGACACTCCAATGCCCCCGTCGCGACCGTTGCCCTGTTCGTTGACCAGCAATTGGAACGCTTCACCTCGTTGGTTCGTGGCGTTGTACTGCTCTCCGAAGCCGTGGAACGTACCGAGGTCGTCACAGCGAACGCCCACGGCGATGGAGTCGGCAGGAGGGCCCGCAAGCTCGACCCGGAACTCGCTGACTTCGTCATCGATGGCGCCTGCGGTCAAGGTCGCGGTTCGAGAACCACTCGCGTTGGCGTATTCCACCCGGGCACGCGATCCCTCGTTCACGACGGCGCGCACGGACAGGGGATCGGCAGTCTCTCCGATGCGCTCGAAGACGATCGCCCCCACGCCAACCACACGTTCCGTGAAGTTGCGAGCGACCGGCCCCTTGGCCGCCAAGGCGAAGATCGCTCTTCCGCCGGCGATGACTTCGACCGAACCGTCGTCTGCGGCGACGATCTGAACGTTCCCGGACGAGCTCTCAGAGCTGCTGCTGCACGCAGCAAGCGCCATCATCAACAAGAACCCAAAGCCAATAAGCCAAAGCCGAGCCATCTCGCCCCTCCTCTCCAAGTAGCACTGGATGCTTCGCCGATTCGCACCCTCGGGCAAGCGGACGTTCGCAGGTCTCAGCGAAGCGAGCTGAGGCTGATTCGCCCCCACTTGGGCTCGGTCAGGCTGCCGATGAAGAGCCAATCTCCAACTTGCTCGGCGCTCGTGGACTT
>Ga0316201_10003527_pt1 | contig 11540 bp, 13 predicted proteins | sample CS6wburrow_MG_FD_204516 | JGI IMG/M metagenome (GOLD analysis project Ga0316201, IMG submission 204516) | Coastal sediment microbial communities from Delaware Bay, Delaware, United States - CS-6 worm burrow | ecosystem: Environmental > Aquatic > Marine > Coastal > Sediment | place: USA... | reverse complement strand
TGCAGCGAGTGGCTCTGCAGCCACTCCCCGCAGTAAAACACCCGCCGCATATCGCGCACCCACTGGCTGGGTTGCAGGCCGAAGGCGTCTTCCAGGGCCTGGGCCGCGCTCATCTGGTAGGCGATCGGGCAGATGCCACAGATGCGGGCCACGGTATCGATGACCTCGTGATAGCGGCGGCCCTCGAGGAATTTCTCGAAATAGCGCGGCGGCTCGAAGATATCCAGCGCCAGTTCCTCGATCCGGCCGCTCTCGATCCGCAGTCGCAGCGAACCCTCGCCCTCGACACGGGTCATGGCCGGGACGTGGATGGAAACAGAACGCTCAGTCATCGCTGAACCCCCGCTGATAGTGTTTTTGTCCGGCCTCACCGAATGCCGGTGCGTTACTGTTGATGAACAGGAAGCGGCGCGCAATATCGGAGGGCGGCAGACCGAGCCCCTCGAGTCGGCGACTCATGGCATCGGTGTTGACGTTCTCGGCAGGACCGAAGCAGGCGTAGCAGTCGCGTCCAAAACGTGGGCACAGGGCACCGCAGCCAGTACGCGTCACAGGGCCCATGCATGGCCTGCCCTCTGTCACCATGACGCAGACCGCGTGCTGGCGCTTGCATTCCATGCATAGCTTGTCGCGCTGATCGAGCGGGGCCACTCCGAACAGCAACTGCTGCACGGTGGCCAGGACCTGCCGGCCATTAACCGGACAACCCCATATCTCGAAGTCCACCTTTATGTGGTTGCTGACGGGCTCTGCCCGATCCAGGGTCTGGATGAACTCGGGCCGGGCATAGACCGCCTGCTTCCATGCCTCGTTGCTGTCATCCATATTGCGCAGTGCCTGCAGGCCGCCCGCGGTGGCACAGGCGCCCAGGGTGACCACGAACCGGCTATTGGCGCGAACGCGTTGGATGCGAGCCAGCTCATCCCCGGTCGAGATGCTGCCCTCGACGAAGGCGACGTCAACCTTGGCATCTTCGCCCGCAACCCCGGCCTCGAGAAAGTGATTTATGTCGACCAGGTGCGCGAGTTTGAGCAGATCCTCGCCCGCATTCAGAAAGGCCAGCTGGCAACCGTCGCAAGAGGAGAACTTGTGTACCGCGATGCTTGGTCTGGTCATCTCAGAAACCTCTCACACCGAGCAGTTCGCGCACTTCGGGCCAGGAAAAGACCGGGCCGTCCTTGCAGACGAACTGGCCGCCCATCTGGCAGTGACCGCAATGGCCGACCGCGCACTGCATGTTGCGCTCCATGCTGAGGAAAATCTCTTCCGCGGCCAGGCCGCGGTTATGCAGGCCCTCTGCAGACGCGCGCATCATCATCTCGGGTCCACACAGCATCGCGATCGATCGACTGGGCTCGAACTGCAGATGATCGAACAGCGCCGTGACCAGGCCGACGTGTCCGTGCCAGCCAGGCTCGGCGACATCGGCCGCCAACAGCACCTGCACGTCCGGCATCTTCGCCCACAGATCGTACTGGCTCCGCCAGATCAGATCGTCGGTGTGCTTGACGCCCTGCAGGATACTCAGATGCCCATAGCGCTCTCGGTGGGTAAGGATGTGATGAATGATCGAGACGGAAGGGGCACAGCCGAGCCCACCCGTGACCACGATCACGTCGTGGTCCTGTGCCTCGCGCATTGGCCATCCGCGACCATAGGGACCGCGCAGGCCGATGCGTTCTCCGACCTTGAGCGCCGCCATGCCGTTGGTGACGCGTCCCAGGGCGCGGACCGTATGGGTAAGGACGCCGCTGTCCTCGGCATCGGCGACGATCGAGATCGGAACCTCGCCGGAGCCATACAGGTACAGCATGTTGAACTGACCGGGCGCGAAATCGTATGGCTGACCATCTGTCAGGCGCAGTTCAAGGGTGAATGTGTTGGGCGATTCCTCGGTGCGACCGACGATCTCGGCCTCGCGCGGCAGGTAGGGGTTCATGCCGAGTCTCCCGGCAGCCCTTCATCCGTGCAGATCGCGCTTGCCTCTTGCGTGATATCGATACCGACGGGACACCAGGTGATACAGCGGCCGCAGCCGACACAGCCGCTACGGCCATATTGCTCGTGCCAGCTGCCCAGTTTGTGGGTCAACCACTGGCGGTAGCGGTGTCGGGTCTCGGGACGGACGATAAAGCCGTGCAGGTAACTGTGGCCCTCGCTAAAGCACGAGTCCCATTCGCGTATGTGCTGGCTGGTGTTGCCACCGAGTTCCGGTACCTCCTGTTCGGCATGGCAGAAGCAGGTCGGGCACACACTGGTGCAGTTCCCGCAGGACAGGCAGCGCTCGGCCACCTCGTCCCAGCGTCGATGTTCCAGCTGGCCGAACAGCGCTTCGCGCAGGTTCCTGGATGGCAAGCCACGTTCTTGCCGGTTGGCGGCGTCTGCGATCTCCCGTTCCGCCTGTCGTCGCTGGTCGGCCGTCGCCGCCTGCAGAGGCAGTTGCCGTGCCACGCTCAGGCCGCGCTCACTGCCGACGTCAACCAGATAGCCTTCATCCAGTTCGCTCAGGGCCAGGTCGAATCCCCGTGTTGCACCCGGTCCGTCACCGGTCGACGCGCAGAAACAGGTGCCGGCTGGATGGCTGCAATGAACTGCGACGACGAACAGATCCTGGCGGCGTGCGGCATATGCGGGGTCGCGGATGCCATCGAGAAAGTGCCTATCCTGCAGCTCCAGGGCCGCTATATCGCAGGCACGTACACCAATGACGGCCATCGGCTGCTGCCCGATGGCGGCGTCGGAGAAACTGATGCCGCCGCTGGCATCCCGGGCAGAGTGCCAAAGGGTTTCGCGCGCACTGAACAGATGGGGTTTCAATGCCTGCGGCCCGATGGCCCAGGTGAAGCAGCGTGACGATTCACCGCTACTGAGCCGATAGCATCCCGGCGACTGTTCATCATGCAAGCCGCTGGGCAATTGTCCGGCATCAACAAGGTCGAGGTACTGGATAGCGCCGTCTTGAACCCGCGGACCCAGCGTTCGGAACCCTTGCCCTCTCAAAGTGTCTAGAAGCGTCTGGAGTGCCTGGCGTGGTAGAAAATTACTGTCTTGCATGGTAACTCGCACGGGATCTTTATCCCGGCTCTCAGGGTAACGCAGCTGCCGACCTTTGGCACAGGGTTGCAGCATGGTTTATTGACTTGCGTGGGATTCCACGCAGATAAAATCGTTCCGGTCGCATAAGGCCAGCAAAAGATGACCGTTTCGTGTCAGTGCACTAAGCTGAGCCATGAATGACATGATGACTCCATCGATGGAGAGGGGCGGCCGATGACTTTCCGTTGCGCAGGCTTGGCCTTTTCGCTGCTGCTGTTGTCTGCCTGTGCCGGCCTGGAAAGACAACCTGATTTGATTCGCGTAACCGTGTCCGACATCCAGGTGGTCGAATCAACCCTGTTCGAGCAGTTGTACCAGGTCGGCTTGCGGATTCAGAACCGTGGCGAGAAGGCGATCACCATCACCGGCGGCAGTTTCGACCTGGCGATCAATGGCAAGGACCTCGGCTCTGGCGTCACCGACCAAACGGTGACGATCCCTGCCTATTCGGACGCCAGGGCGGATGTGCGCATGGTGAGTACCGCGTTCGGGATGATGCGAGTGATCCTGAGCATGCAGGAGCGCAGCGGCCAGTCGATCGAGTACGAGATCTCAGGGCGGTTCTCGGTGGAGGGGGGATTCGGTGGGGTGTCGTTCAGTGAAGCAGGGGAGATCTCGCTGCCCGGCGGTTGAACCGGGCGCGATTCAGGCCACGAAGTGACCGACGAACTTGCTCATGTCGTCGAGTATCCTGCCGCCACGGCGAAATCCTAGGCCACAGGCCTCCCAGACGTAAAATACCCCAGCCTGATAATGGTGCCCGTCCGCGTCCCGGGGAAACAGCGCGCTTTCCTGGTAGATGTCCTTGTGGTGCGCGTATGGGCCGTCGGTGCTGCTCAGGATCTCTCCGTCAGCCCCCAGCAGGGCCATGTTGGCCCCTTCCCGTCCGAACAGTTTCTTGCGCACCTGCTCCACTCCCGCAAGGGGAGCGAAGTCTGTTCGGAGGAGGTAGGGGGATTCCGGGAACATGTCGTACAGGATCTTCATCAGGCCCTTGCTCTGGAACAGAAGGCTGTATGCCGGATTGAGTATGCGCGTGCGGCCGCGTTCGGTCATTTTGTCGAGCATCCGGGTCAGCTCTAACTCGTCGGCGGCTATGTCCTCCCAGGGAAACAGCTTGAACCAGAAGTCCGCAAGCTGTCCGTCGCGGTTGAATACCCCCTGATCGTCGCTGAATCCCGCCTCGTGCATGTAGCAGAAGTCCGTATACAGACCGGCCTCCTGCGCGACCTGCTGCAGATAGCGCACGGTGCGTTCGTCTTCGGGGAGACCTCCGACGCTGGAGAACAACAGCTTCTCGTGACCGTAGCGTTCTGCGAATTCCTGCAGCGGTTTGTCGCGTGTGATAAGACGCCGGAAATTTTCCTGCAGCATCTCGTGCAGGTTGTTGAACTGCAGCGTCTCGTCCATGCCGTTGGACTTGAGTAGGGCCCACTGGATGATGGATGTCTCGAACACGCTGGTCGGGGTGTCCGCATTGAACTCGATCAGTTTGATCGGCAGGCCATCCAGCCCGCCCGCGAGGTCGAATCGACCATAAAGGTGCAGGTCGTCTTTCTCCCAGCTGTCCTCGATCAGGCCGACCAGGTTGGAGGGTATACCGAGTTCGAGGTAGAGCTTGTCGTCGATGGCCCGCTGCGCAGCCTCGACGTACATGTCGTACAGACTGTTGGCGGCCTCGTAATAGGCCTCGGCGGCTTCCTCGGTGACCTTCACCAGGTCATGGCTGATGTAGGCACTGCCGTCTCTGTCGGTGTGCCAGGTCATGCCGATCTGTTCCATCACCGCCTCGCTCAGCGGTTCGACAGTCACGGTTTCAACCACGGCTCAACCGCCGAAAGATCGGTAGCTGCTGGAGGACGATGAGCCGCTGCTGGAACCGAAGAAGCCGCTCTTGGGCTTGCTCTTCGACGCTGTCTGGCTGCTTCCCGGTTGAGAGATGCTGGCAGTGGGGCGACCGCCGCCGTAACTGCTCTGGGTGCGTTGAAAATTGCGGTTGGAGGCCAGGCGGTTCGCGAGCATGCCGCCGACCAGTGAGCCAGCGGCCGCGGCCAGCAAGACCTCGCCCATGGACATCCCCCCAGCGTGCATCGACGGCTCTTCGGTGAGGCGCGATGCGCCCGCTTCGACGCGGGCCGCCTCGGCCGCGGCGAACTCTTTCAGTTCGACCTCGGAAAGAAAGCGCTCGCTGCCGTCTGGCAGCCTCAGGATGGCGCGCGTCGGGCCGCTGGTCGGGTGTTTTTCGACCAGCCTGAAAGTGTCCGGGGCGCTTCCGGTCTGTTCCAGCACGAGGAAATAGGGCTGCTCCACGGCGTCGGTCTGGCTGGCATCGAAACCGCTCATACTGGCCTGGGCGGGGCCCTGGTCGCAGCCCTGCAGGCTGGCGATCACGCCCAGCCCGAGGCTCCCCGCGATCGAGTAGGAGAGTGCTTTTTTGATGTGCCTCATCGATATCGTCCTGTCACCTGGGTACAGGTTCCTAATGGTACGGAAAATGCCGATGGCCGTCCCCCGGTTTTGTTCAGGGTAAGAACCAAGCCCGCCACCCCGCCTATCTGCCGACACTGAAGGCAACAGGGAAATTCTTAACCTGTGGGATGCATTTGCGGCATAATGTGCCGTTCTATGGCGGCCCCGTTGGTCTCCCGCGACAATAGATTGTGAACCCGGTCAGGCCTGGAAGGGAGCAGCCGCAGCAATCGACTTGTGCGCCGGGAATCGCTGGCGGGGCCGCCGCCCTTCACGGGCTGGCCGGCTTTCTGTTGCAGCCCTGGCTCATGCGTTAGACTTGGGCGACCGTTCATTCGGATCCTCGCTTCCTCGATGTCATACCAGGTCCTTGCCCGCAAATGGCGCCCGCGCAACTTTGCCGAGATGGTCGGCCAGGAACACGTGGTGCGTGCGCTGAGCAATGCGCTCGACAACGACCGCCTGCACCATGCCTATCTGTTCACTGGAACCCGTGGGGTCGGCAAGACCACACTGGCGCGGATATTGTCGAAATCGCTGAATTGCGAGACCGGGATCAGTTCCACGCCCTGTGGTGAGTGCAGCGTCTGCCGCGAGATCGATGAAGGGCGTTATGTTGACCTGCTGGAGGTGGATGCGGCCTCGAAGACCGGTGTCGACGATACCCGGGAGCTTCTCGACAATGTGCCCTATGCGCCGGTGCGTGGGCGATACAAGGTGTACCTGATCGACGAGGTCCACATGTTTTCCGGTCACAGCTTCAACGCCCTGTTGAAGACCCTGGAAGAGCCGCCACCACACGTGAAGTTTCTGCTCGCGACCACAGATCCCCAGAAGGTGCCGGTCACGGTGCTGTCGCGTTGCCTGCAGTTCAACCTGAAGCGCCTGCCGGTCGAGCAGATCGAGGCGCAGCTCCGGCATATTCTCGGTGCTGAGCAGGTTGCGTTCGAGCCGGCTGCGCTCGGGGTGCTGGCGCGTGCGGCAGATGGCAGCATGCGCGATGGACTCAGTCTGCTGGACCAGGCGATCGCGTTCGGCGGCGGTACCGTGAAGGACGCCGGGGTTCGGGCGATGCTGGGGGTGGTGGCGACCGAACGCCTGCCCGAGCTGATCGCTGCGGTGCAGCGCGGCGAAGCAGAGGCGGTGATGGCAGGGATCGAGGCGATGTCCGAGCATGCGCCAGACTTTGGTGGTCTGTTGCGTGAGGTGGTGATCCTGCTGCATCGTATTGCGCTGTTGCAGCAGGTGCCGTCTGCGGCTCAGGCAAGCTGGGGAGAGGTCGGCCGCCTGCTTGTCCTGGCTGAAGAGATTCCACCCGAAGATGTGCAGCTCTACTATGAGATTGCTCTGAACGGTCAGCGCGATCTGCCGCTGGCGCCGGACGAGCGCAGTGGATTCGAGATGGTCATGCTGCGTATGCTGGCGTTTCGTCCCGACCATGGCGACGGTTTCGCGGACGGCGGTGCAGTTGATCGTGCTGTGGCCCCCGAACCACGGCCACGCAGGCCTCGCAAGGCAGTCGAAGGGGCGTCACCCCTGCCCAACGCACAGGCGGCTGTGGCAAAGACGGAAGGCGTGCCGCCGGGGTCGGCCGGGCAAGGTGATACGGATTTCTCAGATTGGCACGGTTTTGTGCGCAGGCTCGGCCTCAAGGGCATGGCCGCCCAGTTGGCCGAAAACTGCGTGTTTGATGCATGGGATGGCAAGCAGTTGTCGCTGCGTCTCGATCCGGTCTGCAGTGGGCTGATCGGCAGTCTGGCCGAGCGCCGGCTGCAGGAATCTGTGACTGCCACTGCCGGTCAGCCGGTCGTATTGCATTTGGCTGTCGAGGCAAGTGCGGATGAGACTCCGGCACAGCGGGAGGCGCGCGAACAACGGGTCCGCCAGGAGGCGACGGAGGCTGATATCTCTGCCGACCCGCTGGTGCTGGGCGTGCAGGAGGCTTTCGACGCGGAGATCGTTCCCGATTCGATCCGTCGCATAGACTAACCAAAACATCCGGAGAATTCAGAATGAAAGGACCGATGGGAAACCTGATGAGGCAGGCGCAGAAGATGCAGGAAGATCTGCAGAAGGCTCAGGAGGAGCTGGCAAGCGCCGAGGTGACGGGTGAGTCCGGCGGCGGCCTGGTGAAGATCACCATGAACGGCCGCCACGAGGTGCGCCGGGTACAGATCGATGACAGCCTGGTTGGCGATGACAGGGAAATGCTGGAAGACCTGGTGGCGGCTGCATGCAACGATGCGGCCCATCGGATCGACGCGCATACGAAGGAACGCATGGCCGGCGTGACTTCGGGGCTGAACCTGCCGCCGGGAATGAAACTGCCATTCTGATGACAGCCTCCCGCAGAGTCGAAGATGTCTGAAAAACCGCTGCTCGATGAACTGATCGACAGCCTTAAATGTCTGCCAGGTGTCGGGCCCAAGTCCGCTCAGCGGATGGCCTTCCATATTCTACAAAGAGATCGCGCGGGGGGCGCGCGTCTGGCAGCGATTCTGGCCGAGGCGGTACAATCGATCGGCAATTGCCGCGTCTGCCGCACGCTGACCGAAGATGAGGTCTGTGCCTTGTGCAGAAACCCGTCGCGAGACGACAAGGTTCTGTGTGTGGTCGAGAATCCTTCTGATGTCATTGCACTGGAGCAGGCGACCGGTTTTCGTGGCCGGTACTTCGTGCTGGGTGGACGTCTGTCCCCACTCGACGGGATAGGCCCGGCAGAGCTGGGTATTCCGCAGCTCAGGCAGCGCCTCGAGGAGCTCGGCCCCAGCGAACTGATACTGGCGACGACCACCACGGTCGAGGGCGAGGCCACGGCGCACTACATCAGCGAACTGGCAGGCGAGCGTGGCATTTCGACCTCGCGTATCGCGCATGGCGTGCCGCTTGGCGGCGAGCTCGATTACGTGGATGGCGGAACCCTGGCGCACGCCTTCGCCGGGCGCCGTCGACTGACCGCGGGCTGAGACGGTTGGTCAGAATCAGGAATCAGAGGGCCAAGACGAAATGGATAGCTGTATTTTCTGCAAGATTGCGGCCGGGGATATCCCGGCAGACAAGGTGTATGAGGACGATACGGTGGTCGGCTTTCGCGACCTGAACCCGCAAGCCCCGACCCATATAGTACTGATCCCGAGGAAGCATATCGCGACCCTGAATGAACTGCAGCCAGACGACGAAGTGATAGTCGGGCGTATGTTCGGCGCGGCGCGTGAGATTGCCGACCGCGAGGGCGTGGCCGACCCGGGCTACCGCACCGTGCTGAACTGTAACGAGGCAGGCGGCCAGGCGGTATTCCACATCCATCTGCACCTCCTGGGGGGGCGCATGATGCATTGGCCACCCGGTTGAAAGTCGGCCCATCTTGATATAGATTCAACAACTTAAGAGGACTTCTTCGTCCAAAGCTCGCAATTCGGCGCAGCGGGCGGGGAACCAAGGTTTCCGACGGCCGTTCATACGGACCAGCCGTCCCCGACCGGAATATCGATATCCGCAGTGAACATCACCCCGGCCCTACCGAACCCCTACCAGCTGCCTGTCGAGCAGGACAGGAAGGCCGTTGCCGCCGTTCGGGCACCGAATCCGCCGCGGGATGTCGTCGATCAGGCAGAACGCCGGCAGCCGTTGTCACAGACCATTGACCAGGCCGGGCGCGAGCGCATCGTTGCGTACGCAGATGCCCGGGTTACCCCGTATCAGGACGGTTCGGCGCGCACCAGCCGCGCGCTGGCTTCGTATGCACAGATCGCCGCGAACGGTGAGTCCGGCGGCCTGCGCGAATTGCTGGGTTTCGACGCCTACGCCTGACCTTTGCGTACATCCTGCCCGCGGTCTCTTTGACGATATTGGCATTCAAGCCGCCGTCCGAATGAGCCATACTTGCAAGCGGACCAGGGTCCATGCACTCACTGACTACGGAAGACCAATATGTTGTCTGAAGAAAACGAAGGTGGCGTTGAACCGGACGTTACCGAATCCATCGATCTTAGCGATCCGGCACTCTATCTGAACCGTGAACTCACCTGGCTGGCGTTCAACAGGCGGGTCCTGAGTGAGGCCGAGGACGCGCGCAATCCACTGCTGGAGCGTCTCAAGTTCCTTGCCATAGTCAGTGCCAATCTCGATGAATTCTTCATGAAACGGATTGGCGGCCTCAAGCAGCAGCTTGGTGCCGGCGTGGCGACCAAGACGGTTGACGGCCGCACGCCGAAAGAGCAGATAAGCGAGTGTTACGAGGTGGTACGCGAGCAGGAGGCGGCGCAGCGGGATATCTTTGCGCAGTTGCGCACCGAGCTGACGGCGCACGGAATCGAGATCCTCGGTTACGACGCCCTGGGTCGCGACGATATCGATTATCTGCGTGGCCTCTACCACGACAATATCTTTCCCTTGATCACACCGCAGTCGATCGATCCGGCGCACCCCTTCCCATTCATATCCAATCACGCTCTCAACCTGCTGGTACAGGTGCGTTTCCCCAATCAGGAGGAGCGCAGATCCCTGGCGCGTGTAAAGATACCGACCAGCGAGAACGTACCGCGCTTCATCCAACTTCCCGGCCGTAACCAGTTCGTGGCCCTGGAAGAGGTCGTGAGCAACAATCTCGACATGCTGATGCCCGAGATGGATGTGGTCAGTGTGCACATGTTCCGGGTGACTCGTAACGCAAACACCGAACGCAACGAGGAGCATGCGGACGACCTGCTCTCCATGATCGAATCCGAGCTGCGCGACCGACGGTTTGCACCGATCGTTCGTCTGCAGGTGCAGGGCGACATGGACGAGACGAGTCGCGGCATGCTGGCGGCCGAACTGGGTCTGGACGAGAACGAGGACGTATTCAATGCAGGGGGGGACATGCTCGCCATGCGCGATTTGTTTCAACTTGTCGGAATCGATATCCCTGAACTCCACGACAAGCCCTTCCAGCCGCTAGATCATCCCAGCCTGACCGAAGGAACCAATATCTTTCATCTGATCCGTGATCGCGGTCCTTTCCTGCTGCAGCACCCCTACGAGTCGTTCGGTACCTCGGTGGAACGCTTCCTCAAGGAGGCCGCATTCGATCCTAAAGTGCGGGCCATCAAGATGACGCTGTACCGCACCTCGAGTGACACCAAGGTTATCGATCACCTGGTGCGCGCGGCGCGCAACGGCAAACAGGTGGCGGTGGTGGTTGAGTTGAAGGCGCGTTTCGACGAAGCGGCGAATATCCGCTGGGCGGCGCGCATGGAAGAGGCGGGCATCCATGTCACCTATGGTGTGGTTGGCCTAAAGACCCATTCGAAGATCGTATTGGTGGTGCGCAACGACTACGCCGGAATCCGGCGCTACCTGCATATTGGTACCGGCAATTACCATGCCGGTACCGCACGCCTGTATTCCGACCTCGGCATCCTCACCAATGACCACGATCTTGGACGCGATGCCACCGAGCTGTTCAACTACCTGACCACCGGATACACGCCCGAGCGTTATTACCGCAAATTGCTGCCTGCACCAAAGGTGCTCAAGGCGGCATTGCTGGCGCGCATCCAACGGGAGCGTTCGCTGCACAGCGAGGACAGGCCCGGGTTGATCCAGTTCAAGATGAATGCCCTCGAGGATGTGGATATCACCCGAGCGCTTTACGAGGCCAGCCGTGATGGCGTGAAAGTGGATCTGATTGTGCGTGACACATGCCGCCTTCGTCCGGGGATCCCCGGCCTGTCGGAGAATGCGCGCGTGGTCAGCATTGTCGGCCGCTTCCTCGAACACACCCGGATCTATTATTTCCAAAATGGCGGCGACGAGGAGTATTTCATCGGTTCCGCCGATTGCATGAAACGCAACCTGGAATCAAGGGTCGAGGTGGTCACGCCGGTAGAGGGCGAAGCCCTGCGGGCAGAGCTGCGCGAAATGCTGGACAGCCAGCTCGGCGACTACCGCAATGGCTGGGAGATGCAGTCGGACGGCAGCTACCTCAAGCGCAT
>Ga0316201_10003526_pt1 | contig 11541 bp, 9 predicted proteins | sample CS6wburrow_MG_FD_204516 | JGI IMG/M metagenome (GOLD analysis project Ga0316201, IMG submission 204516) | Coastal sediment microbial communities from Delaware Bay, Delaware, United States - CS-6 worm burrow | ecosystem: Environmental > Aquatic > Marine > Coastal > Sediment | place: USA: Delaware... | reverse complement strand
CTAAAAGCGGGTGCAGGCGCATGGGTAACGAAGGCATCGAGTAACGGTGTGACGCCGAAATTATTAATCGCAGAACCAAAAAACACCGGTGTCTGGCCACCGTCCAGGTAGGTCTGCGGATCAAATTCATGACTGGCGCCTTTGACCAACTCAATTTCATCGCGCAATTCCTGGCAGTGATATTGACCCAGGCGTTCCTCCAGTAACGGGTTGTCGATACCCTGGATGATCTCGGCCTGCTGGGTAACGTAGTTTTTACCTGATTCATACAGGTGTACGGCATCATCGACGAGGTGGTAAACACCCTTGAGGCGTTTACCCATTCCAATCGGCCAGGTGATCGGCGCGCACTCGATACCCAGCACCGATTCGACTTCGTCCAGCAGTTCGATCGGTTCGCGGCCTTCACGGTCCAGCTTGTTGATAAAGGTAAAAATCGGGGTCTGGCGTAAGCGGCAGACCTCCATCAGTTTGATGGTCCGTTGCTCTACACCCTTGGCGCAATCGATCACCATCAGCGCAGAATCCACTGCCGTGAGTGTCCGGTAGGTATCCTCGGAAAAGTCCGCATGGCCCGGTGTATCCAACAGGTTGACGATGTAGTCCCTGTAACAGAACTGCATCACTGAACTGGTGACCGAGATACCGCGTTCCTGCTCGAGTTTCATCCAGTCAGATGTCGCATGCCGTGCCGCTCTTTTGGATTTGACTGCGCCCGCCATCTGGATGGCGCCGCCGAACAGCAGGAGTTTTTCGGTTAGCGTGGTTTTACCCGCATCCGGATGTGAAATGATCGCGAATGTACGCCGGCGGGCGATTTGTTGCTGAAGTTCTGACATGGGTGGAATTCTGGCCGGTAGTTAAGATGCGGATTTTAACAGAGTCGCCTCCCAAGTGTAGTGCACCCTGGTTAATCGACCGCTACAAGCTCCGGGATTTGTGCTGGAGCGGATCGGCACTATTTTTTTGGCAGTACACCACTGATCATCATATGTTTGGCCGGCGTTGTGGTGCCGGAAACCGGTGTGACAAAGCGGAAGGGTATGGATTCCATGGACATGCCGGCATTGAACTGGATTACAAAGTGCAGGTGCGGGCCGCTGCTATACCCGGTGTTTCCGGAACTGGCAATCCATTGCCCGCGATTTACTCTTACACCCTGCCGGACCCTCAGGCTGTTGGGTTGCAAATGCGCATAAACGGCCATGGTGCCGTCATCATGCAGAATGCGTATTTGATTGGAACGTGCCAGGTAGCGTTCCTTTTGGGCAGCACCGTGAAAATCGTCTTCCATATCCATAACGAGACCGGCGCGGGCGGCCAGTATGGGTGTACCGATTGGCATTACGATATCCACGGCATACTGGTTGGGTGGTTCCTTATGTGTGGCATCGTCATCAAAGCCCTGGCTGATCGGAAACGCCAGGCCCAGTGGAAACGGTGGGTAATAGTCGAATTCAGCCGGCAATTGATCGAGGGGCGGGCCTATCATCTGTTTGTAGGAGAGACGGAAACTGAAGCCCTTACCAGGTTCCGTGGCCCTGATTCTTAGCAGGCGTTGTTCGCTCTGGCCGGGCAACACCAACCGGGCTGGCAGTGGTGGCTCCGGGCTCACGTTTTCCGCATCGTGTAACCTCAGCTCCAGTTCGACCGGCCCCCAGATATTGTTGATGAATGAATATTCCGGTTCACGTTCAGTCCCCAGTTTTCGCATACTTACCAGTGGTTTCGGGTCAGCCGGCATTTCCATGGTGTCAAAATTTTCATCGGTTTCGGGAGGTGTTGAGCTGAAATGCCATATGCCGTCCTTATCCTGCCATTTGTACATGTCTCCGGCAGATACCGCAAAAACCATCAGCATGCAGATAGAATAAATCGTGGCCTTCATTTTGTGGGCGCTTAGCATTCGATAACATTGACGGCCAGACCGCCACGTGAGGTTTCTTTGTAATGGTTCTTCATGTCCGCACCGGTTTCACGCATGGTTTTGATGACTTTGTCCAGTGACACCTTATGTTTACCTTCACCTTGCATGGCCAGACGTTGTGCATTGATTGCTTTGACGGAACCCATGGCATTGCGTTCAATACAGGGTATCTGAACCAGGCCACCAACCGGGTCACAGGTCAGACCCAGGTTGTGTTCCATACCGATTTCAGCTGCGTTTTCTACCTGGCTCATGGTTCCGCCCATGGCTGCGGTCAGACCACCTGCTGCCATTGAGCAGGCAACCCCCACCTCACCCTGGCAACCGACCTCGGCGCCGGAAATCGACGCATTGAGCACGTACAAAATGCCGATGGCGCCAGCCGTCAGAAGGAATTCAATAATGCCATCCTCGTTACTGTGGTGAATGAAATTATAGTAGTAATTGAGAACCGCCGGAATAATACCGGCTGCACCATTGGTGGGAGCGGTAACGACACGTCCGCCGGCAGCGTTCTCCTCGTTGACCGCCAATGCATACAGGTTGACCCAGTCGATAATTTTTAACGGATCCCTGTCGGCGGACTCACTTGATTGGCTGAGTTCACGGTAAAGGGAGGGTGCACGCCGGTGCACGTTTAAACCACCGGGCAATACCCCGCTGCTGGAATACCCCCGCTTGATACAGCCATGCATGGCACTCCAGATGTTTAACAGACCGTCACGAATTTCTTTTTCACTGCGCCATTCCTTCTCATTGGCCATCATGATGCCGGCAATACTCATATCGTGGCGGGCGCATAAAGCAAGAAGTTCATCACCACTGCTAAATGGATAAGGCAATGGGGTCTTGTCCTTGACGATGCGATCCGCGGCCGCGTCATCATGATTGACCACGAAGCCTCCGCCCACGGAGTAATAATCACGCTGTATCAGGACATCGCCGCCTGCATCAAATGCTCTGAAACGCATACCATTGGTATGATAAGGCAGGGCTTCACGTTTGTTAAAAATCAGGTCGGTTTTTCCAGAGAATCCGATTCTGACCTGGCCCGCCAGCCTGATAAAGCCGCTGCTTAGAATTTGCTGCACGATGCCATCGATGTTGTCGGGATCTACCTGGTCAGGCAGTTCACCGGAAAGACCCAGCAATACAGCTTTATCTGTACCGTGACCCCGGCCAGTGAATGCCAGCGAGCCATACAGGGTGACTTGCAGGCTCTCAACCTGGTTTAACAGGTTTGAACTTTGCAGACGTTGTACAAAGGTATGCGCCGCGAGCATCGGACCGACGGTGTGTGAGCTTGAAGGTCCGATTCCAATTTTAAATAATTCAAAAACGCTGACAGCCATGTCATGCTTCCCTGCTTGTTATGCGATGATCCAAACCCTGTAAAAGGCCAACACGAGGACAACTCCATGAGTCAACTAATCCTATATTACACGGAGTACTGTCATTTGTGTGATGAAGCAGAGGCCCTTTTACACGCTGCAGGATTTGGTGAGTACTACACGAAAGTTGAAATTGAAGATGACCCAAGCTTGCTGCAGTTGTATGAAATTCACATCCCGGTTTTGAAACATGTTGATAATAAAAAGGAATTGTTCTGGCCGTTTGGGCAGCAGGAGCTTGCGCAGTTTTTGGAGCCTGACAAATGAGGGTGGTATTACCTGGTTGGAGGCATGCAGGGCCGGCAATCAGTGGTGGCCGATGTTTACCGTTTCAGACTTGATTAATAGGTTACCAAACCCGTAGGAAGGGTAACCGGTTACCCGCTGATCACTACCAGGCCGGCGGGGTGGATAAATTTTACCCGCCGATCGCTAGTAATCTCTGTGGGAAGAGTTTTTATGACCGAATGTGCTGCCAAATTGCCTGCCCACTTTTTCCGTAAACTCCTGGAACCAGATGCCAAGACCTTCAAACAGGCTCTTGGTGCGGTGTGATGTTTCTTGCATGAACAGACCCAGCATTATATAAACCGCCAGTGTAATAAAGCTGTAAAAAACACCCAACACAATGGCAGCCAACCTGATGAGCCAGACTTCCTGGTTTAAGCGTACGGCGAGTGTCTTGCAAACACCCAGCACGATCGGTTGACCCGGTTCGCCGTTCAGATTTCTCTTTATACTGTCAAAGAATGTTTCGCTTCGCATCGTTTTCTCCTGTCCTGGTAGTAATTATAACGATGCAGGTTCCATGCCAAATGTGCCATTAGGCCCAGTCTGGATTTTCAAGCTGGTTCTTTTTGGCGAAAGTGCATAACCGGCCAAAATTCGGTTTTTTTCGCCACACATCTTTCCCGGCAAGTGATTTTTGCACTTATCAAGGGGGTTTTCACTTTCCCCATGCTAGACTTTTAGACGGTTCTATCCTGTCGAGGATACAGTTTTGACCAATGCCATAACCTATATTGATTCGACCCGCATGGTGAAGGCCCTGACCGCTGCGATTACGCGTCTTTTTCAGCGTCGCGAATATATCGACCGGATCAATGTTTTTCCGGTACCCGATGGTGATACCGGAACCAACATGGCTTTTAGTTTCAAGGTCATCCATGAGGCTGTGCGCGATACGGCTGACCTTTCAATGAAACAGTTGATGATACGCATGGCCAACGCCTCACTCGATGGTGCCAGGGGCAACTCCGGCGCCATCATGGCGCAGTACTTCCACGGCTTCAGCAAAGCGCTTGACGATAGCGAGTACATGACTGCGGCGGCGTTGGCGTCAGCCAGTAGTGCCGGTGCCAGTGCGGCCTGGACAGCCATGTCAGAACCGGTGGCCGGAACCTTACCAACCGTATTGGAAGATTTTTCCAGGGCGCTGGATCACAAATCCCGACAGGGCGTTGAAGATATCCGTGAGATGCTTGAGTACGGCCTGCTGTGCGCGAGGGAATCACTTGCCCGCACCCCCGACCTGCTGCCCGTTCTAAAGCAGGCAGGTGTCGTAGATGCCGGTGGTCAGGGCTTTGTGGATCTGCTGGAAGGGATTTGGAGCTTTGTCGAAAACGGGGAAACAGACAACGCAACGGCTGACATAGAGGAAATGTTTTCACTTGGCGGCAGCGCCATGGAAATGGACCCCGGCGTACATCGCTTCTGCACGGAATGTGTGATTGAAGGTGATGACCTGGATCGTACCGATATCATGAGACAGCTTGAAGAACTGGACTGCAGTTCGTTGGTAGTAGCCGGTGGTCGCAAACGCGTGCGGGTGCATATCCATGTCAATAACCCGGGTGAGGCCTACCTGGCCTGTGAGCAATTCGGTGAACTTCATCAACAAAAAGCCGATGATATGAAGCGTCAGCACAGCCTGATGAACCAAACTGGGCAGGTTGCGATCGTGACGGATTCCGGGGCGGACATCCCGTTTGAAGAACAGGAGCGACTGGCCATACACATGGTGTCAGCCCGTCTGAATTTTGGTGCAACCGAATATATAGACTATGTTTCGCTGATGCCGGCCGACTTGTACCGCATGCTTGAAGAGAGTGAAGAGTCCCCCAAAACCTCGCAACCGCCGATGGGAGATTTCGTACGTGTATATGATCTGCTCACCGGTCATGGATATGAAGTATTATCCGTAGGTCTGTCGGCTGATCTTAGCGGCACAACCCAGGCAGCACGTTCGGCAGCCGAGCGATTTTCCGGCCGGGTCCGTGTGTTTGATACAAAAAGCGCCAGTTGTGGTGAGGGTTTGTTGGCTGTGATCGCTGCACAGGCGGCGCAACAGGGGATGACACTGGATGAAATCGAAGCGCTGCTAACGGAGTCTCTGCCCCTGTGTCATGTAATCGCAATGGCGGCTGACCTATCCTACTTCGTACGCGGAGGACGTCTGCCTGGCTGGGTCAGAAAAGTCAGCAATTTTTTGCACATCAGTCCTTTGATTACTGCAAGAAATGGTCGCTTTGGCCTGGCCGGGGTCACCACTGGAATTGGTGCCAACCCGGTGGCGTTGGGAAAATCTGCGGTACGGAAAATGCGCAAGGAAGTCAGTTATCGCGTTTTTATCGCGCATGGTGCAAATCATCAGGGTGCGCGGGAATTGCGTAGGTATATACTAGGCCGGCATACACGCATCCATTCCTGTCATATATCAGAGGCAGGGCCTGCGCTGGGTGTGCACCTGGGTCCCGGTGGACTGGTCGTCGGTTTTTTGCCGCAACCCGATCAATTGAATTGAACTGCAGGAGTATATGGCTGCATTAATCGTAAAAATGGTTCTGGCTTACCTGCTCGGCTCCGTGTCCGGTAGTTTATTGCTGGGAAGGCTTAAAAAAGTCGATATTCGTGGTCAGGGCAGTGGTAATGCCGGTGGTACCAACGCTTTTCGTACACAGGGCCTGGTGTTTGCCATCGGTGTGGTGCTGATTGATATTGGCAAAGGCTTCATCGCAGCCTGGTGGATTCCGGCGCTGAATATTGGCGGGCCAGAGGAAATACTGAGTTCGAATCTGCTCATCATGGCTTGTGGATTTGCGGCCGTGCTGGGGCATGTTTTTCCCCTCTGGCATGGTTTTCGCGGTGGCAAAGGTGCGTCCACCGCTGTCGGCGTCCTCATTGTTGTAGAGCCCTGGTTGCTGCTGCCACTGGTGATATGCTGGGTGGTCACGTTGATCATGACCGGTTACGTTGGTCTGTCCACGGTGCTCGCCAGTTTCAGCCTGGTACCCGCAGCCTGGGCGATGAACGATAATACACTGATGGTTTATTCATCCATGCTTGCCTTGTTTATTCTGTTCACCCATCGTGCGAATATACGTAGGCTACTCAACGGTACCGAAAACCGATTTGAACGAATACACATTTTTTCCCGAAAACACTAAGCGGAATATTGTTGCATGAGCAATGCAATCATTCAGCGACTGGCCGGCTACCTGTCGGTGAACGAGACCCGTTCCGGGGAAGCCATCGGCAACGAACTGGGCTGCACCAGGGCAGCAGTCTGGAAACATGTCGAGAGCCTGCGTACGCTCGGCATCGAGATCGATGCCGTTGCCGGTAAGGGTTACCTGCTGCGGGAACCACTTGAGCTCCTGAACAATGACTCAATTCTTGCCGGACTGGATCCCCCAGTTCGCAAAAGCCTGCGCAGGCTGGATATAGAATCATCGCTGGATTCAACCAACTCGGCTTTGCGCCGACTGGCAGTCGAAGACCAGCACGCAGCGGTTATTCTCGCTGAACACCAGTCCAGTGGTCGCGGTCGGCGTGGCCGGCAATGGCATTCTCCCTATGCGAGAAACCTCTATCTTTCAATGGGATGGAAGTTTGAAAAATCTCTTTCAGAGCTGGGTTGCCTGCCCCTGGTGGTCGCAATTGCAACCGCCCACGCCTTGAGTCGTGCAGGTCTGACGGGGCACCGGGTCAAATGGCCAAATGACCTGTTGCTGAATGGGCGCAAGTTAGGTGGCTGCCTGGTGGAGGTGCAGGGTGATTCCCATGGACCCTGCCATGCTGTATTGGGGGTGGGTATTAATGTCCATATGCCTGCCTCGGCGCTAACCACCGGGATTGATCAGCCATGGACGGATGTACACTCTCAGTTACCGGCTTGCTCACGCAATACGCTGGCCGCCTTGTTGCTGGAAGAGTTGATAACCGGGCTGGAATTATTTGCCGAACGGGGTTTTGCACAATTCAAAGATACCTGGGAGCAAATGGACGGTCTTCACGGGCAGATCATCGAGGTCTATGCTGGAAAAAATGTGGTTCAGGGAACAGCAAGCGGTATCAATGAATCCGGTGCCCTGTTGCTGGATACCGGTAAGGAGATTTTGACCTTGTATTCCGGCGAAGTCAGTCTGCATAAAACAAAGATATAATAATCCGATGTTGAGAATAATAGTCATCAGCCTGTTTGTGGCAAACCTGCTACTGCTGGGCTTCCAGAAAGATACTCCTGTCGTCCAGCCTGAAACCACGGTGACCCAATCCGTGGTTAAAGACTCCGCTATCCCGACCATCCATCTATTTAGCGAAATGATTGAGGACCGGGATTTATTGACCGGAAACCGCCGGTGCTTCAGCCTGGGTCCTTTCCATGCCCTTGAGGACCAGGACGAAATCCGGACCCGATTGCTGGAAGTTTCCACAAGTATCAGCGAGCGCCAGACCGAGGCCCTGGTAGAAAAAGGTTACTGGGTGTTTATGCCACCCTATACATCCCTGCTGGAGGCAAACGAGGAAGTGATGTCGCTGCGAGCACAGGGCTTGGAAGACATCAGTGTTGTCTACGGTGGTGACTGGGAAAACGCTATTTCACTGGGTTATTTCATGCGCCAGGAAAATGCGTTGAGACGTAAAAAGGACTTTGAGGACCGGGGTTATGCACCTCTGATGCGTGTACAGCGCCAGGCAGAGCCACGTTACTGGCTGGAGTACGAACAGAGTCCCGGATCCGAGTTAATCACTTTGGACATGCAAAATCGCCCGAATGATTTCATGCAGCGGGTACTGCCTTGCCCTGAACAGGGTTTGTTTGAAGTCGCAGGTGCGGATTCACAGGACCCTGTGGCGGAACTGGCGCAACAACAAATTCCCGAAGCAGTAAACAACCCTGACCCTGGTGAAGTTGCGGGTTCAGCAGAAAGTATTGAGAGCACACCGCAAGAGACTGTTGAGATGGTGCCCCAGAGCACGGTTGAGATGGTCGGGAGCGGTAAGGAAGCGGATGTTGCAGAAAGTATTGTAAGCACGCCGGAGGATGCTGTTGAGACTTTGACAGATGTGGCTATTGAGACCGCACCGGAGAGTACTGGCGAGGTGGAGGGCGGTGAAGTGGTTAATGCAGCAGAAGAAAATGAGAATGAGCCGGTAGACAGTGCTGGAGCCTTGCTTGATCAGGCTGTTGAGACCGTGCCGGACACACCCGGTGAGGTAGGGAGCGGTGAAGAATCGGAGGTTGCAAATGGTATAGAAAGCATGCCGCAGGATGCTGTCGAATCCTCGCCAGATGTGGCTACTGAAACCGATCCGGAGAACACTGGTGAGGTGGAAGCCGGTGGGGAAACGGATATTGCAGAAAGCACTCAGAACGCACCGCCAGAGAGTGCTGAAGTCTTGTTATACAAGGCTGTTGGGACCGGGCCGGAATGGTTTGCTGAACCCGAAGCCGGTGAAGATGCGGATGCAGCAGAAGGTACTGAAAATCTGCCGGTTGAGGATACTGAAGATTTGTTGAATCCGGGTATGGAGACCGAATCGGAGTCTGGCGGGGAGACCGGAACCGGTGAAGGATGAAATTTGCATTTAAAAACATTGCACTGGTGGCCATCAGCACATAAAATCCCTCCCCCCTGACATGCCCCCGTGCCGGTATAGCTCAGTTGGTAGAGCAACTGATTTGTAATCAGTAGGTCCCGAGTTCGAATCTTGGTGCCGGCACCACCATTAAATCAAGCACAATTCCAAACAAAGTGCATTGCGCTAGTTCTGCCACAATTCGAACTCGTTCGACAAATTTGTCAGGAACAAATTTGAACATCGAACGCAGTGAGATGGCCCCGTAGGGGCGGAGGGCAGGAAGCCCGGAGTAATCTTGGTGCCGGCACCATTTATTAAGTCCCACATAATTTAATACTTGTCATGGCGCTAGCGCTGACACAATTCGAACTCTTTCCAATATAGGGGCCTGATACACTGCTGTCCCACTTAATCTAGTTTCCTCAAGCTGGAACGTAGGCCAGTCATGGGCTTGTGAGAATTAAGTGCCCCTGGGACATGGAAACCAGATCTGTCGACCACTCCCCCTCGCCTACGATAGTGCTATCCATTGGGAATGTCATCGGCGTGTCCAGAGCCAGGGTGGTTAGTGATTTCCAGGACCGTGAGCGACAGGGAAGTCGCGACCGAGCCGACAGGATGTCCTCGTGGCGAGTCCTGGAAATCACTAACCACCCTGGCTCCCCACCGACAATTTAAGTGGGACAGCAGTGGGCCTGATACATTTTTCTGTAACTGTTCCTGCGGAAACACTTTATCCGGGCTGAATGAGTAAAAAAGTTGTGACTGAGGCGTGTCCTTGCGACCAGCCATGGTTCAGCGTTGGTGTGGCTACTGTTACCCTCTTCACTTGGAGTCTGAATAGTAGTTTTTACGAAACAGATCAATAGTCAAGTTGCTTTCTACATCGTCTACCCCGACCTTTGACAATGCTGCCTGGGCAAGTGCAATACTCGCTTCGAGGTTCTCTGACACAGTAAGCCATGCACCTTTTAAATGAAGGCTCTGGCAGTGCTTCAAGTCGTGTCCGCGCACCAGTGTGTAGTGACCAGTCGATATGCCAACGCCGCGAGCGGCGGTGTGGTCAACATGCTGAGCACCACCACCAGCAGTTGTTGAAATAGTTCCTCACTCAGCAAAGCGGTATCAAAAGTCACGGCGACAAGTACAAGTGCGAATTCTCCACTTGTGCCAGCAACAGGGCGATTGCCCATGCAGTTCGGTTCTTAATCCTGAACATCTTGGTCAACAGCCACCCTTTCGAAAAAAAATTCCCGGATTCCGGCACTGCATTGCAGCGTCACCAGTTGATCTAGCTCAAAAGCCATCAGTCTCTTTATCGCTACAATTAGAGCGTCGAAAGAACGATCAGGAGATCTTAGTCTGATGAAGTATTTCACACTGTTGCTCTTGCTCATACCCATGACCCCCGGATTGGCAATCTCTCAGGAACCTGAGCAACCTCCCCCCATGCACCGAGAACAGGTTTTCACTCGTGGTGGAGCTGATGCCTGCTTGCGCTGCCACTCCGGCGACAGGATGCGTGCGATAAAAAACAGTGCTCACGGCAACATGGAAAACATGTTTACACCGCTCGCTTCACAAGGTTGTGAAGCCTGCCATGGTCCTGGAAGTATTCATGTTTCGCGAGCACATGGAGGTGCGGGATTTCCGAAAATGATCGACTTTGGCCGTGGTTCAAACTTTTCACCGCGGGACACACAGATCGAGGCTTGTCTTGCCTGTCACCAGAAAGAAACGGGCGGCAGATTGGTGATCGAATGGTATAACAGTTCTCACAACCGCAAGAATATCAGCTGCACGAGGTGCCACACCATCCATGTCGAAACTGACCCGATGAAGGATGCAGACCAGCAGGTCGCATTGTGTAATCGCTGTCATCGCAAGGACCTGGAAAAGCACAAACGCTTCGAAGAGGCGAGCATTGATTTCGATTCCTTGTCCTGCGGAACCTGTCACAACGTGCACGAAGCTTTTGACAGGAAAGCCCGGCAAGCGGCTTCGGAGGAGTAGCAACACGGTCATGCGAATTCATATCGGCAGGGGTCTGGACATTCCGCTTGCCGGCGCACCGGAGCAGTCCGTTTATCCCGCAGCGCCGGTAAGGCAGATCGCACTGTGTGGTTCCGATTACACCGGGCTGAAGCCCCGAATCCAGGTAGCAGAAGGTGACAGGGTTGGCCCTCTGCAGGCACTCTTTCTCGATAAACGTGACCCGGATGTTCAATACTGTGCTCCAGGCAGGGGCACGGTGGTTGCCATCAACCGGGGTGCCAGGCGAGTGCTACAGAGCGTGGTGGTCGAACTGGAGGATTCTGAAATTGAAGAGACCGCTTTTGAACCCTTGAGCGAGGAACA
>Ga0316201_10003525_pt1 | contig 11542 bp, 13 predicted proteins | sample CS6wburrow_MG_FD_204516 | JGI IMG/M metagenome (GOLD analysis project Ga0316201, IMG submission 204516) | Coastal sediment microbial communities from Delaware Bay, Delaware, United States - CS-6 worm burrow | ecosystem: Environmental > Aquatic > Marine > Coastal > Sediment | place: USA... | reverse complement strand
TTTAACCATATACTAGCAAAGAGTGTGCCATTATAAAAATTGAAGCAGAAATGTTGTTCTATTAAAATAATATGTATAATTTCAGTTAGTAACAATCGATCAAAACATATAGTGACCATGTGGAAAAAAGAAAAGAAGCACATTCTTCCGGAAAAATAGAATTTAAGTCAGGATATCAGGAATGGGACGACAAAAAATGATTGAGTGGTAGGTTTTGAAGAAATAACTATCTGTGATTAATAAATAAAATTATACTACAAGCGCTTTTTGAAACTGTCGCGGAGTGGCGACGGTTCCTTCTCCGCCTCAATGATTCGGCGTAATTGATTGCGCTCGGCTTCAGCCTTTTTAAGCTCTCGACGTATCTGGTCTTTTTCATTGATACCAGCGATTTCTAGTTGGTCCTGTAGCTTGTGTACCTTTTGTTGTGCTTTGTAGAGTTCGATTGCTAGGGCTCTGATTGACATGGGCTTTTTCCTGTTTCCGGAATCATGAACCGGCTCTCCATGAGGTCTCAATTATTTTTTGCGAACCAGCAGGGAGGCGTAGGCTGTGCTTAATCTGACGAATTGGTCATGGTCGCCGCCGCTGTCTGGGTGGAGTTCTTTGGCTCTGGTGCGGTAGAGTCTGGTGAGTTCTTTTTTATTCATTTTCTGCAGGCTTTTCCATTCGGTATTGAAGGCGCTGGCCGCTTCAGCGGTGCTTACCTGGGGTTTTTTTTCGGGCCATTGGAAGGCGCGATGACGGCCCATGAACTCCTTAATGAAATCGTCGAAAAGGGATCGTCTGCCGTAGCCGTGATCAAAAAACATGATCAGGTATCTGATAAGATGTTCGTGCAGCGCATCTGTCATTGCGTTGCCTGACCAGAAATGTACGTCCTCATTAAGGTTGCAGAGATCATTGAGGAAATGTTCGGAAATATCGATTTGGTTCAAGGCTTCCGGCATGGTGCTCGAGTAGGTTTCACTAAAATGACGCTGCAGATCAAAAATAGCAAAGACGTAGGTTTTCATTTCGTTGAGGTTGAGCACTTTTTCAAGCTCGATGAAATAATACTCACGCTCATCTCGCGACTGGCCAAGCAGTGGACGATAGAGTTTGGGATTCAGTCTGAAAATCCTGCTCTGGTCTACCGCACCGTATCTGAGATAATAGAGGCGCCGGCGGTCAAAGAGATGAACCTGTTTTTCAATGGCGGCACGATCTTGAATGGACAATGGGCTTATTTTGGCTCTGGACCTATGGCCAAATATTTCCAGCCGATGCTGCTCCTCGGCGGGCAAGAAATCCCAGAGCAGTTCTTCCAGAAGAGATGTCGGGTCTTCATCTGTTTTGGAACCGATTGCATCTTCGAGCTCGGGGGCGAAGTAACAGATATCATCTGAAATTCTTACAATATAACGGCGGGGATTTGAACCAAGATCAAAAATGGTCCGGTACTGATGATTGAAATCAGTGCCATGCAGGTAGGACTGGCGGACCTCATAGCGTGTCGTTCCGGCTCGGGAAATGGCAGCGAGGTACATAGGTGTTCTTTGTAAAGCTTCTTTCAAATGCAGACAGAAATTGATTAATATGGTAAAAACCAGGCCACAAAACGGGTGTAGTGTACCATAGATCAACAAAGTTGTTTGAGATGATTTTGCACCAGCAGAAAAGGTGCCTTGCCGAAAGAGGAAGCTGATGTCCTTGCTGATTCCCGTATCCTGGGGTGAATTGCTTGATAAGTTAACGATATTACAAATTAAAATTGAACGTATCAAAGATCAAGACAAACGTGACAACATTTCACGAGAATTGCAGCAGCTCACCGCTATTTATCAGCAAAGTGGGGTTTCTGGATCAAAACTCATCATCCTGATTGATGAGCTTCGGCAGGTGAATGAAACGCTCTGGGATATCGAAGATAGGATCAGAGTCTGCGAAAAGACCGGTGATTTCGGCAGTCGGTTTATTGAACTTGCTCGCTCGGTCTACATCACCAACGATCGCCGAGCCAATCTCAAGCACCAGATCAATCGTTTGCTTGACTCGGATATCATTGAGGAGAAATCCTACGAGTCATATTGATGGCTGAAATTCTCGTAATAAAACTTGGCGCACTAGGAGATCTGGTGCAAGCGGATGGTGCACTTCGAGATATTCGTGAACATCACATGAGCGATCACCTCACGGTGATGACCACGCCTCCGTATCGCCGCTATATGGAACGGTGCCCATGGGTCGATGAGGTATTCATTGATCCGCGTGCCTCACGTTTCAATCTCTTTCAGATGCTTGGCTTAAAAAACCGGCTTAAAAAGAGGCCATTCGATCAGGTTTATGACCTGCAGCAGGTTGGGCGAACCCGCTTTTATTACCGCTGGCTGTTTCCGCAAGTCAGCTGGCTGGGAGATGCACAGGGATGCAGCTTTTATTTGAAAAGACCGGTATCGGTGTGTGCCGCAGATCATTTTGCCCGACATCTCGACATGGCCGGGCTGGCAATACATCATACCCTGCAAAGTGATGTTTCATGGATGGCCGCAGATGTGTCTGATATCTTATCCAAGGCGGATTTGATCTCATCAAAGTATATCGTTTTGATTCCTGGCGCCTCGGGTGTGCATGAGTCCAAGCGCTGGCCCTATTTTAAAGATCTTGCCACTCACTTAATTGGTGTCGGAAAACGGGTGGTTACCGTGCCGGGCCCTGACGAGATGGCGCTTTGCCACACGATACCAGGCGATATGTTGGTAAAAGAAAACGGCCATCACGATATTTTTTCGCTTGCGGGCATTGTTAAACACGCTGATTACGTCATTGGTAATGATACCGGGCCGACGCACATAGCAGCCCACCTCGGCTGCAAGGGACTCGCCTTATACGGGAAACATACCCCAGCTCACGAGACTGGCATTCAACACAGCAAATTCGATTGGCTCGAAGTTGAGAACCTGGCCGCATTATCGCTTGAAAACGTTTTAATGCAGATTAATCCTTATCTGTCGTGAGCCCCGCTTAGGCAGTGAGATACCCTCAACCATCAATTCGCCTCACTGCCATGAAGAACAGGCCGAAGAGTCGCAACTGGAGTTAACTCGCTTCGCCGCTTCCATGTTCTGGTGTCACTTCATTTCGCTGAATGTGATTGGCAATCACCCGGAGTAATTTCCTGCAAGTGCTTTTTATTCTTGCAGGAGTTACTTAAAACCTCCATAGTGCATGATAGAGATACTGATCCTTTCTCTTAACTCTTGTCGTCTCGGTCATGTCAGATACAACAAAAATTCAATCGCGTCAGGGCTCTGTCATTTCAGCTGAAATGGTGATTATCGGCGATGTCATCTTTCAGGGTAACCTTGTCGTGGAGGGCAGTATTGACGGCTCGCTTACCGGAGATCATGTAATGCTTGGAGCTGATGGGCAGTTGAAGGGCTCGATTAATGTGGAGAAACTTGAATGTCATGGCACACTCCAGGGACAGATTACATCTTCCCATCTGCAGTTGAGCAGCAAAGCACACGTTCAAGGAACCATTACCGCCAATGAGCTCGAGATGGCTTCCGGCGCGACACTGTCTGGAGAGATCGTGGTGGACAGGGATTATGATGTCAGGAAAGTATAGCTGGCAGCATGAGCTCTAAACGGTTTGTTTCTTGAAAAAAATTAGATACCATGTCTTGTCACGTAACCAGATATCATCTCATGAGTAACCTAATAATTATTATTGTTGGCTAAAAGCTTCATTTTCCCCATGTGGTCGATCTATCTGCTGCGCGATGAAACAGGCAATCTTTACACCGGCATAACCAACGATGTCTCCCGCCGATATTTCGAACACCTCGAAGGAGGTGGCAGAGCAGCAAAATATACACGGGCAAAGAAACAGCTGTTCTTGGTATATAGCTGTGTGATAGGGGATCGGTCGCGTGCCTCCCAGATTGAATATCGACTTAAGCGTTTACCAAAGAAAATAAAGGAAACAGTTGTTCGAGAAAATGATGGCTTATCAACCCTATTGCAGAAAGTCGGACTGAAAATGCTGGAATCTGAAGGAAGGTGAATCGACTTGAGCACCACCTTTCTGTTATGAGCAGCTCTATTAATTGGTTATTTCTTGAAAAACCAGACTATCAGTGAAATGACAGCACTGATAACGAGTGAGGTCATCAGCGGAAAATAGAAACGCATATTTTCTTTTTCAATCAGAATATCACCTGGCAGTTTTCCAAATGGCAGTTTTTGCAGCCATGGCCACAAAAGTCCAACGATCAGGATTATCGTGCCAAGAGCGATTAAAATGCGGTTCATGAGGATATCGTGTTTTCTTTTCGCATACTGGTTTCTCCGAGCTCAGAAAGTATATCCTGCGCCACCTCAGCAACCAGAGGATGGCTGTCTGAGAGCATGCTTACGATCAGCTCCCTTGCCTGCAAGGTACCGATAATTCCCAGAACACTGATCGCTTCTCCTCGAATATGCGGTGAATTCGATTTCAGCAGCGGTAATAATGACGGAATGGCCCGTCCCAGCTGTTCGGGTACCCGTTCTTTGAGATCTTCAAAGAGTACCGAGACTCCAAGTCGGACATTGAATCGCTCATCGTTAAGAATGGCGCCAGTCCAGCTATAATAGGAGGGGTCTTGCACAAACATGGCGGCAATAGTATCCACGTGTCCCATTTCCAGAAAGTCTTTAATAACCACAAGAAGCTCTTGGTCGCTGACCTGATTCATCGCGCTGGAAGAAATTGCTGTAAAATTTTAAAACCATGATGCCCTGTCCTTTACATAAATACATCCGAATTAAGGAATTTTCATTGCCTAAATGAGTAACCCTCGTGATAATGACACTTTGTAGAATTCGGCTGTCTTGGGATTCCGCCTCGGAATGAGGTGGAACCCTGAGCAGTGGAAATAGCTATACTCAAAAGGCAATCCATGTGCTGTCAGCGCCATTGATGCGAAGATGTTCTGTATGTCTGTTGTTTGACCTTAACAGTGCTTTGATATATACCAAAGTAATAGATCTTGAAATTCACAATGAGTCGCTGATTGAAAATCCGTGCTCATCTGTGTATGATTTTAATAGGTTACTGTTCAATTGCATAAAATCACTTCGATAGCTCACCGACTTGGGAAAACGATTCAGATACTTATTTGTACGGTTTTTTTTCTCATATGGTGCTCATCCGCCCTCTATGGCAAAACCACACTCAAAGTAGGAGTTTATAACAACAAACCAACAATCTTTGCCGATCAGGATGGTGCTGCCCAGGGCTTATTCATTGATATCCTGGAGCACATTGCTGCCAGCGAAGAGTGGCAACTTCAGTATGTCACCGGGAGTTTTTCAGAACTCTTAGATGCGTTGACAAAAGGAGCAATAGACCTGTTGCCAGCCATTGCCTATTCTCGAGAGCGGGATCAAGTCCTTGATTACACCTTTGAAACAGTTATGGCCAACTGGGCCGAATTGTATGTTTCCGGCAGCTCGAAGCTCACCTCTCTGCTCGAGCTTCAAGGCAAAAAAATTGCCGTAAAACAGGGTGATATTCATTTTAAGGCACTCAAAACCATGACAGAGAATTTCAACCTCGACTGCCGTTTCTTAGAAACGGACGAATACGAAACCGTATTTGAAATGCTTGGTGCCAGGTATGCTGATGTCGGCGTTGTCAATCGATTGTATGGAAACAGGAATAAGATCGATTACTACGTCAAGGCAACGCCGGTAATTTTCAATCCCATTGAGATGCGCTACGCCGTACCCGAGGGCAAAAATCAGCAGATAATCAACCGCATTGATTCCTATCTGATTGCCTTTAAAAGAGATGAGAATTCCATTTACTATCAGGCAGTTAACCGCTGGTTTGTAGTTGATGCAAAGCATGGTCTACCGAAATGGGTTCTCTATCTGCTGGCGGCCATTGCCGGTGTAACTTCACTTTTACTGGGCAGTATGTTTCTTTTGCGCTATCAGGTGAAAAAACGGACCCTAGAGCTTACGCGCGCCAACGAGCAACTTGAATCGCAAATAGAAGTGAGGCGAAGAGTTGAAGAAGAACTGCGAAAATTTGCCAGGATAGTCGAAGCCTCAAGTGATGCAATGGCATTGGTCGACAGGGATCATCGTCATGTTCTCGCCAATACAGCGTATCTCCGTATATTTGGGATTTCTGAAAAAGATATTGGCGGAGTTTCGGTTCAGGAGCTTTTCGGTGAAACCTTTTTTAAAAGAGAACTCCAAGACTCGATATCTACTTGCCTGCAGGGCAAGGTTGTACATGTTCAGACCAAGCCTGACAATATTAATATTGAGCCCGTTAATTGGAATATCACCTTGAGTCCCTATCATGGTTATGGTGGTGAGATGAGTGGTTATGTCATCGATATTCGGGATGTAACTCAAGAGGTTGAATTACAAAATCGCCTGAAAAATGCACAAAAGATGGAAGCGATAGGTATGCTAGCAGGCGGTGTTGCTCACGATCTCAATAATATCCTTTCCGGACTTGTGAGTTATCCAGATATGCTTCTGGTTAATCGGCAGAGCGATGATCCGATGACCCAGCCTCTGCAGACGATCAAGAGATCGGGAGAGCGAGCCGCTGCTATTGTCCAGGATCTGCTCACCCTTGCCAGAGGTGGTATCGGAACAACTGCACCACTCAACCTCAATGCGATCATCAGCGAGTATCTGGATAGTCCGGAACACCGTGAGATCATTCGTCAGGCAGAAGGGATTATTTTTTCAGTTAAACTTGATGAGACGTTGTGTAATGTGCGAGGCTCAGCTGCCCATCTGACCAAAATACTTATGAATTTGATTACCAATGCGGTCGAGGCTATGCCCGGAGGCGGCAAGCTGACAATAACCACTGAGAACCGTCAGCTTGATAAAGAATTTGTCGGATATGAGGTTGTGCCACCGGGCAGTTATGTGGTTATCCGTCTCACCGATACGGGCGTAGGCATGTCCACCGTTGAACTGAGCCGAATCTTTGAGCCTTTTTACACCAGCAAGATTATGGGACGCAGCGGCACCGGACTAGGCATGGCTGTAGTTTGGGGAGCAATCAGAGATCACAATGCCTATATCGATGTAACCAGTAGGCTTGGCAAAGGAACCAGATTCAGTCTCTACTTCAAGGCAACAAAAGATCTGCTGCCAAAAGCGGAAGATGCTGTTGCAGAGAATCCCAAAGGTGATGGCCAGAAAATTCTTGTTGTAGACGATATGGAGGAGCAACGGGCTGTTGCTTCACAAATTCTTGAGATTCTGGGTTACTCCGTTGATGTCGCCCCATCGGGAGAAGAAGCTGTAGCAATGTGTCAAAAGGCGGAATATGCACTTATCGTGCTTGATATGATTATGCCCGGAGGCATGGACGGCTTGGCCACCTACGAGAAGATAGCAACGTTCAGGCCAGGTCAGAAAGCGGTTATAGCCAGTGGCTTCTCAGATACTTCAAGCGTGCGCAAAGCCCAGGATTTGGGTGCCGGTCCGTATATTAAAAAGCCATATTCTGTCAATTCTCTTGCCAAGATTATATCAGAAGAATTACATGCAGCATAAGTAAGCAGGCTTTTGGCGCAATAGCTCACCTGTAGTCTCGGGTTTATCAATCCCAAGATGTGCGTATTTTATGATATCTTTACAACTGCATTCCTTTTATTTACCCCTCATACTGCTATATCAGTAATTGTGGTGACTTGTAGCTCTGAACAGAGAAGAATTTGCCTCCGCCCGGGTGCAACACAGGTTCGTCTGCTTTATGGTTTTTCACCGGCTGATTTTTTTTACGCGCATAATAAAACTGTCTTTGCATATTGCTGGTCATTTGCTGGTGTTTACAGGTTTTCCTAACAATTTAATGCGCTTACAGGGGGTTGCATCCTAATTTCATCAAAAATGAAATAAAATAAAAGCGAAATGAACATTAATCGCTTGGAAAATTGACAAATATGGCAATTCGGTTTATTTTTTCAGTAAATCTTTCTGAGCAGGAATATTTATGGATGCTACCGATTTTTCAATTATAAACGAACTGAAAGATGGCCGTATATCGTTTAGAACAATTGCCAACCGTTTAGGCCTCGCTGAGGGGACTGTGCGCACCCGGGTTCGAAAGCTTCGCGAGGAACAGGTGCTGGAAATTACCAGCCTGGTTGATCCGGAAGCGCTTCCCGAGCATTCGGTAGTAATGATCGGCGTCCGTGTAAAGGACATGGATTTGGTCAAGAAAGCGGAAGAATTCAGCAAGCTGCGCGGAGTAATTTCAGTCTCTGTCGTCACCGGCCGCTTCGACTTGATGCTCAGTGTGATGCTGACAAAGGATTTTGGTATCCTCGAGTTTTATACCGAAGAGGTTGCTGAAATAGACAACGTGCAGTCCGTTGAGACATTTGTCATTTACAAAAGCTTTAATCTTAAGGTACCGATGGTACCAGTATAAGTTAACCATTTGTAACGGAACAGACCATGGCCAACATCAGCTCGCTTCGCACAACCCCCCTGCACGACTGGCACCTGCAGCACAACGCCAACATGGCTGAATTCGGTGGATATCACATGCCGCTATGGTACACATCAGGGGCCAAAAAGGAGCATCTTGCCGTAATCAAACAGGCAGGCATGTTCGATACCAGCCACATGGCGGTTATTACCGTCGAAGGGGAGGGCAGTTTCTCCCTTCTACAAAGCTGTTTTACCAAGGATATTTCGCGCTGTATCGGCAGAAATCATCAGCCGCTGTCGGAAGGGCGCAGTGTTTATGGACTGTTTCTCCAGCAGGACGGTTCAGTCCTCGATGATGCCATTGTCTCGTTGCTGAGTCCAAAGAGGTATATGATTGTTGTAAATAGTGGAATGGGCTCGATGGTTGCCGAACATCTGCGGAGTCATTGTGTCGATAATACTGAGATCATCGATTTTACAGACCAGTTAGGCAAGATTGACATACAGGGACCGTCAGCAGGGTATATCATTGGCTCACTGTTTGATAACCCTGATGAGGTTTTACATGATATGGCCTACTTTTCTTTTAAGGGTGATATTTCACAAAACAGTCAAAGTACTCTTTGCACCAAAGGGGGAATAGAGCTGTTGCTGTCAAGAACAGGCTATACTGGAGAATTTGGTTTTGAATTGTTTGTCAGGGCCGCAGATACCATGCATATGTGGCAGGCACTGCTCGATGCCGGTAAAAAACATGGAGTTGTGACGTGCGGTCTTGCCTCAAGAGATTCCTTGCGTGCCGGAGCAATGCTGCCGCTCTCTCATCAGGATATCGGCAATTGGCTTTTTGCTAATACCCCATGGTCGTTTGTCTTGCCATGGGCTGAAACAAGCAATGGTTTTACCAAACAGTTTATTGGCGCTGAAGCGGTAATGGCAGGAAGTGACGCAAGTTTTACTTATGGCTTTGCCGGATACGACCCTCGAAAGTTACCAGCAGGTGACACAACCATCGTGATGGACAGCAATAACAGGCAGCTGGGCCGCCTGCTTACCTGCACGACGGATATGGCCATCGGCCGTAGCAACGGCCACATTTTTAGTGTGGCATCTCCAGTATCTGCCGGCAGGCCTGCTGATTTTATTGCTCGGGGGTTATGCTGCGGTTTCATCATTGCGGATCGCCCCTGCAAAAGAGGCGAAAAGGTTTTATTGTCGGATGGTAAGCGGCGGTTGGCCGTTGAGATCAGAGATGAGGTCAGACCTGATCGAACTGCACGGCGACCAATTGGGCAAATGATAATAACAGATTGAAGAGAGGGGAGACATGAAAGAGATCGAAGAATTGAATCTGCCTGGTGATATTTATTACACCAAAGATCATGAGTGGGCTCGCAAGGAAGGAGATACCATTAAGGTCGGGATCAGCGACTATGCTCAGGACCAACTTGGAGACATAGTGTTTGTCGAGATGCCCGGCGTTGGCGATACATTTAACCAGAGTGATGAGTTTGGTACCCTTGAGTCTGTAAAGGCTGTATCCGAGCTGTATATCCCAGTCAGTGGAGAAGTAGTTGCCATCAATGAGGCTCTTGAGGACGCACCTGAACTTGTCAATGAAGACCCGTATGAAAATTGGATTATAGAGGTTCGGCCGGTAAATCAGGACGATTATGAAGAATTGCTGAGCCGGGATGATTATCTCGAGTTACTCAAAGGATAAGTGATGCGCTATCTACCCCATACATCAGAAGAAATAAAAGAAATGCTGGCATTTACCGGGCATAGCCAGCTTGAAGGATTGTTTTCGCATATCCCGGATTCCTGCCGCTATCAAGGGGAGATCCAAGTACCCGGTCCCTTGTCGGAATGGGCTCTTACCGATCATGTAAAACTGCTCGGATTGCAAATGGAGACAGCTTCAGCCCGAGCAGTATTGGTTGGAGCCGGCAGCTATTACCATTATACGCCGGAAATTGTACGCAGTCTCATTGGACGCTCTGAATTTCTTACGGCATATACACCGTATCAACCTGAAATGGCACAAGGCACACTTCAGGGAATTTTCGAGTATCAAACGCTCACAGCCCGTCTGCTTGGCACAGAAGTGGCGAACGCATCAATGTACGATGGTGCTTCAGCCCTTGCCGAAGCACTGCTTATGGGGATCCGAATTTCAAGAAAAAAACAGGTCGTCGCTGTTTCTTCAGCAATTCATCCCCATTATCGTGAGGTTGTTCGAACCTATCTTGAGCCAGGGCCATTTTCAATTATTGAGCTCCCCATTGGGGCTGATGGCCGCACTGATCTGTCTTCATTAAAAGATACAGACGAGCTGGCGGCAGTTGCTCTGCAGTCCCCCAATTTTTTTGGTGTAATTGAAGATCTTAAATCAGCTTCCGAATCTATTCATGATGTCGGGGCTCTCTTCATCGCCTGTTTTTCAGAACCATTTGCCTACGGTCTCCTTCGCAGCCCCGGATCGTGTCATGCCGATATTGTCTGCGGAGAAGGACAGAGCTTTGGCATGAATCCGAGTTATGGTGGTGCAGGACTTGGGATGTTTGGTTGTCGAAAGGAATTCCTGCGCAGCATGCCCGGTCGAGTTGTTGGAGAAACGGTTGATATTGACGGTAAACGTGGATATGTCCTGACGCTTTCAACCCGTGAGCAACATATCAGGCGAGAAAAAGCGACATCTAATATCTGCTCCAACCAGGGGATCTGTGCCATGACTGCTGCCGCCTATATGGCAAGCCTGGGAGGCACAGGACTCAGAAAGGTGGCCAAACTTAATTATGACAAGGCCATGTACCTTCGGAATGGATTACTTGCCAGCGGTGCTCGCCAGCTATTCTCTGGTCCGACTTTTAATGAATTTGCGGTGACTTTTGAGCGCGATTTCAGTGCGGTGCGCAAACGGTTACTGGACAAAAACATTATAGCCGGGATCGAACTCGGCAGCTTCTACCGTGAATATGATGGAGCATATTTATTTTGTGTAACTGAGACTGCCTCACGGGCAGTTCTCGATGAATTGCTTAATGAGGTACGCTCATGACAACACAGGGACCAGGACGCAGTGGGTTAATATTAG
>Ga0316201_10003524_pt1 | contig 11546 bp, 8 predicted proteins | sample CS6wburrow_MG_FD_204516 | JGI IMG/M metagenome (GOLD analysis project Ga0316201, IMG submission 204516) | Coastal sediment microbial communities from Delaware Bay, Delaware, United States - CS-6 worm burrow | ecosystem: Environmental > Aquatic > Marine > Coastal > Sediment | place: USA: Delaware... | reverse complement strand
TTATATGCATTGACTACCGGGGCTAAATTTGTTGAGTCCGGCGCATTAAAAAAGGTGGTCATCATTGGAGTTGATATGATGTCTTCCATTATAGATTATACAGATCGTTCTACATGTATCATTTTTGGTGATGGAGGAGGTGGGGTGATATTGGAGCCTAATGAGGAAGAATACGGTGTAATCGACTCTGTATTTAGAGGTGATGGGGCAGGACGTGATTACTTACATATGAAAGCAGGCGGATCATTAAATCCTGCAAGTGCTGAAACAGTTCTAGCAAAACAGCATTATGTGTTTCAAGATGGGCGTCCGGTTTTTAAGGCTGCGGTTACAGGAATGACTACTACAGTAAAGCAGGTTTTAAGTAGAAACTCCATGGACATTCAGGATGTTAATTGGTTGGTTCCTCATCAAGCCAATATGAGAATAATTAAGTCTGTTGGAGATATGTTGGACTTTCCATCTGAGCGTGTAATGGTCAACATTCAGAAATATGGAAATACTACAGCTGGAACTTTACCATTGTGCCTTGCAGACTATGAATCAAAACTGAAAAAAGGCGACAATCTTATTCTTACAGCTTTTGGAGGAGGATACACGTGGGGTTCATCATTATTGAAATGGGCTTATAATGGTTGATAAGTCAGGGATTTTTATCTTTGCGGCTTATAATAAGAGTTAGAATTTTCAAAACGCAATAAATTATTATATGGCAAATACCTCAGAAATAAGAAATGGATTATGCATCAACTACAATAATGATATTTACACTGTTGTTGAGTTTCTGCATGTAAAGCCTGGTAAGGGCCCTGCATTTGTAAGAACGAAGTTAAAAAGCCTTACCAAAGGAAAAGTAATAGACAATACTTTTCCCGCTGGCCATAAGATTGATATAGTAAGGGTAGAAAGAAGAAAATTTCAATTCTTATATTCTGATGATTCTGGTTTTCATTTTATGGATAATGATACCTACGAGCAGGTTATGATCCAAAAGGAAATGATTGAAAGATCCGACCTCCTTAAGGAGGGAGAAAATGTTGAAATGTTGTATCATTCTGAAAATAACATTCCGCTAACTATAGAGTTGCCTCAATACATTGAATTAAAAGTGACCTATACAGAACCAGGTGTAAGAGGAGATACGGCGACCAATGTCACAAAACCAGCAACCGTAGAAACAGGAGCTGAAATTAAAGTTCCTATATTTATAAATGAAGGAGATGTTATAAAAGTAGACTCATCTTCTGGATCCTATGTTGAAAGAGTAAAATCCTAAATCTCAAACCATGACCTTTAAAGAAATACAAGACCTAATTAAGTTGATTCAGAAGACTGACCTTACTGAATTTAAACTAAAAAAAGAAGACATGGAGCTTGTCATAAGAACCAAGCAATTCCAGAAAGGAGGAGAACAAGTACATACTGTTGCTCCTGCACCGATTGTCTCCATGCCTCCTCAGGCTGTTGCTGCTCCAGCTGCTCAACAACCGATTTCAGAGTCTGCACCAGCTGCTCCTGCTCCTGCAAAAGCTGAACAACCTGCATCAGGTGAATCAGAAACTTCCAACTTAATAGAGATTAAATCTCCTATTGTAGGAACATTCTACAGATCACCAGGTCCGGATAAACCACCGTTCAAAAAAGTGGGTGATATGGTTGAGCCAGGTGAAACAGTATGTATCGTTGAAGCCATGAAACTGTTTAACGAAATTGAAAGTGAAGTAGGAGGTAAAATAGTAAAGGTGGTGACAGAAGATGCTTCACCATGCGAATATGACCAGGTACTTTTCCTCGTAGATCCCAAAGGTTAAAAACTAATCATATGTTTAATAAGGTATTAATTGCCAATAGGGGGGAAATCGCCCTGAGGATTATCAGGACGTGTAAAGAGATGGATATCAATACAGTAGCTGTTTATTCTACTGCTGATAAAGATAGTCTCCACGTAAGATTTGCCGATGAGGCAGTATGTATTGGACCTCCTTCCAGTGCAGAATCTTATCTCAATATCCCAAGGATAATGGCTGCAGTTGAAATTACAAATGCAGATGCAGTTCATCCTGGTTATGGATTTCTGGCTGAAAATGCAGGGTTTGCAGAAATATGTACTCAATATGGTGTAAAGTTTATCGGTCCATCACCAGGTATGATTGAAAAGATGGGTGATAAGATCACCGCAAAAGAAACAATGGTGAAAGCAGGAGTACCTGTTGTGCCAGGATCCGACGGCTTATTGAAAGATGTTAATTCAGGCCTAAAAATCGCTAAAGAAATCGGGTATCCGGTCATCTTAAAAGCTACTGCCGGAGGAGGAGGAAAAGGTATGAGGATTGTTTACAGGCCTGAAGAGTTTGAGTCTCAATGGGATAAAGCACGTCAAGAAGCCAAAGCTTCATTTGGGAATGATGGAATCTATGTGGAGAAATATATAGAAGAACCCCATCATATAGAATTCCAGATCATTGGAGATCAGAAAGGAAAAGTCATTCATTTATCTGAAAGGGATTGTTCTATACAGAGGAGACATCAGAAACTTGTTGAAGAGTGTCCATCTCCATTTATGGATAGCCGCTTGAGATCAAGAATGGGAAAGGCTGCTGTAAAAGCAGGGAAATCTATAAATTATGAAGGTGTCGGAACAGTAGAGTTCCTGGTTGATAAGTATAAGAAATTTTACTTTATGGAAATGAATACCCGGATTCAAGTAGAGCATCCGGTGACTGAAGAGGTTATAGATCATGACTTAATAAAAGAGCAGATTAAAGTAGCGGCAGGAATACCAATCACAGGTAAAGATTATCTGCCCACCATGCATGCCATAGAATGCCGGATTAATGCTGAAGACCCTTATAATAATTTCAGACCTAGTCCTGGTAAAATTACCTCATTTCATAGTCCCAAGGGACATGGAGTAAGAGTTGATACACATGTATATGCGGGTTATACAGTGCCGCCATATTATGATTCAATGATTGCTAAGTTAATCTGCAGGGCCCAGACAAGGGAAGAATGTATTACCAAGATGGAACGGGCATTGGATGAGTTTGTAGTGGAAGGAATAAAAACTACCCTCCCATTTCACAAGCAACTGATGCGGGATAAGTCATTCAGAGAAGGTAATTTCCATACTGGATTTTTGGATACATTTGAATTAAAACCTGGATTCTAATGATATTGTAATAAAATGTCTTGCAAGACATTTTTGTATGCATATTTCTTTTCAATTTTCTTCTATTTTGTGCGGCATAGCAGATGTCACACTATAAATCTTACTTCAAATTGAAATATTTTACGAGTTCAATAATTGACTAACATTAAGAGGTGTGACCTAATGATCGACATAACATGAAAAGACTATTTACATTCCTATTCCTATTATTCCTATGCTTGTCAGTCTCTGCACAGGATCAAAATGAAGTACTGATTACTGAAAGTTTTTCCGATCAGAATTGCGAACAGATTCTGAAGACCATCCAGGATAAATACAAAATCAGCTTCTTTTATAAAGCATTAGAGTTGCCAAGAAAGACTTACAATTTGTCTTTTACGGATGCTCCCTTGTCGGAGGTAATGGAATCTCTTTTTCTTGGATCTCCTATGAGCTTCATCTCTTACAGGGACTATGCATATGTAATCATGCCGGAGAAAATTGTAAATGAAGTCTACACCATTGATTATTACAAACGTGTTGAAGGAATAGAGGAGGCGGTCGAGTCGGTTGAAATCAGATCCATAGGAAATGTTGACCAGCTTGATGCCAGTGGTAATGCTACCATTACTGGATATGTATACGATGATCAAACAGATGAACCGATCATTGGAGCCAGTGTCGTCTATACTGAAACCAATCAGGGAACAATAACAGATACTGATGGTAAATTCACACTTCAAGTACCTGCGGGTATCAGAGAGTTAAAGATCACTTATCTCGGCTACCAGGATTATACGGAGGAGTTAAACATTCAGAGTTCCGGCAATATTGAATTGAGGGTTGAAAAAGCAGCTGTGAATCTCGATGAGGTAACCATCAGTGCTGAATCGCCTGATGCCAAAGTTGAAGGGGTACAGATCGGTGTAGCTACGCTAGATATTAAAAATATTGAGAAGCTTCCATCTTTTATGGGAGAATCTGATGTTGTAAAGAGCCTGTTGCTTACTGCAGGGGTTTCTACAATTGGAGAGGGGGCTGGTGGATTTAACGTAAGAGGAGGTGAAGTGGATCAAAACTTAATTCTCCAGGATGCCGGTTTTCTTTTTAATTCATCACATGCTCTTGGTTTCTTTTCTACGTTTCATTCTGAATTAATAAGTAAAGTAGACCTTTTTAAAGGGAATATTCCAGCTCAATATGGGGGGAGGCTTGCCTCAGTTATGGATGTAACCATGAGAAATGGAAGTTTCAATAAATTCAAAATTAAAGGATCGGTTGGACCCGTGAGTAGTAAAATCATGGTTGAAGGTCCAATTATCTCTGAAAAAACATCATTTATTGGAGGATTTAGATCATCATATACAGATTGGGTACTACAGAGAATTCAGGTTGATGAGGTAAAGAATAGTTCAGCCTTCTTTGATGACATGAATCTGCGGTTAACCCACAAGTTCAATAACAGAAATTCACTATCTATCTCGGGTTATAATTCAAAAGACAAGTTTACCTACAATAACGAATTTGGATTTGAGTATTCTACCCGGATGGCTCAGATGGAATTAAGAAATTCATTTGGCGAAAGCATACTTTCAAAATTTTCAGCTACTACCAGTATGTATGAAAGTACTCAATTTGATCTCCAGGGCCTTGATGGTTCCCAATTAGACAACAATATTTCTTATATTAAACTGAAGGAACAGATCACTTATTTCCGGGATGAAGAATTGAAAATTGATGTGGGTGGATCAGCAATACAATATACGATTGATCCTGGCAGCAGATTTCCTTATGGGAATAGTACAGAGGTAGAAGAGAAGATTCTTGAAGAAGAAAAATCCAGAGAATTAACTGGTTTTTTCAATCTTGAATACAGTTTTTCAGATAGGTTGTTGATGTCAGGAGGGCTAAGATTCACTTATTACCAGTATCTGGGACCACAGAACATTTATGAATATCAGAATCCTGAAAGACCGGAGGTAGAAGAGATTACAGGTTCTTCTATTCAGGATGGAGTTATCACTACTTACAATAGTCTTGAACCAAGATTTTCACTAAGGTTCAAATTGACAGATGATCTCTCGCTTAAAGGGGGATACAGCCGGACTGCTCAATTTATAAACCAAGTATTTAACACTGATTCTCCGACACCGACTTCTCAATGGCAATTGAGTACTCCATATATTAATCCCAACAGATCTCATAATGTTTCTGTTGGTTTATTTAGAAACTTTGATGATAATAATATTGAGACCAGTATAGAAGTCTATGGAAGACAGATTGACCAGTTATATGATTATAAGGACTTTGCTCAATTGGTTGTAAATGACCATATTGAAACAGAGTTGCTTTTTGGTGAAGGCAGAGCCTATGGAGTTGAACTTAGTGCCAAGAAAAAAGTAGGTGAGCTCAATGGGTCAATTGGTTATACCTTATCCAGAACTGAGAGAAAGATAGAGGGCATCAATGGAGGAAAGTATTTTCCAAGTAATTTTGATAAGACCCACGACCTGTCCATTTTGTTAAATTATCAACCTAATCAACGAAACACCTTAACGTTGAATTTCACATATGGTACAGGAAGACCTACAACTGCTCCAATAGGAAACTATATAACGCAAGAAGGGTTGGTGGTTCCGATATTTTCAGAAAGGAACCAATTAAGAATTCCCGCTTACCATAGACTAGATTTTGCTTACACCCTGGGAAAAGGGTACAAGAAAGATCAGAAAATCAGAACCAGTTGGACTTTTGGTGTTTATAATATATACAATAGAAAAAATGCATTCTCAGTATTCTTTACTCAGGACGGATTTGGACGACCTGTCGCTAATAGACTTGCAATCCTGGGAAGTGCATTTCCTTCATTGACTTTGAATATTGAACTTTTATGATTAAAAGTGTTAACATATCACATCAACTTAGTTTTTCAATTGTGGGATTGTTTTTCTTGTCCCATTTTGCTTGCAATGGAGAGATTGATTATAAGGATTGTAAGCCATTGTTAAAAACACATTTCTTAAAAAAAGGCATAGAAATTTAGAAGTATGAAACATTATTTATGGATACTACTTATCGGGCTATTTAGTTTGTCTCAGGGATGCCTGGATCCTATTGATTTTGATGTTCCTGCTATGGAGCGTGAGACTTTAGTGATACAAGGGAAATTGGTCAAAGGTGAGCCTTCAGTAGTAGAAGTAGTAGTCAACAGATTATTTGACTTCACAGCAGCTAGTAGATTGCCGGTTACTGTACGTTCAGTTGAGTTGATAGATGAAGATGGCAATATTGTAGAGCTTGAAGCTACGTCTACCATTGATTATGTCGCTACTATAGAGGATAATGACCCTAGAATGACAATAGATTATGGAAGATCTTATCAGATCAGAGTAAGTACATTTGATAACCGAGTCTTCATTTCTGATCTTGAACCATTGTTACCTGCTCCTCAACCAGATCAGCTCTCATTTTCTGTAGGTACGGCCTTAAATGATTCTACCCTGATAGAAGAAGATGTGCTCAATATTTTTATCAATACTGGTCTGAGGTCGGAATTAACACCAGGCCAGAAATCTAAATTAAGGTGGGAAGTAGAAGTAGTATACGAAGTTGATGATGACCCTGATGGACAAGTAGAACCCAAAACATGTTGGATTGCAACACAAGCTGAATTGTCAGATATAAAGACCATTGATGGGGATGAACTTACAAATGAATCTATAGAAAATTTTCTAATAGCAAATCTTAAAGTTGGGCCCAATTATGCTAAAGGTGTTTATGTTAATGTGTATCAAGAAAGCCTTACAGAATCATCCCTGAAATATTGGGAACAAGTAGGTGAACTGGTACAACGTTCCGGGAATATGTTTGAAGCACCTGTGGGTAAACTGGTTACCAATTTCAGAAATGCTAATGAAGGATCAGTCGATGAAATATTTGGTTATTTTTATACAACTGAACAGAAAGTTACCAGGATCTATATCGATCCTTCTGATGTAGGTAACCCAACACCTAATTGTCCATATACTGGGATGAGGTCTCAGAGTAGAGATTGTAATCAACCCTTAGTATGTTGTGATTGTTTAAGACTACCTAATTCTACTGTTATAAAACCGGAATACTGGGTTAAATAATTAAATCAAAAGATAGATACCAAATATCATGAAATGTAATTTCATAAAATCCTGTTTTCTTCTGTTATTTTTCTTTTCAGCTTCAACATCTGCTGAGAGTCAGGTACTGGTGCACCTTGATAAACCATACTACGTCTCTGGTGAGACTGTATGGTATAAATCATACTTCAATTCTAATGTTTCAGATAAAGGAACTGTAAGTGTGAAAATTGTCAATAGTGACCAAAAACTGATACATCAATCATTTGTAGAGATTAATAATGATGCAGTTTCAGGATATTTTAAGATACCATTTGATATTCCGTCTGACAATTATACCATTGTGCTTACGGGCAAAACTCCTCTTGCAGAAGATGTAAGGATGGCTGAAGTACTCCTACCTATATACAATGATATTTCAAGTGGTAAACTTGAAAAGAATTCATTGACTTCACCTTATGCAAACACTGGTGTTGAGTCTGCTTTAAAAATCAGCATTTCAGTGGATGGAAATGCAACTGCCGGTGATAATGTAGGGGCAACCATTTCGATTTCAGATGCCAATGGCAATCCTGTAAAAGCGGACTGTTCTGTCTCTATAGTTGACCAGGAAATGATTGGTTATGGTGAAGGTGTTGGGATTGCACAAAGCACCATCGATAACAACTATAATGAATTGACGCCTGAATTATTTTATGAAGGCACCCTTTACGATGATGGAGGAAAAGCTATCCAGGCAAGTATAATAGGAGCTTATTCCCCATTTGATAAAAGCTTTGCATTTACCAAGAGTGCAAGCGATGGAAAATTTACCCTTCCACGTGAAAAATTTGAGGGTCAACGGACCATACAGTTTGTAGGATATCAGTCAGAACATCCTGTCATTATGACCAAGCTGGAACAATCAGTAGATTTAAACACTACACCTGGTAGTCTACATTACAATGATGCGATTGAGTCATATCTCGAGAAGAGTAGAATGAGGAAAAAAATCAACCAATATTTTAAGATTAAAGATAAGACTCAGTTCATAGTTCAGGGAGGAGAAGAAGAAGCAGAATTTGATCTTCAGGCAAGCTATAATGTGGATGAGTACCAGGATTTTGAGATAATGGCAGAATTTGCAAAAAATCTGATGATGCCACTTCGTTTTAATGGAAAAAGAGGAGAAAGAACGGCACAAGTTATCAACCCAAAATCTCAAAAGAAAGCCAATTATTATCTGAATGGAGATCCTTTATTTATCATTGATGGTAAATTGACACGCAATGCCGACTTTGTAGGAAACCTCCCCCAGACAGAAGTGTTGGATTTGGGAATCATTTTTGACAGTAGAAAACTCAGAGAGCAATTCAATGTGATGGGAAATTCAGGTGTTGTTGTGATTAATACTGCGGGAAGGGCTGAGACACTTCCTGAAGCAGATGAAAGGAATATTTTCACTGTTAATGGACTTCAGCAAGATGTGAATTATCCAGTTGGATACAACATATCTGCAGAAATTAAGGATAAGCCGATTTTTGACCCTCAGCTTTATTGGAATCCAACCGTTATGACGGATGGTCAGGGAAAAGCAAGAATCAGCTACGTACAGAGCAATGATAGAAGCACATACAGGATTGTCGTTGTTGCCAGGACCTCAGATGGACGCACGGGTATAGGCTATGTTGATTTTGATTCATCCCTTGCGGGAGAGTGATATTTGTATTTATTAAAAAGGACATCACTCTTTCTGTCTTTCTTTTGATACTTTTGTAATCCTTTATCGGAACTCGTATGAAAGGATTAAAAGGATTGCTTCAGTATATAAGACCATATAAATCATTGGTCCTCTTAAGCATTGTATGCAATATCCTACTTTCAATATTTACGATTGTAAGTATACCCCTTGTTATTCCATTTTTTCAGATACTTTTTGACAGGGCTCCACTTTCTACTTTGGAACCTGAAGGATACGATGTCGCTGCCTGGCTGGAATATTATTTTTCACAATTGATAGCTTCTACAGATCGGGAGACTGCTTTGCTATATGTGTGTCTGGCTATTGTAATCGTATTCTTTCTAAAGAATGTCTTCAGATATCTTGCATTATATTTTATGGCACCGGTTAGGAATGGAATAGTCAGGGACATAAGAAATAAGCTGTTTAATACCTACCAGCAATTGCCGCTTGGATATTTTTCAGAGAGAAAGAAAGGAGATCTTATATCCAGGGCCATTACAGATGTTCAGGAAATTGAGTGGTCAATACTCAATGTAATAGAGGTGATCTTTAAATCTCCTCTGATAATCATAGGTAGTATTCTGCTTATGATCTATATCAGCCCTGGATTGACACAATTTGTATTGGTACTAATCTTATTTACAGGTTTGATCATCGGAAGAATAGGGAAGACCTTAAAGAAATCTTCATCACAAGCACAGCAATCAGTATCGAGGATGACTTCAACGCTGGAGGAAAGTATCGGAGGGGTAAAAGTAGTCAGAGCATTCAGAGCTGAATCCTTCTTATCTGAAAAATTTGGTTCTGAGAACAATGAATACATGTCTTTGCTTACAAGAATTCTCAGGAGAAGAGATATGTCAAGTCCACTCACAGAGTTTCTGGGAGTAAGTGTGGTGGCAGTGCTATTGTGGTATGGATCGACTTTGGTTTTTGCTGAGAGCCTGGCTCCTGAGTCCTTCTTTGCATTCATCTTTGCATTTTACCAGGTATTGGAGCCTTCCAAGTCATTTTCAACTGCTTATTATAATATTCAGAAAGGACTCGCTGCCAAAGAGAGGGTAGACGAAATCATAAACCATGTACCTGAATCCCCATCAGGACATATGAACCTTCCCGAATTTTCTGATTCCATTGTGATAGATCAGGTTAGTTTCAGATATCCTTCTTCTACTGATTGGGTCATTAAAGATGTGAGCCTGAAAATAAAGAAAGGGGAGAAGATTGCCATCGTAGGATCTTCCGGATCCGGGAAGACAACACTGATTGATTTGATACTCGGATTTTATAAGGTGGACCATGGATCGATAACCATAGATGGAGTCAATATAAATGATGCATCACGAGATAGTATTACCAGTTTAATGGGATTGGTGACTCAATCACCGATTCTTTTCAATGATACTGTAAGGAATAATATCTTGTTTGGTGAGGAATATAATGATGAAGCAGTAAAGTCTTCATCCAGAATTGCATTTGCAAATGAATTTATTGAACAATTACCAGAAGATTATGAAACCAATATTGGTGATTCCGGGGTTAAATTGAGTGGCGGTCAACGACAGAGGCTTACTCTTGCCAGGGCAATACTCAGAAATCCCTCTGTATTGATACTTGATGAGGCTACCTCTGCGTTGGATTCAGAGTCTGAGAAACTTGTACAACTGGCTATGGATAAAATTCTGGAACATCGTACGGCAATTATTATTGCACATAGACTCTCAACCATCAAGAATGTGGATAAAATTATTGTAATGAAAGATGGTAGCATAGTAGAGGAAGGAAGCCATGAAGATCTCATAAATCATAATGGAGCCTATAAGAAATTTGTTTCAACTCAAAATCTGCTTTCCTGAAATGGGTAAATACCTGTTCATAGTAACATTAGGGTTGATTTCAACGGTTCAGACATGGGCACAGGTTGTTCCCTCGGATCTGCCTGTACCGGGACAGAGATTGTCATATGTGAGCTATACAGAAAGCGGAAGACTGGACCTGGAAGCAGAGGGTCGAGGGGTAAATTGGGATTTTTCCTATCTCCAGGCACCGTATCAGAAAGAAGTTTCTATTGAACCGGCTAGCAGCGGTAGGAAGTCTGCAGAATTTGCTGATTCTGACCTTGTGCTTAAAGAAGTAAATGGATACGAGGTTTATCTACAGCAGTCCGAAAATAACCTGATTGAAGTAGGAAGGACCGGAGGATTCTGGATGATGGATGATGTGGAGAACATGATTCTATATGATGTTAAACCAGTGGTAAAGAGGGCAGGGCTTTCATTTGGTCAGAGTTATTCTGATAAGAGTTCATTCACCATAGAGTGGAGTAAGCAAGATCTTGCCAGGATGAAAAATTCCAATATTCCAGTTGCTTTTGATTCTATTAAGTATGAAGTATCAGTAATTAATGAAGTGACAGCTGATGGTACTGGACAACTGATATTGCCATTGTCCATACATCAGGTAATAAGACTTAAACATGAAATAGAATTAACCATAACGCCCTTTATTAAGACAAGACTTGGTTGGAGGAAATACAATGAAGGAAGTGATAAAGGAATTTCCT
>Ga0316201_10003523_pt1 | contig 11548 bp, 9 predicted proteins | sample CS6wburrow_MG_FD_204516 | JGI IMG/M metagenome (GOLD analysis project Ga0316201, IMG submission 204516) | Coastal sediment microbial communities from Delaware Bay, Delaware, United States - CS-6 worm burrow | ecosystem: Environmental > Aquatic > Marine > Coastal > Sediment | place: USA: Delaware... | reverse complement strand
TATGCCAGAAATGTACAACTTGGTTGTAAACACAAACTCAAAATTAGTTGGTGAAATTTTAGAAACTAAAACGAAACCTAAACAAGAGCGTTTAATTACCCAAAGTTTAGATTTAGCACGTTTATCACAAGGCTTATTAAAAGGTGAAGAACTTACTAAATTTATTAAGCGTAGTTATGAGATGATTAAATAGTTTTGTCATTCCCTCGCAAGAGGGAAACTTATGATACTATTTGCGATTATAATAAACCAAAAAACCACTTCATTTAGAAGTGGTTTTTTTATTGACATTATCAAAATATATTGTACTTCTATACATCAAAAACTTACTTATTTGTCAGTATCCAAAGTTCTACTTCCTCAGAAGAACGCCAATGTTGATCTCGCCTTGTTTTTTCAGAAGCAATTTTCACTGTTCTTTTTAAACAGTTTTCTAATTGAAATCTCCCGCCACCGGCTAGTTCCTTCTCCATAGGATGGTCTTTTGTCACATTAGTTATTTGAGCTAAATTTGAAAATAAAACCACGAGTTTTCCATCAGGTAACAGCCTTTTTTTTGCCTCTGCAAAAAATTCAGGAAACATGTTTTCATTGTAATAAATAGCTTCGTCATTTCTATCCAACTCATTTGATGTTGGCAACCAAGGTGGATTAAAAACAATCAATTCGGTCTGCTTTTCCCATTTACCAAAAAGATGTCCAAAATCTAACTCTATTTTTCTAGACAATTTGGTATCTCCCATAAACTCTTTAAGCCCAACAATGGCATTAGGATTTGTGTCTGTACCAAAAATCATCTGAAATCCATGTTTTATCATTTGAAAAGAAAGTACGCCACTCCCAATCCCAACATCTATAGCAGACTTTTTAGGCCCTTCATAACGTTTTAACCAATTGTCGAAAAGAATCAAATGATCAAAACGTGTTGGGAAATAAGTGCCGTAATATGGATGCAATTTATTTCGCAAGACTGGAATTAAAATACCATTCTGGTACCATTGCCAAGAACTATTTAATCCTTGTACTTGAGGAAAAGGCAGCAAAAAACGACTGGTTTCTGGATATAATTTTTCTAACCAACCAATAGATGGTGATTTTTTCACAACTAATTTATAATCATCAATTTCTATCAAAATAAGATTTGACAACTTATGATATTCTGACCGATATTCCCGTTGCTCCTGGAAAGTCTTGTTAGGCAACTTTTTTTTAAGCTTAATCTGCAGCTCCTTAAGAAGAAACAGTCCATTGCTATAAAACTCTGTTATTAGTACAGGCTTACCAGATTCTAGTGTTTTAATAGTACGCTTCACATCTGAAGCGCGACTAAATAACTCTAATTTTTTTCCAGAAACAATGGGTTCTGGCCTGTTTATATTTATATCTGTGGTCATTGATTGGTTGAATATTATTAGCAAAGGTACTTCTTAAAAACCGGTATAGTACAATACCAAAATAATATCGATTAACATATAAATTAAAAAACACCGGTAATAAATTTAAAAAAATAACTGATAATTTTTAAATTGAAATGCTTGAATGAAAACTATTGCCAAAAATGTTTAAAAATAATTGCTATTTTTAAACAAAATATAAGGTTGTTGTAGTACAGTTACATTTGATTTTTCTCTGAAAAAATAGCGTATTCAAACTCAATTTACCTTACTACAAAAGTTAACCAAACTGTGAAAATCCTCTCCACCAACATAGCAAAACCAACCACCATTATTTTTAGTGACGAAGAGGTAATTACAGGTATTTATAAAACACCTACCAATCAACCTGTTTTTTTAGGAAAAGAAACGGTTGAAGGTGATGAAGTATCAGACAGAGAAGTACACGGTGGCGAGTTTAAAGCTTGTTATTTGTTTTCTGGAAATCACTATCCCTATTGGAAAAATCTATACCCTAATTTAAATTGGAATTACGGCATGCTTGGTGAAAACCTAACCGTTTCAGATTTAGATGAATCCAAAATTTACATTGGCAATATTTATAAAATAGGCAATGCTTTAGTGCAAATAACCCAACCAAGAGAACCTTGTTATAAATTTGGTGTGAAGTTTGGGAACCAAAGAGTTCTTAAGCAATTTGTGAGACACGGCTGTCCTGGAACTTATGTTCGCGTTTTAGAAGCAGGATTCGTTAAAACAGGTGATGAATTTATACTTATAAAGGAAGCAAAAAATAGTTTAACGATCACAGAATTTTTTAAATTGATTTTTTCTAAAAACAAAAACCAGGAACATTTACAATTGGCAATACATAACGATGCGCTTCCACTAAAAAAACGTAATGATTTAAGTCTCTTTATCGAATAATTCCTGCCAATTAAAATTCTATTAAGTACTTATACTTTTGAAGTATATTTGCACAACTTAATATTTAAATGGCAATCACTTTACTTTCTTCACCTTTACAAGGCTTTACCGATTTTAGGTTTCGCAATGCATTTCATCATTATTTCGGTGGAATCGATACGTTTTATGCGCCTTACATTCGGTTAGATGGGAAAATGGTGATTAAGTCATCTTATCAACGCGATTTACAACTCGAAAACAATACCACTCTAGAAGTTATTCCACAAGTCATGACTAATGATGCCGATGGCTTTTTGTTTGTTGTTAAATATATTCAGCAATTAGGCTATAACGAACTCAACTGGAATTTAGGTTGCCCCTATCCTATGGTTACTAAACAAGGGATGGGTTCCGGACTTATTTGTGATCCTGTAAAAATCGACCACATTCTGGAGCGCGTTCATAACGAAACCGATGTTATTGTTTCTATGAAAATGCGCATGGGTTACGAAACCCCCGAAGAAATTTTAGATGTATTCCCTATTTTAGATAAATACCCACTTAAAAATATTGCCATACATGCGCGTATAGGCAAACAACTTTACAAAGGAGGCGTTAATTTAGAGGCGTTTCAGCGCTGTGTTGATAGCACCAAACACAAACTCTATTATAATGGCGATATCACGACGGTTGCCAAGTTTAAAGAGATGCAGGAGCGATTTCCTAGCATAGACCATTTTATGATTGGTCGCGGACTTATCGCTGATCCTTTTTTACCAAGCATGATTAAAAACAATACCACCGAATATCCTGCAGACAGATGGAGAATTTTTAGTGAGTTTCACGATACCATTTACCAACAGTACGATGCCGCACTTTCCGGCCCAACACCAATTAAAATGAAAATGTTAGGTTTTTGGGAATACTTTTCTCAGTCGTTTTCCAATCCTCAAAAAACCTATAAAAAAATCAAAAAAGCAGGAAGTCCAAGAGCTTACACACAAGCAGTAGCCGAAATTTTGAAAAGCGAAAAATAATTTAGTTTTTTTGGCGTTCCCTAAAAAGGTCGGGCTATCCGTTACAAGTCCTCGCTCCTGCGTCGCTGTATGCTTTCCACTACTATCCCTAACGCAAAGTCATAACTTCATATATCATTCGCACTCAAGTACAAGTTTTCAATTATATTTGCTTAATATTTTAAAACACCATTTTGAAAGACCTTTTACTCATTACGCCACCGTTTACACAATTAAACACGCCATATCCTGCAACGGCTTATCTTAAAGGTTTTTTAAATACTAAAAACATTGGTGCCTTTCAAATGGATTTGGGCATCGAAGTGATTTTAGAATTATTCTCAAAAAAAACCTTTAAAGAAATATTTGATACGGCTTATAAAAACGACTTAATTGTATCTGAAAATTGTCAAAGAATCTATTCACTTAAAGACTCCTATTTACGGCCATTAAATGATGTAATCGCGTTTCTTCAAGGTAAAAAACCAACATTTGCCAGACAAATTTGTACTGATAATTTTTTACCACAAGCGTCTCGATTTAATCAGTTAGACGATATGGATTGGGCTTTTGGCTCCATGGGTTTACAAGATAAAGCGAAACATTTAGCGACTTTGTATCTTGAAGATTTATCCGATTTTATAATAGAATGTATCGACCCCAATTTTGGTTTTAGTCGCTATGCAGAACGTTTGGGGCAAAGCGCCAATTCGTTTGATGAATTATACGAACATTTACAAGCAGAACCCACTTTTATAGATGACATAACATTAAAAATTCTTGAGGAAAAACTACAAACAGTTCAACCTAAATTAGTCTGTTTTTCAGTACCATTCCCTGGGAATTTATATAGCGCCTTTCGCTGTGCACAGCACATAAAATCAAACTATCCAGATATTAAGATTGCCATGGGTGGCGGATTTCCAAATACCGAATTACGATCTATTTCAGATGCTCGGGTATTTGAGTTTTTCGATTTTATCACCTTAGATGATGGTGAATTGCCTATTGAATTATTAAACAACACGATTCAAAACCCAAATTCCAAAGAGTTTAAACGCACCTTCCTTTTAGAAAACGGAAGCGTTGTTTATAAAAATAACAGCAGTAAACCCGATTACAAACAAAGTGATATTGGTACACCTGATTATTCTGATTTATTACTATCCGAATACATTTCCGTTATTGAAATCGCCAATCTTATGCACAGTCTATGGAGCGATGGCCGCTGGAACAAACTCACCATGGCACACGGTTGTTATTGGGGCAAATGTACGTTTTGCGATATTTCCTTAGATTACATAAAACTTTACGAACCCATTGCTGCCAAATTGCTGGTAGATCGCATGGAACAAATAATTGAGCAAACCTCTGAAACTGGTTTCCATTTTGTTGATGAAGCGGCACCTCCTGCCCTCATGAAAGCGCTTGCTTTAGAAATTATAAAACGCAAACTCACAGTTACTTGGTGGACAAACATTCGCTTTGAAAAAAACTTTACCAAAGATTTGTGTTTATTACTTAAAGCTTCGGGTTGTATTGCGGTTTCTGGTGGCTTGGAAGTAGCGTCCGATAGATTATTAGCACTTATCGATAAAGGCGTTACGGTAGAACAAGTGGCACAAGTTACCCGAAATTTTACCGAAGCAAACATTATGGTGCATTCGTATTTGATGTATGGCTACCCAACCCAAACCATTCAAGAAACCATTGATAGTTTAGAAATGGTACGTCAGTTATTCGAAATAGGCGTTTTACAATCGGGGTTCTGGCATCAGTTTGCGCTTACAGCTCATAGCCCAATTGGATTAAATCCGTCCGATTATCATATTATCCCAAACAAAAAAACCATAACGTTTGCCAACAATGACATAGAATTTACAGACACTACTGGTATTGATCATAATCAATTTAGTTTCGGATTAAAAAAATCACTATTTAATTTTATGCACGGAATTGGTTTCGAGCTTCCTTTGCAGGAATGGTTCGATTTTAAAATTCCGAAAACTAGTATTAAACCTGATTTTATAAATAATTGCTTAGAAACCGAAACGCATTTCAATATAAAATCAACCGCCAAAATAGTTTGGCTGGGCACAATACCTCTAATAACCGAACATTCCAAAACTAAAAAAGGCGTAACATACCACTCATTAAAATTAACATTTCATAATACAACAAACACCTTTGCAATTACTTTAGATAAAGATAAAGGCTCTTGGTTTTTAAATAAATTAGATGCCTTACATCCAAATAACATTCAATTGCTCTCATTTTCAGAGTTAAAAGCAGACTTTGAAAATCATTTTGAAGATTTTGAATTATTTTGGTTTTCAAAACCTATTTCCCTTTTAAGAAATAATGGGTTGTTGCTTTTGTAACGAATTTTAAATTTGATTTTGTTTAAAAAAAGATATTGCCTGGACTATCTATAAAGTGTTAGTAATAAAATTATAGAAGCGCATTTATATTATTGACGAAAACCATGAATTATACGTAACTTTAGACATATTATATGTGGTTGAGATCATTTCTTTTTAAAAATTTAAAACTCTCTCATACAAATTATAAATTATAGAGCGCTAAATAGCAAGTAGCTAGCTATATAACGAATCAGTATAACTAATTTATGGAAACTCAACAAATGTTTAAAACGACTCAAGGATTTTGTCATATTCTAGCAGAGTGCATAGTATTCACCAGAAGTAAAGAAATCGGAGATTTGAAGAAGTTAACTACTGAAAATACAATTACAAAACTCTTAATTGTTTATGGGGTCCTTGCTCTGTTCTTGTTTTACAATTCTTATACTGTTTATATCGCTCAAAACTGGTTGTTTTTTGGGTTATATACTATTGGTGGACTATATCTAATCTATATGATAGTGAGAAGTATTAAATATTCAAACACTCCAATTATAGAGAGAGATCATATAAAAAACGTTACGTATAAGCCAATCAAACAGTTTATGAGACGAAACTATTTTGAAATTGATTTCGAGGATAAGAACGGGAAAATCAAAACTCGTTTCATAACGATTCCAAGATCATTTAATAACAAAGGTAAGCACACCAAAAAAGCACTCATTGCTATGAAACGTGCGAAATTAATATAATAAGGTTTTTATAAATTAGATTTTTAGATTGTTTACTTCACAGATATACCTAATCGCCTCTTTTCTTTATTTATGGTTGCTAAAATGGGCTATAATTAATTGTAGGTGAATTATATATAGAAAACCACTTTCGTTAATACTGGTTTGGCACTCACATAATATTCAACAATAAAACAAAAAACACCATCGATTCTAAGAGATAATGGCTTGTTGGTTTTGTAATAAATTATAAATGTTTAAAATTTAAGAACGATGTTAACAGACATTAACCCAAAACTTCCCATGCGGAATAAAGCCATCACAAAAGATTATTATTTAAACCATTTAGGCTTTCAGGAATTTGGAAGTGCAGACTTCAACGACTACTTAATGGTAAAAAAAGACCAGATTCAAATTCACTTTTTTCAATTTAATGACCTCAATCCGAAAGAAAATTACGGTCAGGTTTATATTAGAACCAATGATATTGATGGGCTTTATAAATCTTTTTTAGATAAAAAATTAAACATCCACCCCAACGGAAAACTACAAATAAAACCTTGGGATCAAAAGGAGTTCTCGATGCTCGACCCGGATAATAACTTGCTTACGTTTGGTCAAAGTATTTAATATAACACAACATTTACTTTGTATTACAACTTATCTAACTGATTGCTTTTTTTATCCTCACTAATCGTCCAAAAGAATCCAACAAAAAAGAACTGATCTGCAGCTGGTTGTAACGCTCTACGATTAAAATTCCCATTTACATCGGGCGTATTAGCATATTGGTAACCATTAATATTTTTGAATCCTAACACATTATTTACAGATGCATACAGTATTTTTTGCGGACTTATTAAATACGCCCAATTCACACTTAAACTGTTATACGATTTTGTTTTGTCGTTTAAAAAACCTGCTTCATTGGGGTTGGTAAATGCTCTACCCGAAGCAAAGGCATAGCTAAATCCAACCTGGCTACGCCAATCGTTTATCCAGTATTTACCAACTACCGATACATTATGGGCATTTGCGAAATTAGGTTGTGCTTCCATGCTGAAGTTTTTATAATCGCGCTTAGTATCTAATAAAGAATAACTCACCCAATAATCTACATTCTTAATAGATTTACTATCACGGAAAAAGAAATCAATCCCTTTTGCAAAACCATATCCATTGTTGTTATAATTGCTATTAAAATCAGCGAACTCTGTGTCATATTTCACCAAGTTATTATATTTTTTATAATAGGCTTCGGCTCTAAAAAGCTTCCGGTCGCCGTTGTATTGATAATTCGCTATATAATGTGAAGTGTTTTGTGCTTTTAAATCTTGTTCGAATTTCAAAATAGCACTCGATGGATTTTGATAAAAGTTCCCGTAGGCTAATGACAACTGACTTTTACCAGATATTTTATAAGCCAGCGACACGCGAGGCGCCATTGAAAAATCCTTAAACAACTGGCTGTATTCAGCACGCAATCCGGTTTTGAAAGCAAGATTTTTCGATATAAATATATCGGCTTCTGTAAATGCCGCCGCAATATTATCGTCGTACTTGTATTTTGCGTTGTTTACAGACATATCGTTGTAGGTTTCTTTAAAATTGGTAGCAAAGTATTCCGCACCAAAATAAAGTTTAAAACGGTTGCTTATTCTGTTTCTAAATTTAAGTTTAGCATGTAATGAGTTTTCAACATCTTCAATAGCGCTATCAATTATGTTTAAATCGTTCTTGCCATGGGTATAACTCATTCCTCCAAAAATTGTCCAGGTTTCATTTAATTCGCCTTCATAAGAACTGTTCAAATAAACATTTTTATTGTTCAACTTAAAATGAACCCCGTCTTGGTAATTAATATCTTCCTGCGTTAGTTCAAAATTTGTAGCATCAAAAGCACCATACAATTTAAACAAGCCTTTGTTGGTTTTTTTTCGAAACACCGTTTCACCCGAAATGGTTTCAAAAGGTTTTTTCCAGTTGTTCCGACTCGGAAAAATAGCGTTATAAGGCGTCAAATTAATATATGATACATTAAAACTCAATGAACTTTTATCCCATTTTTGCGTATTACCAACCCCGCCTCCAACACTCATTAAAGCGATATCCGTTTTTTCTTGGTCGGGTTCATCAATTGTATTTAATAATAACACACTTGATAAAGCTTGTCCATATTCCGCAGAATAACCTCCTGTTGAAAACGTAATACCATAAAACAAAAAAGGAGAATAACGACCACGCGTTGGCGTGTTATTAGTAGTTGGCGAATAAGGCGTAAATACACGAATACCATCAATAAAAATTTGTGTTTCTTCAGCATCACCACCGCGCACAAATAATCGGCCATCTTCAGCAACCGTTGTTGTTCCCGGCAAGGTTTGCAATGCGCCCACAAAGTCACCTAAAGCACTTGCCGTAGTAACAACATCTAAAGGTTTTAACACATTCACTTTACTATTATCACCCGCTGAAAATGTTCCAGCAGACAACACCACGGCATCTAGAGTATTGACATCTTCACGAAGTTTTACCACCAAGTTATTCATATAAGACACATCACCCAACATCGTAAAAGTTTCAAAAGACATGTAGGATACTTTTAATGTTTGCGAACCCAATTTATTTGTTTTAAACGAAAACGCACCAGTTTCATCAGTAGTACTTCCATCATAAGTACCAGCTAAATAAACATTAGCACCAACTATTGGAGTCCCATTTGTTCCCAAAACTTTTCCATTAATTTCAGTTTGTGCATTTAATGGAAATGTGATGATAATACTAAAAATGAGTAAAAGTGATTTCATTTTATGATTGATTAGTTGCTCTTTTATTGATACCACAAATTTGAGACATTAATAAATAGTTAAAAACATAAAATTACTGAATTGTATTATTTCCATGATGAATTGAATATATTTGAGAAAACAAGTGCCATGTTAACTAAATCTGAGAAAACATTTTCAATAATTTTTGCCATTATTTTATTAGCTGAATTAATTTGTGATAACATTGAAAGTCTAAATTCATGGCATTACTTAACCAAACCATTGATACTTATTTCACTTATTATCTTCTTTTTAAATCAGCAGAATAACCTCGATACAAAATCAAAAATCATAACATTGGCGGCATTACTTTTTTCGCTTTTAGGCGACGCCCTTTTAATGTTTACGAATATATCTTCTAACTATTTTATAGGTGGTTTACTGGCTTTTTTGATGGCACACATTATGTTTATTTTGGTGTTCTTAAGGAAGAAAAATACACATAAAAAAGCATCCTTTTTAATATTGTTTTTATTAATCTATGGCGCTGGAATTTTCTACTTTTTGAAAGATGGATTGGGAGAATTGTTGGTCCCTGTTATAGTTTATATGATGGTGATTTTAACCATGGTAATAACCGCTTTTTTACGAAACGAAAGCGTTTCAAAAATGAGTTATAATTTAGTTTTTCTAGGTGCTATATTTTTCATAACTTCGGATAGTTTATTGGCCTTAAACAAATTTTACAAGCCCTTTAAAACGGCAGGCATTCTTATCATGCTAACCTACGCCATAGCACAATATCTTATCGTTTTAGGACTTAAAAAACAACAATAGATAAAATCTATATGCACTATTTAATAATTTAATATTCAGATTATTAAATATAAAAAACAAACTATTACTTTAACTTATTGAACGGACGGATAATTAGTCTAGCAGACTTGTCAAAATTGATGTAATTATAGCACCAATTAACAAAAACCACCACCCTATTTCTAAAACCAACCAACGACATAAGGTGTACAAACATCCAAATAATCCATGCAAAAAAACCACCAAATTTATAATGTTTCAAATCTACAACGGCCTTATTTCTACCCACTGTAGCCATCGATCCTTTGTCAAAATATTTGAATTTTTTTAACGGTTTTCCTTGTATTAATTTAAGGATATTTTTACCCAAAAGCTGCCCTTGTTGAATAGCTGGTTGAGCCACCTGCGGATGCCCATTTGGATATGCTTCAGAAGCCATTAAAGCAATGTCTCCTAATGCAAAAATATCGTTGTAACCTTCCACCTGATTATAAGCATTTACTTTGTATCTATTGGCGCGTTCCATTAAGGCTTCGGCATGTAATCCCGCAACCAAATCGCCGGTAACACCTGCTGCCCAAATTAAGGTTTCAGACTCTAATTTCAGACTTAAATTAGTAGTCACTTTTTTACCATCATAATCTTTTACAAAAGTGTTGCAGTGAACTAGAACCCCCAATTTAGTAAGAAACTTTGCTGCTTTTTTTGACGACTCTGCACTCATGGTTGGCAACACGCGCGAACTCCCTTCTAACAAATATATCTGCATATCCGAAGGTGTTAAATCTCGATAATCTTTAGGTAAAATATGATTTTTTAATTCAGCAATCGCACCTGCAAGTTCAACCCCTGTTGGACCACCACCCACTATGACAAAATTTAAAAGTGCTTTTCTTGTTGCTAAATCTTCGGTAATTGCTGCCTGTTCAAAATTCTGTAAAATCAAACTTCTAATATTTAAAGCCTGAGGTATTTTTTTCATGGGCATACTATACGTTTCAATAGCTTTATTACCAAAGTAATTGGTTTTAGTACCCGTAGCTATTACTAAGTAGTCATAACTAATAACGCCAATATCTGTGTTAATTTGTTTAGCATCGGCATCAATGTTTCGCACCTTAGTCATGCGGAAATAAATATTCTTGTAGCGTTTTATTACTTTCCGAAGTGGGTATGCTATAGAATCTGGCTCTAAACCTGCCGAAGACACCTGATATAATAAGGGTTGAAAGGTGTGATAATTTCGCTTGTCAATCAGCACAACCTGCACAGGTTTATCACCTAAGGCTTTCGCTAAATTAATACCAGCAAAACCGCCACCAATTATTACAACTCTGGGAACACTAACTTGAGGAATATTCATAATGTATGCAAAAATTTTGAGCAAAGATATAATGGATGCTTATTTATTTACTATTATTAAAATATTATTTTTACCAAGCTGTAACATTTTAAAACATTAAGCTACTTACATTATAACTAAACCACCGATTTGAATAAAGAACTAGAACATAGTTTTGTTGAATTGCTAGAAAAGCATCAAAATATAATACA
>Ga0316201_10003522_pt1 | contig 11549 bp, 6 predicted proteins | sample CS6wburrow_MG_FD_204516 | JGI IMG/M metagenome (GOLD analysis project Ga0316201, IMG submission 204516) | Coastal sediment microbial communities from Delaware Bay, Delaware, United States - CS-6 worm burrow | ecosystem: Environmental > Aquatic > Marine > Coastal > Sediment | place: USA: Delaware... | reverse complement strand
TTAAGGGAGTGTACACACTGGTGTACAAAAAGATGGCAATTGCACCGAACATGGCCGTTTTCGGATTCAAAAAGTAGAGAATCCCGATTCCGAGCAAGGTCATTATTACCGCAATTGTCAAAGCTGCGGAGGGAGTCATTCTGCCTGAAGGTACAGGCCGGTTCCTGGTCCTTGACATCAATGCGTCCAGATCTTTTTCTATTACCTGGTTAAAGGCATTTGACGCACCTACCATACAATATCCACCAACGGCAAGCATAAGGACAGATATCCATTCTACCTGATCGGCTCCTAAAAAATAACCGGCTACAGAGGAAAACACCACACTTAGAGCAAGCCTTGCTTTGGTAATCTCTTTAAAGTCAGAAAATGTCAATGTCCAGGAATGTGTTTTTACCGTGCTTACAGCCGACTTCATCATCGAATTTATAAGGGTGCAAAGATACGGTCCGGAGTATATTTTTGCAACGAATTGATACTGTTTATGCTAAGTTTAGGAATTATTGACATTTAACTTCCTGCAGCGGATGATAAAACCATGCTTTGGATGTACAGTATAAAAAACCCCGTCATTTCAGGACGGGGTACTGTTTTATCTTGATCTCCTATTGCAACTTAAATAAAATTGGAATACTGAAGGGCACCCTTACAGGTTTTCCCCTTTGTTTCCCAGGGGTCATTTTTGGTAATTTCCTGATAATCCTCAGTGCTTCTGCTTCCAGGTTTTTATCCGGACCACTGTAGCGTATATTACCAATGCTTCCGTCATTCTGAATGGTAAATATTACACTCACCCTTCCCTGTATACCCAGTTCCTGAGCGATTTCGGGATAGCGGAAATTTTTTGTAATGTGCTTTTGCATCATTTCATTAAAACAAGCTCTTTTATCACTTGCTTCTTCACATCCCGGAAATACAGGAACCTCATCCACTAAATCAATCAGCACAATCGGAGGTTCATCTTTAGACGAATCACTGTACCGGATGGAATCAAGTGGTAAAGGTGGAAATTGGGGAATTTCAGGTTGGATCAAAGCATCGACATCCACAGGATCAGTCTCTGTGATAATGAATTCCGCCGGATTGTATACTACTTTCGTTTGAAGCGGGATTGGTTTTTCTTCCTGAATAACGGGAATCTGCTCCATAACAATAATGGGTTCTTCCAATTCACGAATTGTGAGCATACTGTTTTCATCAGACGGGAAAGAGGCTTCAAGACCCAGATAAGTGAAGATCATAGCGAGGATCAGGCCCAATTGGAAGTAAATAGCACCCCTTTTTTTAAGATTCGCCTCTTTTTTTCTCATCCATTTTGGAAGCGGCTTTGTGCTTACATCTCGTTTACTGCCCGATAGTACAGGCTTTTTTGCTCCTTTTTTCATCGTAAATGGTTTAGTGTTACGATGTTTTAGAACACAAGAAACATACCAAAAAAAAACCCTGACCGGCTGGTCAGGGTTTTAAATATAACTGGTTCTTTTCTATTGCAACTTAAATACAATTGGAATACTAAAGGGCACCCTTACTGGTCTTCCTCTTTGTTTTCCAGGAGTCATTTTTGGCAATTTCTGGATAATTCTCAAAGCTTCTGCTTCCAGGTTTTTGTCCGGACCTCTGTAACGTATATTCCCAATACTTCCGTCTTTCTGAATGGTAAACATTACACTTACCCTTCCCTGAACGCCCATTTCCTGAGCTATTTCGGGATAGCGGAAATTCTTGATTATATGCTTTTGCATCATTTCATTAAAACAAGCTCTTTTATCACTTGCTCCTTCACAACCGGGAAATACCGGTACATCTTCAATAACTGCAAAAGGTACATCTACGTCGAGGTCGTCTTCTTCTACTTCAACATCCTCTACTTCGATGATCTCTTCTTCCTGACTGGTTTCTGTAGACTCAATTACGGTTTCCTCTACCTCCTCTTCATCTTCAACCACTTCTATCACTTCAGGAGCAGCAGGAGGCGGTGGGGGCGGCGGTGTTTTGATCTGTTCCGTCATTGGAACCTCTTCATCAAGGGCATCTTCTACGTTGAGAGAGATATCATAATCAGCTACTTTATCATAGGTCTTCCACTCAAAGGCGATAAATACCAACAGCATTACAACAACTAACCCAAGAACAAAATAGAGGCCACTATTCTTTCTTAAATCGGCTTTAGGATTCTTCTTAAGTTCCATATTTCTTGATTTAAACGTTTGCTAATTTAACTATTAATTTATAAAAACCGTAATTAATTTTTCCATTTTAACCCGGTTTTACCAGAAAATATCGCCCACATCAATAAAGTTCCTAATAGTGCTCCGAAGGAATTTGCCAGAACATCCAGTATTTCCCCGCTTCTGTAGGTCGTCAGGCTCTGTTGTAATACCTCAATAATTATACCATATATCAGCAAGCTGCTTAGTAAAATCAGCGTTCTTTTTCTGTCAGATGAAAACTGCTGGTTTTCGGCATTTACAAACAGCATCCCCAGAACGGCTGCAATAAAATAAAAACTAAAATGGACTACTTTGTCAAGATAGGGGATTTCAATGTCGAGGGATAAGTCGTCTTCAAATGAAACCAGACTCAGGACGGTAATCGTAATTATCCAGGCAAAAAAACCGGCACCAAAGGCAAAGCGTTTAAGCACCTACAAGTTCCTTATATGCTACGTCGCTCATCAATTCCTCCAGTTCTGCCTCATTGCTGAACTTAATTTTAATCATCCATCCTTCACCGTAGGGGTCTGAATTCACTTTTTCGGGTTCATCTTCCAGTGATTCGTTAAATGCGATGATCTCTCCACTTAAAGGGAGAAAGAGATCGGAGACCGTTTTAACTGCCTCAACAGTACCAAAGACTTCTTCCTTGTCCAGGGTCTCATCGAGAGTCTCCACTTCCACGTAAACGATATCTCCCAGTTCACCCTGGGCAAAATCGGTGATTCCCACAGTTGCTGTGTCACCTTCGATTCTCACCCATTCGTGATCTTTGGTATATTTTAATTCGGATGGTATATTCATGTTTTTTGAATTAGTTACGAAGGCAAATGTAACGGATTCTGCCAAGGTTTTCAAAAAACCTTTTCACCCTTAGTTCCCAAAGTTATAACGTAAGGTAAACCCTGTGTTTATGGTAGTCTGGGGAAAAGCAGTAGACACTGCAAATTGCGAGAAAGAATGGTCGTAAAAGAAAAGGGCATTCAAACTTTTACTCAGTGCGTAGTCTGCCGTAAATTTAACTGACAAAAGATTTTGCCCGGAAGTGATCTGGTTATTATCGAGATCGAGATTTCGGATGATGGTAATATTATCCCGAAGACTTACATCCGCCTTTAAGTTCAGATCGCCTTTTAGCCTTTGTTTTTCACCACCGATGTTGGTTACAAAGGTTACATCCTTAAAGCGATACCCCAGCCCCAGCGTATATTCCTTTCCGTTGATCTCGGTAAGCAGATTGTTGTCAAAACTCAGCGACAGGGTGCGATCGGCTCTTACCTCAGCCACAACACTCAGGGAATTTTTCATTTCAAAATCTACCCGCATAAGGGGATTGAACTGATCCGTCAGAACCACATTGTTTATAATATTTTCGGGAAGTAGATCCTGGTTTTCGGGATCAATCTGTCCGTTCTGCCTTTCCAGGTTGGTCTGGAAACTATTGATACTATAAGCTGCCCTGTAACCATGACTAAGGGAGAATCGCTTGAACTTGCTCTTAAACCATTTATTCCTCATCAGACCTGTATACTTTACATTCCAGTTGGGAATGGGAATATCCCTGAAGGCATCAAGATTTACCCTGTTTACATCCTGACCTGTATAAGCGGCGAAAAAGGCCGGGAGCAGGACATCCTGACTCGTATTTCCGTATCGGATAGGAAATCCATCGGCATCTACCCCTTCATCTGCCCCACCCCGGTCTGAGAGAAGGCGGTTGGCAATGACAATACGATTTTCTTTAAAAGTTTCGAAATTATCGGATGTGAACTCATCACTTTTCGAAAAGAAAGTACCAAGCATCAGGGTTGAAATGCTGAAATTACCAAAAGTATTCGGGGTCTGAACTATATACTCTCCATCCTCAACTTTGAAATTTTCCTGCAGGCTGCTAGAAAATTGCCGGTCAGCTACTAAATCGATGGTAAGATCCTGAACCGGTTGTGCTGTGGCAGTGATATTGAGTTGTTTGTTGGTCCTTTTGATAAACTGCTCATTGAATTCAGGGAAAACTGTTAGCCATCCGTTTCTGGCAGCCTCAAAACGGACATCTGCCTGACTTCCGAAAACAAACCCGAGAGTTGGCCTGGTGGTTCCGATAAATCCAATAGACTGGGTATAACCCGGCAATACCTGCCCGTTGTTTTCATTGTAATTTACATTTAACCTTTTTACCATTGTAATCACATCCACTGCCGTGTTCCAGAGTCCGGTGGTTTTTTTAGGTGCACTGGCTTCCGTTCCGGTAGGTAAATTCCCTGCCTTATCCCTTCTTACAGTGCTGGCAACACCCTTACCCGTTTCCTTTTTCAAACCTATCTGATCGTAAAATCGCTGCATATTCAAGGTAGCTGTCAGGTTGTGGGTATTAGCATTCTGAATAGTATTGATGTCTTCTCCCGTCACTTCCCTTATGGCGTCACCTCCCCGTTGCCAATCGAAATTACTGGTGTAGGTATACTGCGCATTGATAAAATCGAGAATAGGGATTTTGTTCAGGGGTATCTCGTAATTCAACTGCATCTGTTGAGCATGGCGGTTGGGTTCTCCTATATCAAAAAATCCATCCCATACATTTAGTTCCTGATTGATCAGTGAATTCGGATTTCCTTCCTCCTCAAAATAATTCCTGACGATATTGTTGTTTGAAGATGTCAGATTGAGTCGGAGCGACTTGGTAATGCTGTAATTAAGGGCGTATTGCCAGTTGAAGAGGTAATTGCGCTGTTGCAGGAGCGGAAGTTCAAGGCGTTCAACACCCGGCTCCAATACATCCCGGAAACGCTGCTGATTAAATTGTCTGTTGATATCCGATTGGAGCGAAATACTGGTAGGAAGTAAATTTAAGTTGAGATCTTTAAGCCACTTCCAGTAGTTTCCTGTAAAAAGAGAATCCTTTTTGGCAAAAGGTGCTACAGATACGGGTTTAAAATTGTGGTTATACACAAAGCCTGCCCTTACATTCTGGTCCCTGAGGTTTGCTATTTCGAAATCACGGTGTTCCGTTTCGTTATATGAATAATTGAAGGTAAAATTTTCCACATCATAGAAATTGGCTTCAGCTTCCTCCCCCCTGTTTTTCCTTACCCCAATAAAGTTAATACTGGTTCTTTTCGTGTAATCCTCAGCCTGTTCTCTTATCTCATCGGCCTCCTGGGCTGTGTCTGCCGCAGCAATTCGATCTTCAAGTTTCAGGTCGTCATATACCGGATCGAATTCCGGAGTTATGAGTTGTTCCGAAATACCATAGTTAAAAGGAATCTGCAGATTCCATTTTTCGGGGAGCAGCTTCCCCAGTTCCACGTTGGTCACCACATCATACGAAATGGCATCCTCACGGGCCCTTTCATTTGGCATCTGATCAATAGCACCAAATCCTGAAGTGCTTTTACTTCCTGTAGCCGATACATTGGCAAAATCTGCCATGTTTCCATCAAAAGCCGCTATGGCTGCCCATCCTCCCTCGTTATCGAGTCCTGCCAGCCTGAGTTCGTTAAACCAAACTTCTCCTCTGGCTGGTGTATTATCTATGTTTTTTACCCCAACCATCATGCTCCTGATGCTTCCCAAAGAAGGATTACCCCTAATCCCGATCCTGATCTGTCCAAGAGTACGCGGTGCGAATTCCGCAACCGGAGTCACCTCCCCATTCACCACTTCATAATAAGTGATGTCTCCCAGGGTTTGATCTGCTATTCCCTGAGATTTTACTTTTTTCAAATCATCCAGGGCAATATCGAGTTCATTAACTGCCGGCCAGATGTCTTCTGCAGCACTGGCTCCAAAAGAAGTAAACTGCAATGGAACCTCAATTTGATAGTAGTTTTCTGAAAAGTCGGTCCCAATCCTCAGGAATCCAACCAAAGGCACATCGTCATCCAGGTAGTCTGAATTCAGCAGCTTCTCTGCATGCATAAACATTTTTAATCTCTCATACTGCCTTACATCTATGTTGACATTCTTAAATACCCCCCTTGAATCCTCGGGTTGAAGGTTTTCAAGCAGGAAGGAAAGAGATTGTTCGTTCTGTCTGATAATGGTATTATTGTTATTGAGCTGTTCCCTGATCACACCCGGAGGCAACACATAGGGAATAGGAATCCTGGAATTGTTCTCCTCAATATTAACAGTATTTACATCTACGATGGTTCCGTCATCCGAAGGGTCATCATTATCTGCCTCCAGGCTCTTGGTGTAATTCCGCCAGTCGCCCCGAACAAGATCAAGGGTGGCAAACCTCAGCACTACATCATCTGTAAAGCCTGTAAGGTACATTCGCATAAAACTGATCGACCTGAAATCGGATATCCCACCAACTGCATTTGTAAAATCGCTCAAGGGAATCTTATACTGTATCCATCTCCTGTTTAATTGAGTACCATTAGGCAGGTCAGGGGTTATTCCCTCTTTGATATCGGTTACATAAAGATCATTGACCGTGGTATTAGGCTTGATATCAATGCGGTATTCGTAGTAACTATTAATCGTATTCATGGTAAGGTCCCTGTCCACATCTTCCACATCGGGAAGGGTGGTGGATCCCCTATTGGTGTTGGTAACCGTCACCGGTGAATTACCATCCACATTATTAAAATCGAAATATCGTTCGAGGATGTTTCCCTCCCGATTGAGGTAATACTGGTAGTTGTCCAGGGCAGGATCTTCTACCGGACCATTATATCCCTGGGCAGCTTCTTCACTATCTGTGAGGCCGTCGAAACCGAGATCCTGTAAAGCGCGATTGGTTTCGTCTGCATCAAAAGCGTAGACCAGTGACTGGGTAGCCGGAACCTTACCCCAGATCGTATTCGTTGTTAAGTCGTTGCTGTCCACGCCGGGTAAACCGTTTTCATATTGCTTCCTTCCGTCCGCAAGGATATCTTCAGAGATATTTCCAAGGTTGATAACCAGTTCTCCGGGGCCCGTGGCAATCCCGTCTACATAGGGATCCATCACCCAGAACTGAACGAATTCAACATTCGACTGTTCAAAATTAGTACTGCTGAGGGAGCGCATTATCCCTGCCCATTTCTCGGTAGGCAGCTCAGAACCAAATGCAGGGTTGGCGTTATAGGGTCCTTTTACCGATGGGTAATAAGCAAGGTCGAGTGTATTTTGTACCGTGGTCTGTCCCTGGGCAATATCTACCTGCGGGAATACCTCATCGATAAATACCCTTCGGGTTGCATTAGTAGACAGATCGTTGTCTGAGATTCCCGTTGGTCTCTGATTGGTAAAAAAGATCGGGTCGATGGTATACCAGGCCATTTTCGCACGTTCGTATCCTACCTCTAGATCGGTTTCTCCCTCATCCAGGAACTCCAGCGGAGTACTTGCCAGCGACCAGCCCAGTGATGAACGGATATCAATAAGAGCCTGCGCGCCTTCAAAATCATCGAGGTAGGTAGTAGTCTCCCCACGGAAATCGGCATTTTTTGGGGAATTTGGAATAAGATAAGCCACTTCACCTCTAAGGGAAATATTAGATGGCACATCTGTATCTATATTCGGCAATTTATTTGCCAGGCGGGTAAGGAAAGGAACCTCAGTTGAAAAATTTCCATTCAGGCCGAAGATGGTATTATTTACAGGTTCAATTCCATAATTTGATTTTTGTGTAAGCGGACGCTCATTCAGGTTGATGAGGGTTCCGCCCAGCACAAAATTTTCATTGAACTGATGTTCGATGTTCACCCCGGTGAATCTCCGGGTTTGCTGCCCGAAAACAGCATTGTTCTCTACCGAAATATTGATAGGGGTATTGGAAGCCTGCAAGCTCGGGTCGAGGATCTGAACGGTACCTGCCTGGTAGTTTACGGTATAGTCTATCCCTTCCTGAAGTTGCCTTCCCCCGGCGGTAACTCGTACCGATCCTCTTGGCACGTTAAATGCTCCTATCGGGATTCCGTTACTTCCTTCCGACTTATACCTTCCTTTTAACCTGAATCTGTTCTTCTCGGCATCCTGCAGGGATGCTGCCTTTGTATTGGCATACATATTCCTGAATACGTACTTCTGCTGATTCACATTATATCCCTGATCGTCATCCACTTCGTAGGTACCTCCTCCCAGGATATTAAAAAGGTATTCCCCAAAGGGTTCAACTTTTGTGAAAATGATCTGACCGCCCTGAGTATTTACAGTTATTCCGGGGACAAAGTCGAAAAAACCATCCCCTCCCGGCTGCACATCCCGGTAGACATTGAGTCGGTCGAGGTTAAAAACATCGAGCAGGATTCGATCTTCAAGGGGTTTGGGTGTTGAAGGCCATCCATCATTTGGATCTACAGGGGTGATGTAATTCCTGGGTGTGGGATCTGAATACAGGATATTAAGTTTAAAATCTTCTTCACTCAATTGAAAAGCCCCTGTAGCATAGATGTTTTTCATCATCAGATCCCAGATAGGGTCATTGACATTGGTAATGTTACTCTTTAACAATTTCAATACGAGGGTATTGTTGGTAATTTCGGGCGTTACTCCCCCGGCAACCGTAGTGGCATCGAGGCCTCCATTGGCAAATTCCCCTACCTGATACACTTCGCCATTAAAAGTATATTGAAAGGCAACTGCAAGAACTTCGTCATTGCTCAGACGTTGATTCAGGGAGATATAGCCTAGCTGAGTATTGTACTGATAATCGCGGGTAGGTTCCAGTTTCCTGGCATTTTCGAGTATGGCGTAATCAAATCCCTGATTGATCTGATATCCCCCCGGAATATTAAAACCATTTTCAACCGTAGCAATATCCCTGATGTCTGAAGTTAATACCCCTCCATTATCTATAAGGGCCGGATCAAAATCATTTGCCCCGTTTCTGGGTAAATCCGGATTGGTAGCGGAAAAATTAAAAAATCCGGCAGGATCCCCATTGGCTCTCCCGATCCTGGTTTTCTCCTCCAGGGCTTCCCCCAAATCCTGAAGCGCCACCACATTACGGACATTTAGAGTTTGCTGACTTCGGTTGGTAACCCAAACTTCGAGACGGGTAATCTGTACCTGGCTGCGTATATATGGATAATTCGACAGGGCTTCATCGTACTGATCCCTGAAATACTGGGCAAGGAAAAAGTGCCTGTCTTCATCGTAGTCCAAAGCTGTGAGTTCAAAGTCGTTTATCGTTCCTCCACCCTGGGCAACCACTGTATTGTTTTGTGATCGCTGCTCCGAAAACACCGCTGTTACAGTAGTTTTTCCAAATTGTAACTGAGTTTTTACCCCAAACAAACTTTGTGCCCCGGTAACCAGGGAGCTATTCAGGGGCATATTTACATTACCCACTTCAATTTTTTGAATGATGTCGTCTTCGGTTGGGGTATAATCGAGTTTTACGAGGTTTTGAAAATCGAAGGTCGCTTCTGTATCATAATTTGCCGTAACCTGCAATCGTTCCCCTACTTTCCCCAGCATGCTCAGGCTGATACGCTGGTCAAAATCGAAAGACAGATTGGTCCTGTTCCGGGGTGAGAGTGCAGGATTGTCATTTTTTTGCCAGATAACTCCGAGATCCATAGCCACAGAACCCTGCGGAATTACCTCGATCGTATTCCCACCAAAAACCGATTCGAAGAAATTACTGTTGACATAAAAATTGGGAAGTAGATTTCTCCGGGCCTCTTCACTCCCCTCTTTCTTCCCTGAAAAAGCATCTATTTTGTCCTTGAAATAGGATTTGATACCCTCTTTACGTACCAGTTCCAGATACTGGGCCGGGGTAAGGATTAGGGGGTAATTAATATCGTAGTCGCCTACAGATTCAGTATAAATATATCTGTCTAGCTGTGGGTCATAAGTGTATTTAGAAACAATGCTATTGGGGTTGGGCATTTTAATACTACCCAGCGCTACTCCTGTCTGAACAGAGTCGACAACTTGTTCTCCTGTTTCCTGAGACCGCAGATGGCCGGTGGAAAGGAAAATAAAGGATAGGAAAAATAGCTTAAATGAAAATTTAAGTAAAGTTTTAGCCCCTGTTTTCAAACTTTTTACAAATTTTTCAGCGCATGTTTGATAATGTTCTCTACGCTTAGTGAAGCATCCTGGCCTAAAACCTTGTCAACTGCCTTTTCGGCTTGCTTTCGTTGAAAGCCAAGAACCTCTAAAGCAGATAACGCTTCATCTTTCTTTGTATTGTTTGAATTTGGGTAAACTTCGTCCAGATCGTAAATTTTTAAAACTTTGTCTTTCAGGTCGAGTATAACCCTTTGTGCGGTCTTTGCTCCTATACCCTTTATCGCCTGGATGGCGGGAACATCGCCCTGTGCTATGGCATCTCTTGTCTGATGGGGGGTCATGGAAGAAAGCATAGTCCTTGCAGTACTCGATCCGATGCCTGAAACCGACAGCAGTAAACGAAATATTTCACGTTCAGAAGCCTCTATAAACCCGAAGAGTGTGTGCGAATCTTCTTTGACCTGTAAATGGGTGAAAAGTCGGATATTTTCATCATCCGGAATTTGAGAATAGGTGTGGAGAGAAATATTTACAAAATATCCTATCCCCCCGCAATCAATAACAACGTGGGTGGGGTGTTTCTCAACAAGTCGACCCTGTAGGTGAGTGATCATTTTAAGGTATTAAAATATTAGTCGGGCACTTCAATCTCAGTGCTTTGTATTTCCTTTTTTTGCCTTCCTGCGTTTTTCCCTTTCCTGGGCATCGATAACTGCAACGGCCGTAATATTTACCATTTCTTCTACGCTGGCTCCCAATTGAAGAATATGGACAGGCCTTTTCAAACCAAGCATAACCGGACCTATTGTGTCTGCAGCATGTAATTCCTTTAAAAGCTTATAGGTAATGTTCGCAGCCTCCAGGTTTGGGAAAATCAGGGTATTCACCTTTTTTCCGGCTATTTTTGAGAATGGGAACTGACTTTGATGTAAATCCTTGTTCAGTGCAAAATCGGTTTGTATTTCTCCATCCACCACGAGCTCAGGATGGTTTTCATGGAGGATCCTTACAGCCTCTTTCACTTTCCTTGCATGGGGATGGTTAGAGGATCCGAAATTGGAGTAAGACAACAGGGCCATCACGGGATTAAATCCAAAGGCCAAAGCCAGGTTAGCGGTCATCATTGAAATTTCGGCAAGCTCTTCTGCTGTTGGATCTATATTGATGGAGGTGTCGGCCAGAAAAATAGGGCCCCGATTTGTAATCATGATATGCACAGTAGCTGCTTTAGAGACATTGGCAGCCCGCCCAATGACCTCAAAAACGGGTTTGATGGAAGATGCATAGGATCTTGAATAGCCTGAAATCATTCCATCGGCATCCCCTTCGAGAATCATCATTGAAGCGAAATAATTTCTTTGACGCATTCTGCTCTTTGCACTG
>Ga0316201_10003521_pt1 | contig 11549 bp, 11 predicted proteins | sample CS6wburrow_MG_FD_204516 | JGI IMG/M metagenome (GOLD analysis project Ga0316201, IMG submission 204516) | Coastal sediment microbial communities from Delaware Bay, Delaware, United States - CS-6 worm burrow | ecosystem: Environmental > Aquatic > Marine > Coastal > Sediment | place: USA... | reverse complement strand
ATAACAATAAAAGATGAAGCTATGAGAAAGCGAAAAAAACTGACAGCATTGCTTGCCTTGACTACGACCCTGTTATTTACCATAACATCCTGTGATAAGGAGCCCGTTGACCTGAGACCGGATCTACCCTCCGTGGAGACCATGATGATGGACTTTTCCGACTTTGCCACGGAACCGGGAGGTGTGAAAAGCAGCGTGTTAACTTATGATAATTTTGTTTATTCCTACCTGACGGTGGCTTTCTGGAATACAGCGGCAGTTTTAGTTTCTGCACTTCCCGTGACAGCCTATACCGTTGCCCTGACCCAAACCCCCGAGTACATCGGCGATAATACCTGGGAGTGGTCCTTTGATTTTACCTGGAGCAACTTTAATTACAGCGCCACGCTCACAGGAGCAAGGATCAACAACGAGGAGTTCTCCATGGAAATGGTCATTTCCAATGCCTTGATGTCCAGTGGAGGTGTCCTGTGGTTTGACGGCGTGGTCCGTTATGATCATACTTCGGCCGACTGGACCTTCTATAAGGAAGGATCCCTTGCTGTTCTGGAGGTTGCCTGGAACAAGGATTATGTAACTGAAGCAGCAGATCTGACCTATACCTACACGGAGCCATCCCAGACAGAGACTGGAAGTTATATCATGTGGGAATACAAACCGGGAGAGGTTTTTGATGGAGCCTACACGGTCTCTATGTCCGAAGGACTGACCAACATTGAATGGAATGTAAATACCATCGAAGGACGGGTCAAAGCACCTGCACACTTCGAAGATGAGTTCTGGCACTGCTGGGATTCCTACGCTAACGGACTGGCTGACATCGATTGCGAATAAGCCGGTATTTTAAGTAAAAATAATGGAAAATGGAGGCCGTCTCATAGTCAATATGAGACGGTTTCTTTTTTAGATGGCCCTGGTAAGGATCTTGGACTTCACCAGGTTGCGTGCAGTAAAGGTAATTCCATCAGCATCATACCCGCACTCCCTGTAAAGCTCCTCCTGTGTACCGTGTTCCACGAAGCGGTCCGGGATACCCAGGCGAATTACCTTGGCTTTGTAGCTGTTGTCATTCATGTACTCAATCACCGCACTTCCCAGTCCACCCACGATGGAAGCATCCTCCAGGGTAATAATCCTGGTGAAATTGGTGAAGATGGTCTTTAATAATTTATTGTCCAGTGGTTTGAGAAAACGCATATCAAAGTGAGCCACACTGATGTCTTCTTTTTCAAGCAGCTCAATGGCCCTGCTAGCCTCTTTTCCAATGGGGCCCAGCGACAGGATGGCCAGATCAGATCCATCTTTGAGCTTTTGTCCTTTCCCGATTTCAATTTCCCGGAAGGGTTGTTTCCAATCTACGGTCACTCCACGCCCCCTGGGGTAGCGGATCACCATGGGGCCCTTGGGATCCAGCTGAGCGGTATACATCATATTGCGCATTTCCACCTCGTTGAGGGGAGAGGCGATGGTCATTCCCGGAATACATCTGAAAAAGGCGAGATCATAGGCGCCATGGTGTGTGGCCCCGTCGGATCCGACCAATCCTGCCCGGTCCAGGAAGAAAATCACAGGCAGATTCTGAATGGCTACATCATGGATAACCTGGTCGTATGCCCGCTGCATAAAAGAGGAGTAGATGTTGCAGAAGGGGATCATTCCCGAAACGGCCAGTCCGGCCGAAAACGTGACCGCATGCTGCTCCGCGATGCCCACATCGTAAGTTCGATCGGGCATCTTATCCATCATGATCTTCAGAGAAGAACCGGTGGGCATGGCCGGGGTGATCCCGATAATTTTTTTATTGCTTTCTGCCAGTTCAAGAATGGTCTCTCCAAATACATCCTGATAAAGGGGTGGCTGAGGCCCTTCCGGCACTTTCTGGATAATCTCCCCGGTTTGTATATTGAATTTACCAGGAGCATGAAACTGGGTCTGATTCTCCTCGGCCCTGGCGAAGCCTTTCCCCTTCTGGGTAATCACGTGCAGTAGCTTGGGGCCGGGGATATCTTTCATATCCCTCAGAACCTCTGTCAGGTGAAGGACATCGTGCCCGTCCACAGGGCCAAAATACCGGAAATTGAAAGACTCGAACAGATTGCTCTGCTTCAGCAAGATGGACTTGATGGCGTTCTCAATTTTCTGGGCATAGTTCCTGGCATTCGGGGCAATCTTATTCATATATCCCAGCAGGTTCCAGACATCATTCTTAACCTTGTTATAGGATTTCGAGGCCGTAATATCAAGCAGGTAATCCTTCATGGCACCCACGCTGGGATCAATGGAGATATTGTTGTCGTTCAGGATCACCAGCAGGTTTTTCCCGGCATGCCCGGCATTGTTCAGCGCTTCGAATGCGATCCCCCCGCTCAGGGCACCATCCCCAATAACGGCCACAACCTGGCGATCCGACTCTTCCCTGTAGTCATTCCCAGCCGCCATGCCCAGTGCTGCAGAAATCGAGGTGGAGGAGTGTCCCACTCCAAAGGCATCAAATTCACTTTCTGAGCGTTTCGGAAATCCACTGATTCCGCCATATTTCCGGTTGGTGTGGAAAACCTCCCGGCGCCCGGTAAGTATTTTATGGCCATAAGCCTGGTGCCCCACATCCCAAACAATCTGGTCATAGGGCGCATTGAAAACGTGATGAAGGGCCACGGTAAGCTCCACCACTCCAAGGCTGGCACCAAAGTGTCCCGGATTATTTGAAACTACCTCAATGATAAACTGGCGTAATTCTGAGCTAAGTTGGCGTAACTGATCGGGGCTCAGTGACTTCATGTCGTCCGGACTCCCGATGGTCTCCAGTAATTTATATGATCCCGCTTTCTCTGACATCTCCATATTACCGCTCAACAAAGTTATAAATATTTATGTATGTTGATATCTTAAACAACCGGGAGGGAAAAATGGCAAACATTGGCCCCTATTTTTATGTAATTTTCTCCAATTGAACCGTTATGTAAATATGATGAAGCGGATAATCTATATAATCCTGGGGCTGGCCTTCCTCGGTTCCTGCGTCCCGGCAAGTGAATTCTCACAACTCTCCGATAAAAGCAGTTCTCTGCAGGTGGAGAGGGATGACCTGATGGCCGAAAATGAACATCTGACCGTCGAAAACCGGGAGATGATGGCCAAAATCGATCAGGTGGAGGAGCAGCAGAAAAAAAATGTTGAAGACAGTATCCGGATCCAGAAGAGGGTGGAGGAGCTGGAAACAGAGCTTGCACAAATTGAAAGAAAATATGCCGATCTTCAATCCACCCATGATGCCCTGTTGCGGGGCAATGCCAGGGAGACCCGCAGACTGCTCAATGAATTGCAGTCCACTCAGGAAGACCTGAACGTAAAGGAGCAGATGTTGAGAGAGCTGGAAGCCAATGTGGCGGGTCAGCGCCAGGATGTGAACCGGCTGCAGGCTGAACTGGAAGCCAGGAATGCACGCCTGATGGAAATGGAGGAAATGTTGTACCAGAAGGACAGGATCCTGGATGATCTCAGGGAGAAAGTGGCCGATGCCCTCATGGGATTTGAAGGGCAGGGGCTTACGGTGACCCGCAAGGACGGCAAAGTCTATGTGTCCATGGACGAAAAGTTGCTGTTTCAATCGGGAAGTACGGTGGTGGATCCAAATGGTGTCCGGGCTTTAAAGCAGCTGGCCCAGGTGCTGGCCCGGAATCCTGAAATTAAAATCATGATTGAGGGGCACACCGACGATGTTCCATTCAGAAAGGGCTCATCCATCAAGGATAACTGGGATTTAAGTGTTATGCGGGCCACCTCCATAGTCCGGATCTTGCTGGAAGGCTCCGGCATTGATCCTTTGCGCTTAACCGTGGCGGGGAGAGGAGAATTTATGCCTGTGGATCCCGCTAAAACACCGGAGGCCCGAAGAAAGAACCGCCGGACCGAGATTATCCTGTCCCCCGATCTCTCGGAAGTATTCCGGATTCTGGAGCTTTAAATGGTCATGATATCCTGATCCTTGGCCTCTACGATCTTCTCTATCTTTTCGGTGAATTCGTCGGTGAGCTTCTGAATATTATCTTCTGCAGTTTTGGCCTCATCTTCTGAAAGTCCATCTTTCTGCATGTTCTTGTATTCGTCGTTGGCCTCACGGCGTGCGTTCCGGATACTCACACGTGCATTTTCTCCTTCCGTTTTCACCTGTTTCACCAGATCGCGCCGGCGTTCTTCAGTAAGCTGGGGAACCACCAGGCGTATCACCTCTCCGTTGTTGGACGGGGTGATTCCCACGTTGGATTGCATCAGTGCCTTTTCGATGGTGTCGATCATTGATTTTTCCCAGGGCTGGATCATGATGGTCTTGGCATCGGGAGTACTAACGTTGGAGACCTGGTTCAGGGGGGTGGGAGTGCCGTAATAATCTACTAAAATCCCATCCAGTATATGCACGTTGGCCTTCCCAGCTCTGATACGAATAAGCTCATTATCAAGGTGTTCAACGGCTTTTTCCATGCGCTCCTTGGTCATTTCATAGACCATTTGGACTTCTTCATTCATGATCTCTGATTTTCGTTCGCAGCCTAAATTATCTAAATTTTAACTAAAGTTCCAATTTTTTTACCCGAAAGAAGCGCTTTCAGATTTCCTTTTTTGTTCATATCGAAGACGATAATTGGAAGATTATTCTCCTTGCACATGGTAAAAGCGGTCTGATCAAGGATCTTTAATTCCTTCTCCAGTGCTTTCGAGAAAGTGAGTTCCTCATATTTAACCGCTTTCGGGTCTTTTTCCGGATCACTGGTATATACTCCATCTACCCGGGTCCCTTTCAGCACCACCTGGGCTTCCATTTCCACTGCCCGGAGTGTGGCTGCCGTATCGGTAGTGAAATAGGGATTACCGGTCCCGCCCGAGAAGATCACAATTTCATTGGCTTCCAGGGCTTCAATCACTTTGGGCTTGTAATAGAATTCTGCCACGGGTTCCATGCGAATTGCCGTAAAGAGCCTGGATTTGACTCCTTTCGCCTGAAATGCCGATTGCAGGGCCAGTCCGTTAATGACTGTAGCCAGCATCCCCATGTAGTCCCCTTTTACCCGGTCAAACCCGGCTTCCACCCCGGACATTCCACGAAATATATTGCCTCCTCCAATTACGATTCCTACCTGGATCCCCATGCGGGATACTTCAATGATCTCTTCGATATAATCGTTCAGCCTGTCCGGGTCAATTCCGTGGGAACGGCCGGCCATCAGTGCTTCTCCGCTCAGCTTAAGCAAAATTCTTTTGTAAGTCATTTAAGGGTACATTTTCCTTAAAAGTAGTAAAAAGAGAAGAGCTTTTTCAGTTCAGGAGTTTTTTCATCATTTCCTGATAAAAGATCTTCTGCCCTCTAAAAGTGATGGTGGGAGAGTTGGAAAAGATGATGCCTGCGCTGCGCTTATCAGGATCGAAGGAGACGACAGTGGCAACCCCGGGATCGGCCCCGGTATGGGAAGGAAGCCGGGGCATAAGGAGATAATAGAGGAAACTGTCAAATTCGTTGTAATTCCATGCGATGGCCTGGTATTTGGCCACATCGGGATACTGGATGCGAAGGAACTCTTGCACAGTGGCGGGCTGGATAAAAGCCTCGCCGTTTACCCGTCCTTCGTTGACCAACAATTTGATTACCTGGGCATAGTCCGATACGGTGGTTCTCAGCTGACCGTCCGGGAAATCAGCATAGCCATAGTGATTCAGCACCTCAGGTTCACGGGGATTCTTTTTGGTGGAGGGATGCAGTTCATGGGGCCTGGCAATGTTCTGATGCGGGATGTCCCGGAGGAACCAGTAAGAGTGGTGCATCTGAAGAGGCTCAAGTAGTTCTTCTTTCATGTAATCTGCGAAGCTAAGCCCGGAAATTTGCTCAATGATTAATCCAAGTATGACATAGCCCATATTACAGTAGCTATATTCGGACACTGGTTCGAACTTGTGGAAATTGTCTTCCGGATCGTAGTAGCGTCCCCCCTCGGTGAAATAACTCTGCACAAAATCCACAAGCTCCAGGGGGGAGTCGCCTCCTTCCGGGAGGGTGTAAAGGGGGGTCATGATATCCCAGTTATCCTTTAAGGAGGATATGTGGGATAACAGCATGCGGATCGTAATGGTACTATCCTGAAAATTTGGATTATTAATTGCACAAGGCAGGTAGTTATTTATCGGATCATCCAGGCCCAGCTTTCCCCGGTCATAGAGCAGCATGATCCCCAGTGCGGTTACTGGTTTCGAGCAGGAAGCAATCATAAAAAGAGTGCTGTCGTTAACCTCCCTGGCGGTGTTGTATTCCAGCAGGCCATAGCTGCCCTGCCAGACCAGTTCCCCGTCCTGAATGCTGGCTGCCTGCAGACCGATCACATGTGCCTTTTCCATCTGCATTAGAAAATACTTATCCAGGCCACTCTGGTCCAAGCGGGTATCCGTGGAGGAACAGGAATGAATCAGAAGAATCACTGACAGCAGGAGAAGAAGTCTGTGTTTCATGTGAGAAAGCTAAGGTCCGATGTTTACTGCTTTCACAAAAGACGAAAAAGTCCCCGGAAAATTGTATGCCCTTTTGAAATTCTGCAGCCGCTCTCCATTTCAACCGCCTTTTATTATTACCCCGAGAGGCACTGAAACAAAAAAGGCTGTCCCGCATCGTGCAGAACAGCCTTCCTGGTAAAAATACGATTTCTTATTTCACGGAAAACCTTTTAAAACCAGTAACCTTCAGGTCTTTATCAGCCTCCTTGATATACTGGGCAACCGTCTTCTTATTATCTTTGGTGAACTCCTGGTTCAGCAGGGTACTCTCCTTGAGGAATTTCTTAACCATACCTTCTGCGATACGATCCACAATATTCTCAGGTTTGCCTTCTTCCAGGGCCTTTTCGCGACCAATCTGCTTCTCCTTGGCAATGACCTCTGCAGGAACATCTGCCTCATCAACAGCAACGGGAGCCATGGCTGCAATCTGCATGGCCACATCTTTGGCCACCTGCTCTTCAACCTGAGCTTTGTTGAATCCCACCAGAGTAGCCAGGTTATTCCCTATGTGGTTGTAAGCCTGTACTTTTTCGGCCTCGATGAAATCAAAATAAGCCAGCTCCAGCTTCTCTCCAATGGTCCCGGACTGTTCGGTGATTAAATCGGACAGCACCTTTCCTTCCAGTGACAGCGCTTTCAAAGCTTCCAGATCTGCAGGTTTCTTAGCAATTGCCAGATCCAGAATAGAAAGGGCAAATTTCACGAAATCGTCATTCTTAGCCACGAAATCCGTTTCGCAGTTCAGGGAGATTATGGCACCATACTTACCGGCAACTTTTGCCTGGACAGTTCCTTCACTTGCTTCGCGGTCGGCGCGCTTGCTGGCGATGGCCTGACCTTTTTTACGAATCAGGTCAATAGCCCTGTCGAAATCACCATCCGCCTCCTGCAAGGCTTTCTTGCAGTCCATCATACCGGCCCCGGTCGTTTTTCTCAATTTTGCAACATCTGCAGCTTTAATATCAGCCATTATATATTGTCTTTTAATGGGGTTATTTTATAGTAAACTCTAGGTTTTATTACTCAGCCTTAGGCTCTTCTTTCACTTCCACTTTTTCAGCCTTGGGTTCCTCCTTTGGCTCTTCTTTAACTTCCACCTTTTCAGCCTTGGGTTCTACTTTGGGCTCTTCCTTCGGCTCTTCTTTTACTTCCACCTTTTCGGCCTTGGGTTCTACTTTGGGCTCTTCTTTAACTTCTGCCTTTTCAGCCTTTGGTTCTTCCTTTGGTTCTTCCTTAACTTCAGACTTTTCAACCTTCGCTGCGGCCTTAACTTCTACCTTTTCAGCTTTAATTCGCTTTCTTTCAGGTTTTTCTTCGGTTTTTTCCTTGGCATCCTCAAACTTCTCCTTGTTCTTTTCCAGCTTCTTCTCGGCTTTGGCTTTGGAGTCGGTAGCTTCTTTTTCTTTCTCCATCTTTCTTTCGTTCAGGCCTTCTGCAACGGATTCGGTCACAAAGTCGATAATAAGTGCGATCGACTTGGAGGCATCATCGTTGGAAGGGATGGGGAAATCAATGTTACGCGGATCGGAATTGGTATCTACCATGGCAAATACCGGTATGTTCAGCCTGTTGGCCTCACGAACAGCGATATATTCTTTATGCACGTCCACGATAAACATGGCGGCAGGAAGACGGGTCAGATCAGCAATGGATCCAAGGTTCTTCTCAAGCTTGGCGCGCTGGCGGGCGATCTGCAGCCTTTCACGCTTGGACAGGGTTTCAAAGGTACCGTCAGTGGCCATTTTGTCGATGGCGCTCATCTTCTTAACAGCCTTCCGGATGGTGGGGAAGTTGGTCAGCATACCACCTGGCCAGCGTTCTGTAACATAAGGCATATTGACGGCTTTAACCTTTTCGGCCACAATGTCTTTTGCCTGCTTCTTGGTGGCAACAAAAAGGATTTTCCGTCCGCTTTTGGCAATCTGCTTCATAGCGGCGGCAGCCTCATTCAACTTGATCTCGGTTTTATTCAGGTCGATAATATGAATCCCGTTCTTCTCCATAAAAATATAAGGAGCCATTGCAGGATTCCACTTTCTTCTCAGGTGACCGAAATGTACACCTGCATCCAATAATTCTTTAAAACTTGTTTCTGGCATTTTTTTAATTTTTGCTGGTCAACCAACAGGTAGCCCCTACAGGGAGTCCTGCCAGTTTCGCAATGATTAAGAATAGATCTATGTTTCTAACGCTTACTGAACTGGAACTTCTTCCTGGCTTTTGGCTGGCCGGGTTTCTTACGTTCAACAACGCGTGGATCACGGGTTACAAAACCTTCAGCCCTGAGGGCAGGTTTGTATTCAGGATTGATCTTGATCAGGGCCCTGGAAATTCCGAGACGGAGGGCTTCAGCCTGACCGGTCATCCCACCACCGTCAATATTCACTTTGATGTCGTAATTATCCCTTACCTCCAGCAGGTTCAGGGGCTGTTCAACTACGTAATGAAGTTGTTTATCAGGAAAATAGTCTTTGAAATCTCTGCCGTTTACGATAATCTGGCCCTTGCCGTCACTCATGTATACCCTGGCAATGGCAGCTTTCCTTCTTCCTATCGTATTGATAACATCCATGTCTTATTTTATTTTATTAAAGTCAAGTTTCTTTGGTTGCTGTGCTTCATGCGGGTGGTTCTCACCGGCATACACATACAGGTTGTTAAAGATGGCGCTTCCAAGTCTGCTCTTGGGGAGCATGCCTTTTATAGCTTTCTCCACAACAGATTCGGGCTTTTTTCCCAGCAGATCTTCGGGAGTCCGGATACGCTGACCACCCGGGTAACCTGTGTGACTGAAGTATTTTTTATCGCTCATCTTTTTGCCGGTAAGCTTAACTTTTTCGGCATTGATCACGATGACGTTATCGCCACAATCCACATGCGGAGTGAAACTTGGCTTATGCTTTCCTCTGAGGACCATTGCTACTACTGAAGCAAGTCGTCCCAGTACTTCGTCCGTGGCATCAACAATGTACCATTCCTTCTCAACGCTTGCTTTATTTGCCGATACTGTCTTGTAACTTAATGTATTCACTTTTATCAGTTTTGTGCCTAAATTTGTGGATCGCAAAAATACAATTAATTTCTTTAAAACAAGAAGATATCAACAATAAATTTGTTGAAAACTGGAGGCGCTGAAAATCAATTAGATACAAACGCCCTGAGTTTGTAAAATGGAAGGCTTCAGAACGGACTTTCAGCCCCTGATGGGACCACGATTTGCAAATGTCAGAAATTAGTCTCTTCTATGCAATAGATATTGGCACTTTAAGTTATTGTTATTACAGTACTGTTGTTCTCCTATGCAACTAAGCCGAAAACAGATTCATGAGCAGGTCTATTTCTATATCCTGATTTTGCTCGCTATTACCCTCTCTTTTTCCGTTTACACCAGCTCCATGTTTATGATCCTGCTGGCCATCAACTGGGTGCTTACCGGGGATTTTGAGCAGAAGTGGAAAGGGTTTAAGAACAACAGGGCCCTGCAGGTCTTTCTACTGCTTTTCGGACTGCATATCCTTGGCTTATTATGGTCCGGGGACCTTCGGTATGGACTCACGGATGTTAAAATCAAACTTCCGCTGATTCTGTTCCCGGTGGTGGTGGCGACCTCGGTGCCCCTGAGCAGGTTGCAAATTACACGAATTCTCTTCTTTTTTATCCTGGGCGTTTTTGTGGCAACCATGGCTTCGCTTTCAAAATTCCTGGGCTGGCTGCCCGGTGATTTTCAGGATTACAGGGACCTTTCACTGTTTATGAGTCACATCCGCTTTTCCCTGATGATTGTGCTTGCCCTGATGAGTTGTGCCTACTTTCTGTTTATCCAGAGAAATTCATTTTCACGGCTGGAACAGGGCTTTTTACTGGTGGCGCTGCTCTGGTTCCCGCTCTTCCTGGGATTGCTGAAATCCCTGTCGGGGCTGGTCATCGTTGGCTTGCTTGCCTTCTTTTTCCTGCTGCGGCTTGTTTTTGAAATTCGCGACCGGGTGATACGCTTTATGGTATTTGTACCACTGATGTTGATCCCTCTTTTATCGATCCTCTATCTGGGGAACGCCATAAACCGGTTCTATACGGTCGATCCGCTGATTCCGGAAGAGCTGGACGGGCAGACGGCAGAGGGGAACGATTACCTCCATTATCCGGAGAAGGGGGAGGTGGAAAATGGGCACTATATCTGGATTCATATCTGTGATCGGGAGCTGGAACGCGACTGGAGCAAATTGAGTGAGCTGGACTACTGGGGCCGGACCTCCAACGGTAGCTCGGTCAGGACCACCCTGATCAGATATTTGAGTTCCCGGGGATTGCGAAAAGATGCAGCCGGGCTGAAACAACTTTCTGAAAAAGAGATTCGGGCCATCGAAGGGGGAACGGCCAACCATATCTACCTGGATCGCTTTAAACTTTACCCCCGGATCTATGAACTGATCTGGGAGATCGACCGCTATAAGCTGGGGAATACTCCCAACCGCAAATCGGTGGTTCAGCGTTATCTCTACCTGGAAGCCGGATGGCAGATCGCCAGAGAGCATCTCTGGACCGGAGTGGGGAACGGGGATGTGTGGAAGGAATTCAAACAGTACTATGATTCGGTGCAGTCACCCCTGGAAGCGAAGTGGAGGAGGAAGGCACACAACCAGTTTCTTACCTTTATGATCTCCTTTGGGATCCCGGGACTGCTTATCTGCCTGCTGGCTCTGATTGCACCACTCTTCCTGGCGGGAAGACAGGCTTCCTTCCTGGCCATGGGCTTTTTAATCCTGATCCTTCTGTCCATGCTGAGTGAAGACACCCTGGATACGGCCACGGGTACAGCTTTCACGGGCTTTTTCTATGCCCTTTTTGTGTTTGGCCCTGAGTTTCTCTGGTTGCGAAAAAAGACTCCCGAGGCAGATGGGTAAACGGTTCGACAGGGAATTTTACAGGCAGGATGTACTGGAGCTGGCTCCCCGGCTCCTGGGGCAGCATTTGGTGCGGATAGATCCGGACGGGAACAAAAGCACCTATGTAAT
>Ga0316201_10003520_pt1 | contig 11550 bp, 4 predicted proteins | sample CS6wburrow_MG_FD_204516 | JGI IMG/M metagenome (GOLD analysis project Ga0316201, IMG submission 204516) | Coastal sediment microbial communities from Delaware Bay, Delaware, United States - CS-6 worm burrow | ecosystem: Environmental > Aquatic > Marine > Coastal > Sediment | place: USA: Delaware... | reverse complement strand
TCTTTTGAGTTTGACGGTTGTTTGACATGATAATTTTCTATTATGGTAATTAGTTTTTTCATTCTATACTAATTTTGCCTAAATATGAAATTTTAAATTCTGGTGTGATGAATGTAGGTTAGAATATTTCCAAAGCCGATTTTTGTGGTTTTGGCGTTTTAAAGTAAGAGAAAGCTATGAAAAAGCCAGAAATGATCTACCCCGCTTGAGTCAACTTCAAAATTTGGATTGGTCATCTTATCACTAATTTTCTATCATTGTTTATCGTTCCCAAATTCTATTTGTTCATTCCTTTTTCCTTTCAAAATTCCATTTGTTCATTCCTGAAACAAGGTTCTGCATCGTACCCTTTTTCCAATTTATTTTCGCGAAGGCAATTTTCGTCCAAATTTATTTAGCTTGCAGCCAAGATTGATAATGATCTTTTTTTGGGAATGCGCCCTGTACCCTTAACAATTTTAAATGATACGATACTTTTGGTATAAATATTGCAATATTTTATATTGTGATTCAAAATAAGTCTTTCTTATTTGAGCGTTTACTCGCTAATGCTATTATAAAAAAAATAACCTATCTCCAACACTTAAACCAGTGTGTGCTAGATGCCTATAGTTTCAGATAAATTGGTTAGCCTTAGACATTACTCAATATCAAGCCTATCAATGTCTTGATAAGGGGTAACTGATAACTGATAACTGATAACTGATAACTGATATAGTCGCGTTGGTTTTGTGTCATTGCGAAGAGGGGATGGGGAATGGGTTCGCAATTCAAATTGTTGTGTATCAAATTAAGGCCCACTGACTAATTCCCACTGACCAAATCCTGCCTAAAGAACCATTCTCAATGATCCATGCCCAACGATCCATTTAACCCCGAAACGGAAATCCGCTTTCGGATGAATTGTATCTTAATTCTATTTTTCGCTTTGTGGTGCCAGCCATTTAATGATAATAAAGGAGAGGATCGATATGTCTTATAAATTTATACAAGTCTTGTTTTTGACTGGGCTCGCTTTGCTGCGGCCTGATGATGTACTCAGTGCGACTTATTATGTTTCCAGTTTGGGTGGAGACGATACCAATGAGGGCACTTCTGAAGCCACGCCGTGGCAAACCGTGGCTAAACTCAATGAGCTGATCTTTGAAGATAATGCCACTATTCTCTTTAAGCGGGGTGAGGTTTTTCGCGGTGCGATTAGTTTTAAAGGCGCGCCAACTGGGCTCACCATTGCTGCTTACGGCAGTGGCGATCGGCCGGTTATTGCTGGTAGCGTTCAAATCACGGCTTGGACAGCTACAACGCATTCTGCGCTCGGTTCAAATGTTTATGAGGCCGATGCGTCTTCTTTCATTCAAGAGGATGATAAGGGTAATGAGAATACCATTGAACAACTGTTTGTTAATGGTAAATTGATGACGATTGCCCGTTATCCTAATGTGGCTTCTCCCGCAGATAAAAACTGGCTTCAAGTGGGCGCGGGTGCTGGGACTGATGCTTTTACTGATCCTCAGTTAGCGGCTTATGGTAAGCCTGATGGTTATTGGAAAGGGGCCACATTACGCATCAGAGATTACAGTTGGACTTATAAGGTGCGTGAAGTCACGGGTTATGTTGCCCAAAAGGGTAAAATCACGGCCACCGGTTTGGGAGAGCAATTGCCTGAATGGGGTTATTTTTTAGACGGTAAATTGGATGAATTAGATCAGGCAGGCGAATGGTACTACGATGCGATAGCTCAAAAAGTCTATTTTTATCCGCCTACCGGTGTTGATCCCAATACCTTATTGATAGAAGGTTCAACCTATCAAATTGGGATGAGTATCAGTAACGAAAAGCATCATGCTGTGATCGAAAATATCACCTTTCGTCATTTTACGGTAAATGGTTTTAAGATTTCTGGCTCTGATAATGTGACGCTTAAAAACTGTTATTTTGAGCACAATGTGACTGGTGTGATGATCTGGGATAGCGCTGATGTCTTAATTCAAAACAACACTTTTGATCATCAATTCAATATCGGCATATTACTGCTGACATCAACCGGATTTGATGTGAAAGACAGTGTCATTGAAAAAAACCAGATTACCAATACCGCCATGTATCCTGCTTATGGTGTCAGATATGATGGTGTTTACAATGGTCTGGGCATTATCGCGTTTGGTAAAGCTTATACCATCAGGCAAAACACTATCGAAAACACTGGTTGGTCTGGTATTTACCTTAAGGCTGATGGTCATCATCAGGTTGAAAATAATGTGATTCGCAAGTCCTTATTGCAGCTTAACGATGGCGGTGCAATTCACATCGGTTCAGATGGCAATATTATCCGAGGTAATATCTTGCTTGAATCGGTTGGTAATGTTGATGAATCAAACGGATGTGGTAGTCTTAATAAGAACCCTTGTTCGCATCATCATGCTTATGGCATGGGTATCGGGGCTGATAACACTTTCAAGGATAATGTGATTGAAGGGAACACGGTAGCCAATAATCAACATCAAGGTATTCGCCTTAATTCGTTTATCAACACGACCGTTCGTAATAATCTTGTTTACAATAATAAAGAGCAGATTGTTATCGAAGATCTCTACGGCAGCAAAAAATCGTATAATAATGTTGTGGAAAATAACATTATTTACTCGCTTCATCCTGATCAATACGGTGTCAAATTGAGCAATGACACCAATCATGCGCTGTTTGAAAACAACTATTACTGTAATCCCTCATCAGAAGCGATTTTTGTCAGAGATGCGAAAATCTATTCTTTAGGACACTGGCAACAAGCCTTTCCGGCTTATGATAAAAATTCAAAATGGTGCGGTTTACATTTTGAGGAATACGCTGTTTCCAATATGGGTGCCAATTTAATTGCCAATTCGACTTTTGATGCGGACAGTTCAAATTGGGGGGGCTCGACTTTTGATAACACGACTGCCAAGTGGAGCAATCCCACTTCTTTTGATGCTAATCAGCCCCAAATGGATGGGGGCAGTTTAAAAGTTGTTTTTAAAGATCAAGACGCTAAGGTGATTTCTCAAAACGTGGCTTTAGTTGAAAATCAGTGGTATCAGTTGAGCTTTAGCGTGATTGGGAGTGGTTTTGGAAGCCTTAAACTGAGAATTAACCAAGTCGAGTCGGGTAAGACTTCGATTTTGCAAGAAAGATTTTTCGCCTACGACTCAAATCGTCAAGACTATAACTGGTTTTTTCAATCACCCATTACGACGGATTTTGGTAAACTGATCTTTATAACGCAAGAACATGATGCCAAAACCTATTGGTTAGACAATGTGGTTTTAAAACCTGTACAGGCTACTCAGAACGATGCGACTCAACAATCTGGGCTATTCATCAATACGACAGTTCAGCCTAAAACCTTCAACTTGCAAGGTACGATGACCTATTTTGATTTAGAGGGCAATGAGGTGACGGGTAGTCTAACGCTGCAACCGTTTTCTTCTAAAATGCTCACGACAACTGCGGGAACGCCTTTGCCACAATCTACCCCTTTGGTTTTGACGCTCAGTACATCGGGTAATGGTCAAGGTACGGTAACTGCGCCGATAGGATTGGGGAATGGCATTGATTGTGGTAGCCGTTGCACGGAACAGTATCTTTATGCTGCTTCGATCAAAATGACGACAACGCCTGATTCTCATTCTGCTTTTACCGGATGGAGCGGTAGGGGATGTTCGGATACTTTTCTGATCACAGAGGATAAGACTTGCACAGCACTTTTTGATCGGTTACCCGATAGCTATAGCTTAACGATCAATAAAACTGGCACTGGCAATGGTGATATCAGTAGTCAGCCAACTGGCATTCATTGTGGTACACAATGCGGGGCAAGCTATGCCCGTGACGCGGTAGTGACGTTAACGGCTTCTGCTCAGAGTGGTTCAACCTTTGAGGGCTGGACTGGTGCTTGCAGTGGTAGTCACGCCTCAACTTCTGTTACCCTCAATGCGGAGCAAAGTTGCACGGCCACTTTTAACATCATACCCGCTCCCCCAGCCGATCCTCCTCCCCCCCCTCCTCCCTCCTCTCCTCCCTCTTTACCGCCTACTGTGAGTTATAAGCTGGCGCTCGAAAAAGCGGGAACGGGGAGGGGTACAGTCAGTAGTGAACCGGCTGGTATAGAGTGTGGTTCCGATTGCCTGCAATATTATACCAGCGACACTGAAATCACTTTAACTGTCACACCGGCTACGGGATCAAGCTTTGTCGGTTGGGAGGGTGAGCATTGTGCCAATTCGTTCACTCTCATGGCTGATATGAATTGTACGGCTCTCTTTGATAAGACTCTACCACGCTACACTCTGAAGCTTAATCAAGCTGGCACAGGTGCGGGCCAAGTGAGTAGTACACCGACTGGCATTGAGTGTGGCAGTGATTGCTCTGCCAGCTACACCGATGGCACAAAGGTGAGTTTGACGGCAACCCCTGAAACGGGTTCAAGCTTTGCCGGTTGGCGCGGCGATAAGTGTTCCAAGTCGTTTACGATTGAAGGTGATATGGATTGCACAGCCCTCTTTAACACAGAAACACTGTCCTCTTCGCCATCATCAAGCTATATGCTGACACTCAATAAAGCGGGGAGTGGCCTCGGTCAAGTGAGCAGTACACCGATTGGCATTGACTGTGGCAGTGATTGCACGGCCAGCTACACCGATGGTATTCAGGTGAGTTTGACAGCAACCCCAGAAACGGGTTCAAACTTTGCCGGTTGGCGCGGCGATAAGTGTTCCAATTCATTTACGATTGAAGCGGACATGGATTGCACGGCCATTTTTAACACCGAATTGCAGCCGGAATCGCAGCCGTCATCCTCCTCGCCTTCATCGAGCTATACGCTGACACTCAATAAAGCGGGGAGTGGCCTCGGTCAAGTGAGCAGTACACCGATTGGCATTGAGTGTGGCAGTGATTGCACGGCCAGCTACACCGATGGTACTCAGGTGAGTTTGACAGCAACCCCAGAGACGGGTTCAACCTTTGCCGGTTGGCGCGGCGATAACTGCTCTGAGTTGATTACCCTGACGGCCGATATGGCCTGTACAGCAACCTTTAATATTAATACAATCCGCCCTGCACCTCAGTCTAGTTACAGGCTGACGCTCAACACCATTGGTACAGGTGAGGGCCAGGTGAACATTACCCCAGCCGGTATTGATTGCGGTACAGATTGTACACAAGACTATAGCCGCGACACCGTCATCACCTTAACAGCGATCCCGGATGCGGATAGCTACTTTACCGGTTGGAGTGGTGATTGTCAGGGTATCAGCCCTACAATGACTAGGGTCATGAACCAAAGCGTTAATTGCATGGCAAACTTTGCGTTATTACCGGCTTCACAATCTCATCCTATCAACTACACGCTAACGCTCAAGATTATCGGCAAAGGCTTGGTCACCAGTGAGCAAACCGGTATCCATTGCGGTACGGATTGCACTGAAGACTATAGCAGTGGTAGCCTTGTCACTTTAAGCGCAATCCCAACGCCCGATAACCACTTTCTTGGTTGGGGTGGCGATTGTCATGGCCTCAAGGATTCCATTCGCGTTCTCATCAACCAAACTAAAAATTGCACAGCCCAGTTTAAGTCGTCTACCTCTCCAAGGCAGTCCATCTCAGTTGCAAGCTACCCGCTTACTATAACAACAAAGGGAAAGGGATTGATCACGACTCAACCCGTGGGCATTAGCTGTGGCACAAACTGCACTGCTCACTATCCAAGTCGTGAAACCGTCACTTTGATAGTGACTTTAGAAGCGGATACGCAGTTTATTGGCTTCAGTGGCGACGCAGATTGCCATGATGGGCAGGTGAGTATGAATAAACCCGTTTATTGCGTGGCCACTTTTCAATCCAGTAACCCTGATAGCACGCGGAAAACTCAAGACGACAAAACAGACACCGTTACTATATTAAAAGCCTCTAGCATCACGACAGGAAATGAGGCCCCCCAAGTGCCAGTTGAAATATCAAGCTGTCCGAAAAGCGGTTTGATCACCATGACTTGTCAGGGCGAGGGAGAAAGACTCACTAATCTGAGCATTGGCGAACAAGGGGATATCAGTGATGCGGTATTAGAAGGCACGATTATTAATCAAGGCCGGGTGTCTAACGCGACGATTACATCGCAAGCGATATTAAGCGGTGGGAAAGTCAGTGGCATTATCACCAATGAAGGGCGCATGGAGAACTTTGAATTTCGCGGTGCGATGCTAACAGGCGGTACCTTAACTGGGACGATCACGAATACTCAAGGCGGTGTTCTAAAAGATGTGCATTTAGGGGCCAATACCCATATCAGCGGTGGCAAACTGGCATGCCAAATTATTGGCGATGACAATGCCCTTGCGCGATTAGAAAACCTAGAAGTTGAAGCCGGTAGTGACTTATCGGGTATCCTGATTGGCGACAACGTACAACTACCCGATGACATCACCTTAGGAAAGGGTGTGCGTTTTGCCAGCCATAGTCTGATTCCAAAGCACTTAGAACTGATAGCCTTGTTACCCGCCATACCCAATTCCTTGAATTGTGCTGAAACGGTGATAGGGCCAGAACAGGTTGATTTATCAAGAGATATTGTTCAGCCTAGCGAGGGCATTTTGACCGCTATCAATGCGTTACCCTATCTGAAAGACAGTGATTGGGAGATAACCCAAAATACGCCTTATGGCTACTTACAATTGGGCCTAGAAACCATACGGTTTGCAGTACAACCCGTATCCGTCAAACGCGCCACAAACACCGCTTATTTGCAAGTACAAGACGATCAAAGTACACGCTTTATAACTGACACAGGACTTGACATACTCGCTCAACCTGCTGTACAAGCCCCCTGCGAATTACAAACCGCTTTCGCGGCATTTGGCCTAGCTGACTTAATTGTGCAAACGAACGGTAATTTAAAGATACCCGTCTCAGACGAAGGAAATTGGTTCAGTGCGCGTCCGGATTTTGCCTCGGTAGAAGTGGGTAGTGACAAAACGCCAGGGCTGTACTTTTCCAACTCTCCCGTTCTCAGTGGCTTGAAGATTGTCACTCTCGTTTTCACAGATCAAAACGGTATTAGGCGTGAACAGATGATTTATCCTGCTTTAGCACAGGCACGACACACGTCCGCTGAAAAAGTCGTTATAGCCCCCTACGGTGTCGTCAGTTTTCAATTAGCGGGTCAAAGCTATCGTGGCGTAGTCGATTATCTGATTACGCAATCGACCTTCCCCACAACAGATCAGATGCAAGTCATATCGATCCAAGATATCAATGGTGATGGGATAAAAGACTTTATACTGATTTATCCCAACAGTGAGTCGCAAACTTTATTGACATTGCCAAGTGAAGACACATATAAATAAGTTATCAATGGGCAGGCAACAAAATTCCAGTGGAATTACAAAACGCACCCTACATTAATTGATAAAATGCTGATTATAACTTTCTGATTGTAAAAAATTTTGGGGACACCGAATGGGGCTTTGAACGTCACGGAGCTATGTGAATTCGTTTCCATTATTTTCAAATCTTGTAGGGGCTACCCTTGCGTGTTCGCCCTTTCAAATCAAAAAAAAGCCTCATTATTTAATGGTGTTCCCAAAATCCGTTACAATCATAAATAGGCGTTGCAAACTTTAGAGCAAGTGAAGTTCGGAACGAAGTTTGTACGGAAACTGACAATGTTTGTGATAAAAAATTTCATTTTTGTCTAAACTTACTGAAATGATTAGATTTAAAAACATAAGTCGATGAGAGTTTTCACCTGGGGGCTATTCAAGCCCTTTGGGGTTGGCGTTTTGATAAAATATCAACAAAATCCGTTATAATTAGTACATTGATTCATAAAATGGATTAACACTTATTAATACACTGTCAATCAGGTGGCAAGAAAAACACCTTGTCCATCTGGTATTTGATAATTGATAATTGATAATTGATAAGCTTGCTGTAAACCGCGGTTTTTCGTAGAATCGTTCTTTTTTTTGGGCACTTACACATCAAAATTAGATACATTATGAAATATAAAATTCATCCAGCTTACAACAAAATCACCGTTACTTGTAGTTGTGGTAATGTTTTTACAACCAGCTCAACGGTTAAAAAAGATTTACATATTGAAGTCTGCTCTGCTTGTCATCCCTTTTATACTGGACAGCAGAAAATCCTTGATACTGGCGGGCGCGTGGATAAGTTCCGCCGTAAATATGGTGTTAAAAAAGCGATTTAATGTCTAAAGAAACTTGCAAAACGCCAAAATAGGCATTAGAAACTGGAAATTGTGAATTATGAATTATGAATTTTATAAACGAAGTGACTTGGCAGCTAATCCCGACAAAGTCGTGCAGGTATTAAAAATCAATGGGTTAACAAATACATGAGTGCTGTTGGGTGATAAAATGGGCGCTTTGATATTCGTTTTGATCTCAAATCATACCGCCTTTTTCCACCATAATATTATAGCGTTTCATAAAAATGGTTTTATAGTCAACAGCTTAAGCACTTGTCTAAAAGCTCTAGTCCCCTTGCCGGGGACGACATCATTATCTGAAATCGGCTTTAAAAATCGTGCCATGCCATTAAATAAAGTCAAAAAAGATCAAACTAAAAAGCCACGTCTAACCTCAGTTTTGGTTTTTACGGATTGATATTTAATACCTATATTTACTATTGGTTTGTAGGAACTACCTTTCTCTTTAGTCCGTTTTTGTGTACAAAAATCGACTGAAGAGAAGACAATTCAACTCATTATTCAGTTCACAATTCACACAAATTGCTAATCCTTACAAACATCAATACTTTAGACCGTTTTTTGTGCCTGAAAGCAAAGCATTGATTATAAGTGCTTACAAATATTGAGGTGAATTAAATCAAAGTTAGCCAAAAGGCTTAAGTTGGGTTGTGTGCTCCATTATGAAATCAAGCCTTTATGTCGCTTCAGGAGCATAATTTCAAAAAGTGACCGAACTATTGAAATATAAGCCTGTATTAATTCTACTTTGTCACATTACACCTCAGTAATTAGAATTGATTTATATAAAAAGCCTATTGGTACTGTTCTTTTTAAATCAATGCTGACAGAATTAAAAATCAATGAGTTAATAAATACATCAGTCTTGTAGGGTGGGAAAATGGGCGCTTTGATGTTCGTTTTGATCTCAAATCATAGCGCCTTTTTACCCACCACAACCTATATTGGTTTGTAGGGATTACCCAATTATTCAGTTCACAATTCACACACGCATTCGCTGATTCTCGGTTTGATACAAAAGTTTTTGCGCGGCGCAAAAACGATATAATTCACAAGACTAAAGGAGCTAAAATGGCGGTTGAACTCTACAATGATGGTACACACAAATGTATAGCGTTTTACGATTTAGTTTCGAGTGATGGTGTACAAGCTAACCAATTTTTGCTAGTCAATGGTAATCATTCAGCACTTCTTGAACCAGGGGGGGACTTAATTTATAACGATTTATTTATGCATTCTTATAAATATTTATTGACAAAAACATTGGATTATGTGATTGGCTCACATCAGGACCCCGATATTTTGTCCTCACTAGATAAATGGTTAGCAGGCAGTGATTGTCAAATCATTGTACCTGCTATATGGGAACGCTTTATTATCCATTTTGCGGCCCCAGGCAAGCTTAAAGATCGCATCATAGGCATTCCTGATCAGGGTATGAATATTAAAATTGGTCAAACCATACTTAAAGCCATACCCGCCCATTTTTTGCATTCCGAAGGCAATTTCCAATTTTATGATCCGGTGAGTAAAATTTTATTTTCTGGAGATATGGGTGCCTCTATTGGCGATATAACTCAAGTCGAACAACCCGTTGAAGATTTTGAACAACATATCAACAACATGATAGGTTTCCATCGCCGCTATATGTCAAGCAATAAAGTTTGTCGGTATTGGGTTAATATGGTGCAGGGTTTGGATATCGAATGGATAATACCGCAGCATGGACCTTCTTTTAAAGGAAAAGCGATGATTCAACAGTTTTTGAAATGGGTAGAGGAATTAGAATGTGGGATAGATTTAGTGACTCAGGAAACCTATCAAATTCCCTAAAAATTCATTTGTAATCTGATTATCACGGTCAATATTTGTATAACTAACAGACTTGAGAGAGACTGACGTGTGATCTCAATTTAACTGACGAGTTCACCTTAATTAAAAGGGCCTGTTTATATACGGCTCCGTTAAATTCCCTTATTGAATATTTAAATTAACGATTTGATTAAGTTATAAAAAATAGAATTTTCCACTTGTGAAATAAAATGGCACAAAAACTCTACGATAACGGGACACATCAATGTATTGGTTTTTACGATTTGATTTCAGATGGCGGTGTGCAAGCCAACCAATTTTTACTTATAGATAGCAATCATTCCGCATTTATTGATCCAGGTGGATTGATTGTTTATAAAGATTTGCTAATGTGTTCCGCTCAATTTTTAGCCAATAAAAAACTGGATTACATCATTGGTTCACACCAAGACCCTGATGCACTTTCCTCAGTGGAAAAATGGTTAGTTGAGACTGATTGTAAAATTGTTTTGCCGACGTTATGGAAACGTTTTATGTCACATTCTGTGACACCAGGCCAGTTTAATCAGCGGATCATCGGGATTCCGGATCAAGGTATGAATCTTAAAATCGGAAAGGCTATACTTAAAATTATCCCGGCCCATTTCCTACATTCTGAAGGCAATTTTCAATGTTACGATCCCGTCAGCAAAATTTTATTTTCTGGCGATATGGGTGCCTCTCTATTTTTACGATACTCTGAGAGAGTTGATCAGCCTGTTGAAGATTTTGATAATCATATACCCAATATGGAAAGTTTTCATCGCCGTTGCATGGCATGTAACAAAATTTGTCGATACTGGGTTAATATGGTGCGTGGTTTGGATATTGAATGGATCATACCTCAACATGGGCGTTCTTTTAAAGGAAAAATTATGGTTGAACGCTTTTTGAAATGGATAGAAGAATTACAGTGCGGTTCAGATTTAGTGAGTCAGAAAACCTATAGCCTTCCCTAAGGAACCTATTCTTCAATTTTGCCTTATTAACAACATTTTCAATCTTGTTTAATTCTATATCTTTGGAAAAATAATCATATTAGCCTTGGACATCACAATTATCAAGATTTTGATTTATGAGCAGGATAGCAAAGCGGTCAACTTTTGCTCGGAAATAAGTGATCATTGAACATTGATCAGTGATCATTGATAAGTAGGGACACATAAATCTTTTAACATTTTTTATATATAAGAATTTTGTTAAAAGACTTTTGTTGACCTACATATGTGTCCAATGTGCCAATTGACAATTTAAGTTCATACCAGAAAAATGAAATATTTTATAGCCTGTTTAATCGTTTTATTCACAAGCAGCGTCCAGAGTCAAGAGGGCCCTATTGTCACAATGCAAACCAATTTTGGCACAATAGTACTGGAACTGAAGCCAGAACAGGCCCCAAAAACGGTCGATAATTTTCTTCGCTATGTTAAAGAAGG
>Ga0316201_10003519_pt1 | contig 11551 bp, 8 predicted proteins | sample CS6wburrow_MG_FD_204516 | JGI IMG/M metagenome (GOLD analysis project Ga0316201, IMG submission 204516) | Coastal sediment microbial communities from Delaware Bay, Delaware, United States - CS-6 worm burrow | ecosystem: Environmental > Aquatic > Marine > Coastal > Sediment | place: USA: Delaware... | reverse complement strand
GCGATCGCGCAGACACCGATGGAGCCCCGGGATGCGGCGCGGCTGTTGCGAACCCATCCGCTCGAAGATCGCGTCTTCTCCGACCTGCCCGAACTGCTTCTCCCCGGCGACCTGATCGTGGTGAATCGAACCAGGGTGCGTGCAGCCCGATTGCGCGGCGTCAAGAGCGCTACCGGTGGCGCAATCGAGCTGCTGTTGACGCGCCGAGTCGATGCAGAGACCTGGGAAGCGCTGATCCGCCCGGCCCGCCGCGTCCGCAGCGGGACTCGGATTGAGTGTGGACCGATCCAGGGCGAAGTTCTGACTGAACCGAATCGCGGAGAGATAACGATCTCCCTCACTACCGCCACGGGCGATGTCGAAGACGCTCTGGCAGCCGTCGGCGAAGTGCCACTACCTCCCTACATCCACGAGCCACTTCGTGATGGGGAGCGCTACCAGACCCTCTTCGCCAAAGAGGTTGGCTCGGCGGCGGCCCCCACCGCCGCGCTGCACTTCACCCCCGGAGTCGTTGCGGCTCTCAGCGAGAAGGGCATTGGGATCACTGAGGTCGAGCTCGAGATTGGGCTGGATACCTTTCGGCCTATCAGCTCGCCCACGATCGCCGAGCACCGGATGCATACCGAGACCTGGCGGCTCCCGGAGGCGACCGCGACCGCGATCGCCGCGACGCGGCGTCGCGGGGGGCGGGTGGTTGCGGTTGGGACGACGGTGGTGCGGACTCTGGAAACCGCGGCCTGCGGTCGGGGCTTGGTGGCAGCCGGGTCCGGCGACACCGAACTGTTCATCGCTCCGGGATATCGGCTGCGCGTCGTCGACGTGGTTCTCACCAACTTCCATGCACCGCGCACGACGCTGATCGTTATGATTGCGGCGCTTCTCGGCAATGTGTGGCGAGAGATCTATCAGCACGCGCTCGCCGGTCAATACCGTTTCCTGTCGTTCGGGGACGCAATGCTGATTGAAGAACCGGTGAATGCTCGATGTGATCGGGTTGGTGTCCGATGAGGCCACGGAACGATGGGAGCGGCAGCTGGCGACAGACTGCGTCTGATGGGAACGCACGGACCGGATGGTTGAATACGGCGCATGGCGAGATTGCCACACCCGCCTTTATGCCCGTCGGGACCCGGGGAACCGTCAAGACCGTTGACACCGAGGACTTGGAACGAGCCGGGGCCCACATGCTGCTCGCCAACACGTATCACTTGATGCTGCGGCCCGGGGCCGGCGTTGTGGCCGGTCTCGGTGAGCTTCATGGGTTCATGGCTTGGGAGGGGCCAATCCTGACCGACTCTGGTGGATACCAGGTTTTCAGCCTGAACCCTGAGATATCCGAGGAGGGCGCAGCATTTCGCTCTACCTACGACGGGTCAAGGGTAGAGCTCACCCCCGAAGCCGCAGTCCAAGTCCAGGAGCAGCTCGGAGCCGATGTGGCGATGGTGCTCGATGTTCTCATCGGACTTCCTGCGTCGCGGCAGGACACTGTCACAGCAATGGAAAGAACTCTGCGTTGGGGGGAGCGGGCACTGGCGGCCAGAACCCGAGACGATCGTGCCTTGTGGGGCATCGTTCAAGGAGGGTCGGACCCAGTACTACGCGCCCGCTCGGCAGGGCAGACTGCGGCCCTCGGCTTCCCCGGATTCGGAATCGGCGGGCTTTCGGTCGGGGAAACCCCGGAGGCAAGGAATGCAGCGGTTGCTGCGGTCATCCCCGAACTTCCGGAGAACAGACCCCGGTACGTCATGGGTTTGGGGGACACCGAAGGCATCTTGGACTGTGTTGACCGCGGCGTCGACCTGTTTGATTGTGTGTTGCCGACCCGATTGGCGCGTCACGGCAAAGTACTCAGCCAAACCGGAGACTTCTCGATGAAGCGTGCCGAGTGGGCAACCGACGATGAGCCGATCGATGCCAATTGTCTGTGTGTCGCCTGCCGGAGGTACAGCCGGGGTTACATTCGGCACCTCTTCAACACCAAAGAGTTCCTCGGACCCCGGTTGCTCTCGTTACATAATCTCACCTACACACTCGGGTTGATGGACCGGATTCGAGATGCCATTGCGGCCGGCCGCTATGCCGAGTTCCATCGTGCGACGGTGGCTGCTCGCCGCGGATCGGACTGAACTTTCACGCAATCCGGTGCGGGCACTAACCTATGGCGGCCCGCTACCACCCACTACGGTGCGGGCATGGTTCCCAACGGAGGCTCTTGTGCCATACCACGCGATCCTTACCGGGTTGCTTCTCGCAACTGACGAGACAACTGATTCTGCCGGCTCACTGCTCGGCTTGCTGCTGCCTTTGATCATTTTCGGCGGCCTCTTCTATGTCGCCCTGATCCTTCCGCAACGGCGGAGGGCTCGGCAGATGCAAGCCCTCCGAGACTCAGTTGGCGTCGGCGACGAAATACGCACTATCGGCGGCATCCTCGGCCGGGTGACCAACATCGACGGCGATGAAGCGATCATCGACGTTGGCGGCGGTACCAAGCTGACCGTGACGGTCCGCGCCATCGCAGAGAAACTTGGAGATACAGAAGCGTGAACCGACGTCCCCTCTGGATCTCACTGATCCTCATACTTTCTCTTGCCTGGGGCTCTGCGGCCGCCATGCTTGGCGCCGGCTGGGAGCCGAAACTGGGCCTCGACCTCCAGGGCGGTTTTTCCGTGGTGCTGGCGGCACCGGAAGGGATTGACCGCCCGGTGCTCGATCAGGCCGTCGAAACAATGCGCAGCAGGATCGAGAATCTTGGAGCGGTTCAGGAGCCCGAGATCTCGGTGCAGGGCGATCGCCGCATCCTGGTTCAGCTTCCCGGCGTCGAGGACCGGGAGCGGGCGCTTGCCGCGGTCGGCACCACCGGGCAATTGTCGTTCCGGCCGGTCTATGACATCCAGGTGATCAGCCCGGCGTTCCTCGACGGGACCCTGCCGCTTCCTGAGTCTTTGGCTGCGACGACGACAACCGCACCCCCGGGCGACGGGGGCAACGAAACCACGACCACCACGACAACGACAACCACGACGACTGAACCACCCGTCATCCCCGACGATATCGATCCGGAGACCGGTCTCAGCCTGGACGATGACCCGACCAAGAACGTCTATCTGCAAGATGACGGCGGGTTGTTCTATGCGCTCGGACCTGCGTTCCTGACTGGGGCCGACATGACCGGCGCAGAACCGGGCTTTAGCGGAGTGGGCATCGGATCCGGTGGTGGCTGGACCGTTGATCCGGCGTTCACCGCTGAGGGGGGAACCAAGTTTGAAGAGGCGACTGCCATTCTCTCGACTTTCCCCAGCGGCACCCCCGGGCGGCAAATGGCCATCGTCCTCGATGGGTCCGTCATTTCGGCACCACAGATCGCAGAAAGCGTTGGGTTTGGTGAGGCGTTGCCCTCCGATAGCGTTGTAATCACGCTGGGCACATCAGACGATGCCCAACAGGAAGCCGAGGATCTCGCAACTGTGCTTCGGTACGGCGCTCTGCCAACGACGTTCGAGCGCGAGAGTGAGGGTTCGGTGTCTGCCAGCCTCGGGTCCGATTCGCTGCGTGCCGGTCTCTACGCCGGCGGTGCCGGGCTGCTCCTGGTGGCCCTGGCGCTGATCGCCTACTACCGGGCGTTGGGTGTAATTGCCGTCCTTGGATTCACCGTGTTCGGGTCGCTGCTCATGGGCACCATCGTCTTGCTCAGCCGTACCCAGGGAACCACGCTCACGTTGGCCGGCGTTACCGGCATCATCGTATCGATTGGGATCACCGCCGACTCATACATTGTGTTCTTTGAACGGATCAAGGAGGAGCATCGACGCGGCCGTGCGTTGCGCCCGGCGGTCGACTACGGCTTCAAGCGGGCGTTCCACACCATCGTCACTGCAGACACGGTAACGATGGTGGGCTCGGTGCTGCTGTGGCTGCTGGCAATCGGCCCGGTAAAGGGATTTGCGCTGACGCTCGGACTGGCAACCGTGGTCGACGTCGTGGTCGCCTACTACTTCACCCGACCGGCAGCTCAGCTGATGGTGCGAAGTCGCCTCGGCGAAGGCGGCGCATTGAGTATTCGGGGCGCAATGGGCAGGCCTGCGACCGGGGGGGTGGCGACATGAGCCTGTGGCGCAACCTCTACCGGGGAGAAACCGAGTTTGACTTTGTCCGGCACCGCCGACGTTTCTTCCTGATATCCGCAACATTGATTGGAATATCCCTGCTCTCGCTGTTGGTCCGGGGTCTCGACGGCAGCGTCGACTTCACCGGAGGAGCGATAGTCGAGTCGCCGAATCAGGCCGAGGTCGACGTGGCGGAGTACCGAAGCGAGTTGGCTTCCATCGGTCGCGAAGGCGCCCGCGTTCAGATTCGGACGGAGCGCGACCAATCGGAAACCGTCGTTATCCAAACCGAGGCCCTGTCCGTCGCCGACCGCAACGAGTTGGTCAACACTGTGGCAGCCGTTGCCGGGGTTGATACCAACGACGTGAACATCAACTCGGTTGGTCCGACCTTCGGCTCAGAGATCACCAGAAGGGCGATTGAGGCACTACTCATATTCCTCGTTGTTGTTGCCGGGTTCATCACCTGGCGTTTTGAGTGGAAAATGGCAGCTGGGGCGCTGGCTGCGCTGTTCCACGACCTGATCATCACCGCCGGGATCTACTCCATCGTTGGTTTCGAGGTCACCCCGGCGACGGTTATCGCCATCCTGACAATTCTCGGGTACTCGCTGTACGACACGGTGGTCGTCTTCGACAAGATCACCGAGAACGTGCACGAGCTCGGGACCCGGCACACCTTCACGGAGATCGCCAACCTCTCGATGAATCAGGTATTGATGCGTTCGCTGAATACCTCATTGACGTCGTTGTTGCCGATCGGGAGCCTGTTGCTGGTCGGCTCGTATCTGCTCGGAGCTGCCACGCTCCGGGAGTTCGCTCTCGCGCTCTTCATCGGGATCGCGGCGGGGACGTATTCGTCGATATTCGTTGCGTCGCCGCTTCTCACCGAATGGAAGGAGCGCGAACCGGAATGGCAGCGAATGCAGCGCAGGGTGGCCCGCCGCTCCGGCGAGACTGTTCTCACCGCGGTCGAGGCCGCCAGCGCCTCGGCAACCGAAGCGCGCTCAACAGGAGCCACTCCCCGCGCTCCCAAGAAGCGAAGCCAGCGCCGGTAGACTGCAAGTGTGATCGAATCAAAGATGCGCTCGTTTATCCGTGATGTCCCGGATTTTCCTGAGCCCGGCATCGTCTTCAAGGACATCACGCCGCTGCTCGGCGATCACGGTGCATTCGACGACGCCCTCGAGGCGATGATCGAGCCGTTCCGTGAAAGCGGTGTGACCAAAGTCGTAGGTGTCGAAGCGCGGGGCTTCATCTTTGCAGCCCCCATCGCCATGAGGTTGGGGGTGGGGTTCATCCCCGTCCGCAAACCCGGGAAGCTTCCCCACGACGTTCATCATCAGGTCTACGACCTCGAATACGGCACGGATCGTGTCGAGATTCACCGGGATGCGGCCGTCCCAGAAGACAACGTTTTGGTTGTCGACGACGTGCTCGCTACGGGGGGTACGGGACGGGCAACGACTGACCTCATCCGAGCGCTCGGCGCACACGTCGTCGGGTTCTCGGTGCTTGCCGAACTCGCCTTTCTTGGAGGCAGAGAGCGGCTGGGAGGCGTCGATGTTCACGCGGTGGTGAGGTATGGCGCTTCCTGAGACGGTTGAGACCGATCCGGAAATCCATCTTGCCAGGGTGCGCGAAGAGTTCCTGAGTCACTATCCCCACGGAAGCACCGAAGCCATAGAACGCGCCTTCCGCGTCGCGGATTCTGCCCACGCCGGGCAAACCCGTCGTTCCGGGCACCCCTACATCACCCACCCGCTCATTGTTACTGAGATCCTTGCCAGCTACGGCATGGATGAGGCGACACTCGTAGCGGCGATCTTGCACGACACAGTCGAAGACACGGACCTCTCACTCGAAGACACAGAGGAGCAGTTCGGAGCCGAGGTCGCGGCCTTGATCGATGGTGTTACCAAACTCGATCGGATCCGATTCTCTTCTCGTGAAGAACACCAAGCCGCCACCATACGCAAGATGGCGATTGCAATGGCGAGAGACATCCGGGTTCTCTTGATCAAGCTTGCCGACCGTCTGCACAACGTCCGTACCCTTGCGGCACTCCCTGAAGCCAAACAAGAGCGGATTGCCCGCGAAACCATCGAGGTGTACGCACCCTTGGCCCACCGGCTCGGGGTGCAAGAGATCAAACATGAGATGGAAGATCTCTGTTTCCGAGTGTTGTACCCAAAGCGGATGTCGGAGCTGGAGGATTTGATCAAACGTCGTGCGCCGCAGCGCGAGGTCGATGTCGAAAAGGTAATGACGGAGGTCCGTGACCAACTCGTGGCCCAGGGGATCGAAGCTACCGTCACCGGACGCCCGAAGCATCTCTATTCGATTTACCGCAAGATGATGTCCAGCGGGCTCGAGTTTGAGCAGATCTACGACCTGATTGGCGTGCGAATTCTGGTCAACGAGGTTCGCGACTGTTACGCGGTACTCGGATTGGTTCACACGCTGTGGGCCCCGATCCAAGGGCGCTTCAAGGACTACATCGCGATGCCCAAGTTCAATCTCTACCAGAGCCTGCACACTACGGTTCTCGGTCCAGACGGTAAAGCGCTCGAGATTCAGATCCGTACCCACGACATGCACTCCAAAGCGGAGTACGGGATCGCCGCCCATTGGCGCTACAAGGAGGGTGACAAGAGCACCGATCCGCAGCTAATCGCTGATTTGCGCTTCTTACAGGAGGAGTCGACCGACCCGCAGGAGTTTCTTGCGCACCTCAAGCTCGATCTATATGCCGATGAGGTCTTCGCTCTGACCCCGAAGGGCGATGTGCACGTATTGCCCCGCGGCGGCACGCCGGTCGACTTCGCATATCGGATTCATACCGATGTCGGCCATCGTTGTGTTGGTGCCAAGGTGAACGGGAAGCTGGCCCCGTTGAACTCGGAACTCCAGTCCGGGGACATCGTCGAGATCATCACCACCAAGGCCGCCGACGCCCGCCCCAGTCGCGACTGGCTGGAGTTCGTGAAGTCGTCGCGGGCTGCGACCAAGATCCGACAGTGGTACACAAAAGCACGACGCGAGACTGCACTACACGACGGCCGGGAGGCCATAGTTCGTGCATTGCGCCGCTCCCCGTTGCCGGTGGATGCATTCAAACGGGATGAGGCGTTGCATCCGGTGGCTGTGGAGTGCGGGTACAAGGATGTCGAGGGCCTTTATGCCGCGGTTGGTGATGGCCGGCTCAGCCCGCTGACCGTTATCTCTCGACTCGAGCGTTTGCACGGCCTCGGGGGAGAGGAGGAGGATCTCCTCAGTCCACCAACTCGTCCCCAACAGCGGCGGCCCACCGGGGGTATCTCGGTCGAAGGCATGGATGACATGCTGGTGCGTATTGCCCGATGCTGCGCGCCGGTTCCCGGTGACGAGATCATCGGGTTTGTCACGGTAGGTAGAGGTGTTTCGGTTCACCGGTCGGACTGCGCCAACATCGGCGCCCTGGGCGACCGGGCGGAACGTATGGTCGAGGTGTCTTGGGACGTGGACTTCGCCGGTTCGTTCTTCGCCTGGGTGCAGGTTGAAGCATTGGATCGACCCAGGCTGCTCCGCGACGTTACCGAGGTCTTCTCCGACCACGGCGGGAACATCCAGGCGGCTTCGTCAGCGACCGGCCGGGATCGGGTTGCCATTCTCCGCTTCGAAGTTCAGCTTTCCGACCCCCAACAGCTGGAACGAGTGATCGCCGAAACCCGGCGAGTTGACGGGGTGTTCGATGCCTACCGGCTGGTTCCCCAGGGGCCCGCACGGTGAGCCTCATCATCGATGGCCGGTCCCTGTGGCTGGCAGAGACCAATTGCTACGTCGTTGCGCCGGAGCGGGGTGGACCCTGCGTCGTTGTCGACGCGCCCGGAGATCTCGACGGTATCGCCGAGCTGTTGGCGGCCAACGACCTGTATCCCCAGGCTCTCTTGGTGACCCATGCTCACATCGACCACGCAGGCGCCGCCGCCGGCGTGGTCGACCGGTGGGCCATCAATGCCTATCTGCACCCTGACGACGAGTGGCTGGCTGCAGATCCAAAGGCCCAGCTGAGGTCGCTGTTCGGCGGCACCCTTCCCGGTTGGTTGGAGGAGGGCTTTGACCCACCGGAGACTTGGTCGACGCTCGAAGATGGGATGACGCTGCAGTTGGCCGGGGTGGACTTCGAGGTCCTCCATACCCCGGGCCACACTCCGGGTCACTGCTGTTTTCACCTGCCCGACGAGGGCATCCTCTTCTCAGGGGACCAGCTCTTTGCGGGCTCGATCGGGCGGACCGATCTTCCCGGCGGTGACTACCGGAAGCTGATGACGTCGATGGCCACCCGGGTGCTCACCCTGGACGACGCCACCGCGGTTCTTCCGGGTCATGGCCCGGCGACTACGATTTCGCGCGAACGCCTCACCAATCCTTTCTTGTCTGATCTTTGATTGGTTGGTTGGTGGATCAACTTGAAGTGAGGACACTATGACGACGTACAGGACCAGGCACGGCGGAAATCTTGCCGCCGACGACATTGGAGCCGAGGTCCAGCTGGCCGGCTGGGTCGGACGGCGTCGTGATCATGGGGGAGTCACCTTCATCGACCTGCGGGATGCCTCGGGCGTGGTGCAAGTCGTGGTCAACCCCGACGATGCCCCGGCCCCTGAAGAAGTGTTGAAGAGCCTTCGCAGTGAGTTCTGTCTCTCCGTCACCGGGATCGTGCGTCCTCGGCCAGAAGGCACCCGGAATCCGGAGATGGCCACCGGCGAAATCGAAGTTGGGGTCAGGAAACTGCAAGTGCTCTCCACGGCCGATGTACTCCCTTTCCAGATCGACGAACGTTTCGATGCTGACGAAGTCCGCCGGCTGCAGTACCGCTACCTGGATCTACGCCGCGAGCGAATGGCCGCGAACCTGCGAGCACGCTCCACCGCGATCCGGGCAATGCGTCACGTGCTGGACGATCGCGACTTTCTCGAGGTCGAAACCCCGACCCTGGTGGTATCGACCCCCGAAGGGGCTCGGGACATGCTGGTGCCCAGCCGGCTGCGACCGGGAAGCTTCTACGCGTTACCGCAGTCGCCACAGCTTTTCAAGCAACTGTTGATGGTCGCCGGAGTCGAGCGCTATTACCAGATCGCGCGCTGCTATCGGGACGAGGACTTCAGATCGGACCGACAGGTTGAGTTCACCCAACTCGACCTCGAAGGTTCCTTCTGGGATCAGGACGACGTGCTCGAAACGCTCGAGGCGATCGTGGCAGGAGTGGTCCGAGACGTTCGTGGCTTTGAGATCCCGCGACCCATTCCCCGGATGACCTACGACGAAGCGCAGAGCCGATACGGAACTGATAAGCCCGACATTCGCTTTGGAATGGAGTTGGTCGATCTCGGTGCGGTCTTCAGCGGGTCGGAGTTCAGGGCATTCTCAGGAACGCTGGCCGACGGGGGCACGGTCCGGGGCATCAATGCAGGCAGGCAGGAGCTGTCTCGTGCCGGGTTCGACAAGTTGGTCGATGATGCCAAGGCTCTTGGAGCCAAGGGTCTCATCTGGATGGTCGTCGAGGACGATGGAGTCCGGTCTCCTGTAGCCAAGTTCCTGGGTGATGGGGAAATCGAGAACCTGGTGGCAGCGATGGCCGGCACTCCCGGAGATGTGCTGCTGATCGTTGCCGATGAGTTCGAGGTTGCGGTGTCCGTGTTAGGACAACTCCGGATTGATCTGGGTCAACCAGACAACCACGACGATCTCGAGTTCCTGTTCATCGTGGACTTCCCGGTGTTCGAGAAGACCGCCGATGGAGGGTTGGCGCCGGCGCACCATCCTTTTACGGCTCCGTTGGATGTCGCCGAGATGCGCAACTCTCCGGAGACCGCCGTCTCTCGGTCTTACGATATGGTGCTCAACGGTGCCGAGCTTGGATCGGGCAGTGTCAGGATCCATGACCCCGAGGTTCAAGCCCAGGTCTTCGACATCCTCGGGATCGGCAAGGAACAAGCGGAGGCCCGTTTCGGGTGGTTTCTCGAGGCGCTGCGCTACGGAACGCCGCCCCACGCGGGCTTTGCCATCGGGGTCGACCGGCTGGTGTCCATTCTTCAGAACGAACGGAACATTCGTGAGGTCATGCCCTTTCCGAAGACACAAACGGGCGCCGACCCGCTGACCGGTGCTCCGGGTGCGGTTGAGGAGAGCCAATTGGAGGAACTCGGAATCGAAGTCCGTCCCGAGGTCAAGGCCGACAGGGCGGCGGCGCCCGATTCTCTGTGACGGATCAGGCAGACCTCTTTGCGGACCAGCGGGCGGAGCGGCGTTCGGCAGCAGCACCGCTGGCGGCCCGGATGCGGCCGCGGACCCTCGACGAAATCGCCGGACAGCAGCATCTGGTCGGCGCAGGTACCGCATTTCGCGCGCTGCTCGAATCGGGTGCTCCCAAGTCGCTGATTCTCTGGGGTCCCGCCGGCACCGGGAAGACGACTCTGGCTCGCTTGACTGCGAAAGCAGCGCGAGCCCGGTTTGCGGAGCTGTCGGCAACCTCCGCCGGGGTCAAGGACGTGCGCACCATCCTCGCGGCCGCCCGGCAGCGGCTCGAGGACGATCTGGGCAGAACGGTCCTGTTTCTCGACGAAATCCACCGCTTCAACAAGGCGCAGCAGGATGCCCTCCTTCCCGGCGTGGAGGACGGGACGATCATCCTCGTCGGCGCTACCACGGAGAATCCGTTCTTCGAGGTGAATTCGCCGCTCATCTCGCGGTGCACGGTTTTCCGTACCGAGGCCCTGGAGAGCGAAGACATACTTGCGGTGTTGGACTTCGCAAGAAACGACCCGGTACGCGGTCTCGGAGCGGACCTGACTGTTGCTGAGGACGTCTTGGAGGTGATTGCCGAGAGAGTCGGTGGCGATGCTCGTCTTGCGCTCAACACCCTCGACGTCTCGGCAGCGATCGTCCGAGGCTCGGGCAGGAGTGAGATAGGCGTCGACGATGTGGTCGAGGCTCTACAACGTCGCGTGATCAGGTATGACAAAGGGGGAGACCGTCACTACGACGTTATCTCTGCCTTCATCAAGAGTCTGCGCGGCTCCGATCCCGACGCGGCGCTCTATTGGCTGCACACGATGCTCGAAGCCGGCGAAGACCCCAAGTTCATCGCCAGGCGAATGGTGATTCTCGCCTCGGAGGACGTCGGGTTAGCCGACAGCATGGCGCTTGGCATTGCCACCGACGCCTTCCGGGCGATCGAGCTGATCGGGCTTCCGGAGGGGGCATATGCGCTATCTCATGCCGCCCTCTATCTCGCCCTGGCGCCCAAGTCGAACTCGATCACAACCGCCATGGCGAACACCAGAGATCTCCTCGAGACGACGGCGTCGGCAACGGTGCCTCCTCACCTCCGCAGCGCAGCTACCGAAGGCCAGCGGGCCATGGGAGACGGGGTTGACTATCGATACCCGCACAACGACGCT
>Ga0316201_10003518_pt1 | contig 11551 bp, 10 predicted proteins | sample CS6wburrow_MG_FD_204516 | JGI IMG/M metagenome (GOLD analysis project Ga0316201, IMG submission 204516) | Coastal sediment microbial communities from Delaware Bay, Delaware, United States - CS-6 worm burrow | ecosystem: Environmental > Aquatic > Marine > Coastal > Sediment | place: USA... | reverse complement strand
CACGATCAACCATACCGAGGAGCGCGGTTGCACTATCTCATCATCAGACATCCACTGGGGCTCCTGCTCGCCGGGTTCCTGGTCACCGTCGGTCTGACGGCCGCCGGACCGGTCGCGCCGGTATTCGGCCGTGAGACCGTGCCGGACTCGACAGCGGTTCCGGTCGCCGACGAAGACGTCCCGTACGGCGTGGCCTCGGGCTGGGCCGTCGGGCACCAGTTGCTGCGTGAGGGCATGACTGCCGAAGCCCTCCCTTACCTGCACATGGCTTACCGCGCCCATCCGGGCGTGACGGCCATCGCCCTGGATTTCCAGTCGGCCCTGGCCGCCGAGGGTTACCTCAAGGACGCCACCGGGGTCATGGATCAGCTGATCGCCGCTCATCCCGATTCTACCGGTTTCCGCATGCGCCGTTCATCCCTGTACCTGTCGGCCGGCAAGACCGGCAAGGCGCTCGAGGACCTGCGCGAGATCCGTCGCCGCGGTGACGCTTCGGTCGAGGTCATGAGCGCCGAGGCTTCGATCCTGGCCGGCAAAGGTGATTTCGACCAGGCGCTGGACGTCTTGCACGAGGGCCTGGCCCTGTATCCCGCAGCCGGCAGGGATATCTACCTCGACATGTCGCGCGTTCTGCAGCAGGGCAAACGCTCCGCGGAAATACCCGCGCTCATGGCCGCGGCGCTGGCTGCCTATCCGGACGAGCCGGCGCTGTGGCTGGTGAAGATCCGCGCACTCGCGTCCCACGGCAGCCACGACGAGGCCCTGGAGACCGCTGAGCGCGCCGACGCCCACTTCGCGGGACTGCCGGCTCCGGGCGAACCGGACGCGGCATCCGTGGAGCCGGAACTGGCGGAAGCGGCGCCGGACAGGAGCGCCTCGGGTGACCTGCCTCCGGATTCGTTCGCGGTGGAGCTCGCCGATTTCTATGCCCAGCAGCGTCAGGTCGACCGGGCCCTGGCCGTACTGCAGCCTTTGGCAGAAAAGAATGAACTCAAGTTGAACCCCAGCCTGTGGCTGGGCCGGCTGCTGCTGGGCACCGGCCGGCAGGAGGAGGGGGCCGTCGCGGTCGAAAGGATCATCGCCCGCTGGCCGGAGGCGGGACGAGGCTGGTTCCTCAAGGGCAAGGTCTACGAAGGCTCGGGCGACTGGGATGCGGCGATCGGCCACTACCAGCATGCTGCGGACCTCGCGCCACACGACCCGGAAATCCGACTCGGCCTCCTGCGCGGCATGCTGGTGGCGTGGGAGACGGACCTGCGGACGACCGCACCGAATGCCGAGCAGGCCGTGCGGCAGGAGGAGTTCGCCGACCAGACCATGATGACCTCGACGCTGGTTCCGGAGCAGGATACCGAGGGTCAATTGCTGCTGGGGTACGCCTTCCGGGCGATCCAGGATTTCGAGCGGGCGGCTTGGCGTTTCAAGCTGGCCGCCGAGAATCCCGATCTGCGGCTGACCGCCCTGATCCAGAAGAGCATCTGTCACGATGAGATCGGTCAGGACAACAAGGCCCGCGCCGACCTCGAGCTTCTGCGCCACGAATATCCCGACAACGCGGAGGTCGCCAATTCGCTGGGCTACTTCCTGGCCGAAAAGGACCAGGATCTCGATCTCGCGGAGGATCTGATCGAGGAAGCTCTGGCTGCCAGTCCGGGCAACGGGGCCTTCCTTGATTCCATGGGCTGGGTTCTGTTTCGCAATGGGCGCCTCGAGGAGGCTCTCGATTACATGATCAAGGCGGTGAATGTTCTGCCGGACGATCCGGTCATCCTCGAACACCTGGGCATGGTGCTCAAGGGGCTGGGCCAGACCGACGAAGCCCTGGATGTCTTGAAGCGGGCTCTGGTGCGCGGCGGCGAACCCGAACGGATCAACGCGGCGATCGCCGAGATCGAGGCTGCGCCGCGGACGGCGGAATAGGGTTCTACCGCGACTTCCCGGAAGGGTACGATGGCCGGTAAAATCATGACTTGCCTGATGGCACTGTTCCTGCTGAGCGTCGTTTCCGGACCGGTCGGGGCCGGCGAAGAGGAAGGACGCCTGCAGCTGGCGCGCTGGTCCGCCGCGGCGTTCGGACATAGCGCCGGCGGACTCCTCTGCTGGATCGAAGGCGCCGACGGCAGTTTGCGTCTGGAATTGTTGACACTGCCGGTGGGGCCGGTCCCGGACGGTGCTTGTCCGGGGGGCGGGACTGGCGACGTTGACCTCCAGCCGGTTCTGGTGCAGGACGGCGAGGGCTGGACCCTGATCCTCGGTCCGGACGGGCAGGGTACGCTGAACGAGTGGGATCGTGAATGGCGCCATGCGCCCGCGGGTTTGGGCCAGCTGGTCCTGGCGGCCCTGGCGGAGCTGCAGACCGGTGCTTCCGGACGGACGGCGTCCCGTCCCTTGTCGAATACGTACCGCCCCCGATTCCGCGGCGCGCGGGAAGGGCGCGGCGGAAATTCCCCGACGCGGGTGGTGGAAATATCCGGCCTCGGTGACGGAGTCGTCGCTCCGGCGGCCAGGCGGACCTTGCGCGGACTCCTGGTCGAACGCGGCCGCGGCCTCGGCGGCGCCGGCGAGATCGTCACCATGGTCCGCGCCGCGGGTGATACCGGTGTTTCCTGCCTGCGGATCCGCTCCTCGCGGCGTCCCGGCGCCCTGCTGGTGGGCGCCCCCGCCGCCCGGCCCGTCGCTGCGGTCCCCGGAGAAGTGTTTTTGCCCCTGTGGCCCCTGTCCGATCTTCTCGAATTTACGGGAACTCATTCCCCGCCCGACGGTTGAATCGAAGAGCGGTTCCGTTCGTCAGGCCACCAAAGGAGCATTGGGTGAATTTCTCGCGCGATGAAAAACCTGTCGGCAGCTCGCCTCCGCGGCGAGCCGATTTCGGCGAATACCGCGATGAAGACCTCATCGTCATGGTCCAGGAGGGACAAAAGAAGGCCTTCGACGAGCTGGTGGCCCGCTACAAGGGTCGCCTGTTCAGTTTCATCCTGAGGATGGTGAAGGATCCCGGCCTGGCGGAGGAGTTGACGCAGGAGACTCTGATCCGCGTCTACATCCACGCGGCCAAGTACCGCGAGATCGCGAAGTTCTCGACCTGGGTCTTCACGATCGCGACCAATCTGGTGCGCAACAAGATGCGCCAGCGTTCACGCCGGCCGCGGATGGTGAGCCTCAATCCGGCCCCGGACGAGGACGAGATGCCGGTGGATCCGGCCGATCTGGTGGCCGATCCCTCGGAGAGCATCCACCGCGAGGAACTGGCGGATCTGATCAACGAGGCCACCAGCAGGATTCCGGAGAAATATCGCATCCCGTTCCTGCTGCGCGAAGTGGAACAGCTCAGTTACGAGGAGATCCAGCAGGTGACCGGGCTGAAGCTGGGGACGGTCCGTTCGCGGATCAACCGGGCCCGGACACGCTTTCGCCTGCTGATCAAACCCATGCTCAAGAACGAGTCCCTGCTCGAGGAACTGGAACGCATCGAGGCCCGCGCGGCCGAGGAAAAGAACAACGACCAATGATTTCTGGAGGATGATGGCAATGCGGTGCAACAAGGCAACGGGGTATCTGAGTCAGGGGATGGACGAACAGCTCCCCCCCGATGTGACGGTGGAACTCACCCGGCATCTGGACGGATGCGAATCCTGTCAGGCATACCGGGAAGATCTGCTCGTGGCGCGACGACTGATCACGGCCACGGAACCCGAGATATCCGAAAATTTCGAGTGGAAGCTGCAGTTGCGGCTCAATCAGGCGATGCAGCAGGCCGTCGGGGAATCCGCCTATCCCTGGGAGAGCGATGAGGCTGACCGCTGGCACTGGTTCCGGAACTTCGGGGCCGCGACGGCCGTCGGCCTGGCCGCGGTTCTGGCTCTGGCAATGTTCATCGGCCCCGTTGGCGGACCGCAGGCGCCCGGTTTCGTCGCGCCCGGCAACCTGGCACAGAACACCCCGAGCCTGGTCCGCAGCGCCAGCAGCGGCGCGGTTGGTTCCGACCGGCTCCCCTTCAGGCTCGACAATCCCCGCGGCGGTTTGCAGCGTTCGGTGTCCACGGGCGCGAACGCAGTGTTTACCGGCGGCGAACGCTTCTCGCTCAATCGGGGCTGGTCGGGCGGAAACACCAGCGACCTGATGACGATCCAGCGCCTGAAAGCGCAGAACCAGCAGCTGAACCACCGGATGCGTCTGTTACAGCAAGAGGTTCTGCGCCTGAGAGCCAAGCTTGACAGCAGTGATTCCAGTGCCCTAGATCTAGAACAGAAATAGCAATGCCCGGACGCGGTCCGGGTTGCCCGTCACCAGGGAGTTTTCTGTGCTACGCGTTTCGCTGGGAATCATGCTGACAGCGTCCTTGGCGCTGACCGGCTGCGGCATCGACAGTGAAAAGGGCATCCTCATGGCCGCCGGATCCTACGGCGACGTGGCGGTGGTGGTCACCGACGACAACCTGCGTCCGGCCGCCGAACGGTTCCTGACGGCGCTGAACACCCCGAAGACCTTCGTCATCAAGCCCGAGACCATCTATCAGCCGGACATCTTCGGACCCGACCGCTGGGATCTGGCCAAGGGCTACAAGAATGCCATCCTGCTGGTGAGGATCGGTGACGGCGGCGGTGCGGAAAAAGCGGCCCGCAAGCTGGTGTCGAAAGAAGCCTGGGAGCGGCTGGCCGCCGGCGGCGGGGGCGTGGTCAAGGTGAACGACCCGTGGTCCACCTATCAGTTCGTCATCCTGGTGGTTTCGCGCGACCGCAACATGCTCAGCAGCCTGCTGCAGAAGAACGCCGACAAGATCAGGACCCTGATCGACGACAGCAACCGCGACCGGATCCTGCGCCGCAACCGCTACGACGGCCTCAACAACGCTCTCATGGATTACTACTGGGACCGCTACGGCTTGTTCCTGGAGATCCCGGCGGTCTTCACCCAGAACCAGCTTGAGCCCGATGGTTACGCCGGCCTCGAAATCATGCAGAACGGTCCGTCCCGCGGAATCAGTATCGTCTGGAAGAAGGTGGACGACCCGGCGGCCATGCTGAACGATCGTCAGGCCCTGCTCGAGATGCGGCGGACGATGGGGGAGAAGCTCCACAACGAGGAGCTGCTTCCCTCCACCTTTGTGTGGGAAGATGCGGTGATCGGCGGGGTCGAATGTCTGAAGCTGGAGGGATCCTGGAACAGCAACGTGTTTGCCGGGGGCGGACCGTTCTGGTGCTATTTCATTCCTGATCCGGGCACGGGCAGGATGTTCTGCCTCGACCTGCTGGTCTATGCTCCGAACATGGACAAGATGAATTATTTCCGTCGGCTGGAGGCCATCGCCAGCACCTTTGCGACCTCCCGCCCCCAACCCTGATCGGACCGACATGACGCTGCCATCCATCCGGCGATTCGACCTTTGGCTGCTGGTTCTGCTCGTGGCCCTTCCGGTCGGCGTAGGTGCCCAGACCCGCAGCGACACCGGCCGTCACCAACCCGAACCGCCGCCGGAGAAGAAGGAAGACCCGACCGCGGAGGCGACGGTGACGTCGTGGGATCCGGAGCGGTCGCGCTGGTACTTCGGCGCCAGCGGCGGCATCCAGGGCGGCGGTGACCTGTTCCGCGTCGCGACCGTTGACGGCACCGGCGTGGGGTGGGACCCCGAGAGCGGCGGCGGTTTCAACGCTTCGCGCTTCACCGCCACCTTCGACCGGAATTTCAGCCTGGGGTTCTTTGTCGGTCGGGATTTGAACCGCACCTGGTCCGTACGCGCGGATCTGGGCTGGTCCCAGATGGATGTCGGGGCCGAAGCCCTGTCCGGGCAGAACGGCGCCGTCTACCTCTTCGACCGGTTCGACGTGCTCAATCTGGGCCTGGGACTGGAAGCGCGGTTGACCGGCCGTCCGTCCTATCCCTATGCAAACGCGTCGCTCCTGCTGAGCATGCTGGCGCCGGCGGTGGTATCGGAACTCGAACAGACGAACGTGGGCGGGCGCTTCGGGCTGGGCTTCCTCCAGGAGATCGATCGACTCTGGTCACTCCGTATCGAAGGCCGGCTGATCGCGACCGGGTTCTCCACCGGCACCTACGTCCCCCGCACCGTACTGCCGGATCAACCTGAACTGATCTTTGAGGCCAAGGACGGCATATTTCTCTACGAATTCGTGCTCGGCGTCCAGGGCCGCTTGTGATGCCCTCCCATTGTCCTGGATAGGGGACATTTTCACATCAACGGGCCTTTTTCCTTTCAACTTAGGGGCCCGAGTCCTATATTTCCAAGTTGCCGTTTTGCTGGAGAAAGACCTCAATCAGTATCAGGGGATGCGTAAATGAGTAATATCATTGCAGTTGTAAATCACAAGGGGGGCACCGGCAAAACCACCACGGCCATCAACCTGGCGGCCGGCTTGACCCGCTACAGTGACGTGACCTCGTCATGTCTGATCATCGACATGGATCCCCACGGCAGCGCTACCAGCACGCTGCTTGGCAAACTGGATGGTGAACCGCCGGCCCGCAGCATCTTCGATGTGCTTCGCCGGGCGATCACGCCCCAGGACGGCGTCGCCTCGACCATCTACGACGAGAACATCGATATCCTGCCGTCGAACCCGTCGCTCGAGAGCATGTCCAAGACCCAGATCACCGACCGGCTTTCCAAGGTGGTCGGCACCCTGGCCACGTCCTACGGCTGGATCATCATCGACACGCCGCCCAACCTGGGGGTGCTGACCCAGAACGCCCTGGTCGCCGCCGACTACGCGTTGATTCCCACGCAGTGCAGCGGACTGGCGGTGCCCACGCTGCACCAGGTCAAGGCCCTCATCGAGAAGATCCAGGAACGGCAGAACGTCTGGTTGCAGCTGCTCGGTGTGCTCCTGACTCAGAAGGACGGGCGCACGCCCCTGCAACGGCCCGTGCGGCGCGAGCTGGGGCAGGTCTTTCCCGCGGCTGACATCTTCAAGACGGTGATCACGAACAATATCAAGATCGAAGAGGCGCCCGCCAACTTCCAGAGCATCTACGCCTATGATTCGGGCTGCCTGGGCGCGTCGCTGTACCGCGACTGGATCAAGAAGGAATTCCTGAAGAAACACCAGAAGCTGGAAAAGAAGAAGGTCGAGCTGCGGGACGCCGCCGAGGCGGCCAAGGAAGCGGAACTCTAGCGGCAGTCTGGCCTCAGGGCCGCACGAAGGGGTTGCTGTCTTTTTCCCTGCCCACGGTCGTGTCGGGTCCATGGCCCGCAATGACCACTGTTTCATCCGGGAGCGTGTAGATGCGTTCCCGGATACTTTTTTCCAGGGTCGCGAAATCCCCGCCGGGCAGGTCGGTCCGACCGATCGAACCGCTGAACAGACAGTCGCCCACGATGGCGTGATACACGCCGCTGCCCTCGTCCATGAAGTGGAACATCACCTGGCCGGGTGAATGGCCCGGCACGTGCCGCACCGCCAGCGTGCCGCCGGCAAATTCCACCTCTCCGCCATCGACCAGGTCGGGCAGGCAGCGCGGCACCGGCGTAGGCGGGAAGCCGTAGGACGCCTGGATCTGCTGCAGGTTCTCGATGAACGGGAGATCGTCCGCGTGGCAGCGCAGCGGCAGGTCGTGGACCGCCTGCACGGCCGCCGCGGCTCCGATGTGGTCGAAATGACCGTGGGTGGCCAGCAGGGTGGTCAGGCGGGTGCCGGAGGCCGCGATCATCGCCAGCAGCCGTTCGGCCTCTTCGCCCGGGTCGATGAGGATGGCTTCCGGCCCGTCCGGTCCCTGGCCCGTCAGCAGGACGGAATTCATCTGCAGGGGACCCACCGGGGTGACCGCGATCTTGATATCCATGCCAGCCTCGCCTGTTGGTGTCTCAACAAGAAGCGGCTCCGGAGAGCACCGGAGCCGCCTGGTCGATGTCCGGTTCGGTTCTCGTCCCGAGCCGCTATTCCTCGTAGTATTCGCGGCCGAGATGCGTGATGACCTCTTCGCCCATCATCCAGCGCAAGGTGTTCTTGAGCTTGGTCTGCTGGATGAAGATGTCGTGCTCCGGCGTCAGGCCCGCGGGCGTGACCGGGCTCTTGAAGTAGAAGGAAAGCCATTCCTGGATGCCGCCGGGCATGCCGCCTCGCTTGGCGAGGTCGAGCAGGAGGGCCAGGTCGAGCACCAGGGGCGCGGCCAGGATGGAATCGCGGCACAGGAAATCGACCTTGATCTGCATGGGGCGTCCGCACCAGCCGAAGATGTCGATGTTGTCCCAGCCTTCCTTGTTGTCGCCCCGGGGCGGGTAGTAGTTGATGCGCACCTTGTGGTAGAGGTTGCCGTAGAGATCGGGGTAGAGCTCCGGCTGGAGGATCGTGTCCAGGACGCTCAGCTTGGACTCTTCCTTGGTCTTGAAGGACTCCGGATCATCCAGCACTTCACCGTCACGGTTGCCGAGGATGTTGGTGGAGAACCAACCGGCGATTCCCAGCTGGCGGGCCTTGAAACCCGGGGCCAGGATGGTCTTCATCAGCGTCTGGCCGGTCTTGAAATCCTTGCCGCAGATCCCGGCGCCGGTCTTCTTGGACAGCTCCTCGAGGGCCGGGACATCGGCGCTGAGGTTCGGGGCGCCGTTGGCGTAGGGGACGCCCATCTTGATGGCTGCATAGGCGTAGATCATGCTGGGCGGGATCTCCCGGCTATCGTCGCGCAGACCCTTTTCAAAGGCATCCAGGGTCTCGTGGACCGCGGATTTTTTCATGAAGATCTCGGTCGAGCCACACCAGACCATGACCAGCCGATCACAGCCGTTCTCCTTCTTGAAGGTCTCCATGTCCTGCATCAGGGCTTCGGCCATCTCCATCTTGGTGCCGGTCTTGACGTGGGTGCCCTCGAGCATCTTGACGTAATACTGATCGAACACGGCGGTCATGGGGCGGATTGCCTCGAGGTCCGGTTTGAGCTGATCGAGCAGTTCCTTCTCCAGGACGCCGGCATTGACGGCGGCGTCGTAGACACTGTCCTCGAAGATGTCCCAGCCGCCGAACACCAGGTCGTCCAGACCCGCCAGCGGCACGAAGTTCCGCACGAGGGGCTGGCGATCCTCGGTTCGCTTGCCCAGGCGGATGTGCCCCATCTGGGTGAGGCTGCCGATGGGCAGGCGCAAGCCCTGCCGGATGGCGTGCACACCCGCGATGAAGGTCGTGGAAACCGCGCCCATGCCGGGGGTCAGGATTCCCAGCTTCCCGGCGGCGGGTTTGATCTGCAGCTTTTCAGCCATTGTCCAAGCTCCTCTCAAAAATGCTCGGCCATGAGGTCAAATCTGGTTGGAGCACGCTGGACGACCGGCCCGCCGACAGAATGCCCGGCCGCCGCCGAATGGCGCGTGTTCCTGGTCAGGACAGGATAGGATTCCCACCTGCATAAGGCAAAAGAAATGTTTGGCCGCCACCGACGGCCTGGGACGGGCGCTGCAGCGGCCGCCGCGGAGGCGCAATGGCCCGGCAGGTTGCCGGAAACTGATTGTCCCGCACGAAGATGGGCGGTCCGGTTCTTTTGCAGGGATGGATGGTTTTTTTGTCGCGATGTTAATAAAAAAATTGATATGGGCGGTAGACATAACAGGAAGTCATGTGCTATAATTCCTTCGCAGTCGGAAACCACAAGTCGCACAACCGAAAGGTTCGGATGACCCAAAGCTAACGCGTTCATTGTCTTTCAGCCTCGAATACATCAACTTTGCTTTGGCAAAGGGAGACTGTGCACCATGAAGGAAGACGCGGCAGCTTTTGCGGTTGTTGATGGCGACTTTGCCATAGCTTCACCAAAGCTATTTATCCCCGCGGATACCACACGCTATTACGGATTGCAGGGCCGTCTGAAACGGGTCTTTGACCTGGTTGCGACCTCTGTGATCCTGGTTGTGGTTTCGCCCCTGATGCTTCTCATCGCCCTGCTGGTCAAGTACGGCAGTTCGGGACCGGTCCTCTTCGTTCAGGAAAGGCTGGGTCGGGACGGGAAGCCCTTCAAGTTCTACAAGTTCCGATCCATGGAGCACAACAGCGACGACGCCATCCACCGCCAGTTCGTGGCCATGTTCATCGGTGGCGACGAGGGTGGTTGTGCCGAGTCGAACGCCGGGGACAAAGTCTTCAAGATGAAGCAGGATCCCCGGGTCACGCCCATCGGCTCCCTGTTGCGCAAGACCTCGCTGGACGAGCTGCCGCAACTCTTCAATATCCTCAAGGGTGAGATGTCCCTGGTCGGACCCCGGCCGCCGATCGCCTACGAGATCGAGAACTATCTGCCGTGGCACATGGAGCGCCTGAAGGCCGTGCCAGGACTGACCGGTCTGTGGCAGGTCAGCGGCCGCAGCAGCGTCTCGTTCGAGGAGATGGTCCGGCTGGACGTCCGCTACATCAACCAGTGGTCGCCGTGGCTGGATTTCGTCATCCTCGCCAAGACCGTCCCCGTCGTCCTGAGGGGTACCGGAGGCTACTAGGTTCCGCGGCGGTCGGCAGGGACCCGCCGTCGCGGCCCATCATTCTTTTCCTTCATCCTGAACCGTTGATTCCAGGATTCAAGCATGTCCGCTTTGTGACGATCAATTGGAATGCGCATCCCTAGTCCGGATGAGCGGTATGATTGTCGTTTCTCGTCCAACGAAAGCGAGTCGGAAATGATCAGCGTGGGTGTGATCGGTTGTGGCTACTGGGGCCCGAACCTGATCCGTAACTTCAACAGCCAGCCCGGGGCCGACCTGGTCGCCATCGCCGACCTGGATGCCGATCGCCTCGGTCATGTTGGTCTGCTCTATCCGGGCGCGGTCAAGACCACCAACCACCGGGACATCATCGACAATCCGGACATCGAGGCGGTCGTGGTGGCCACGCCGATGGGCTCGCATTTCAAGCTGGGCATGGAAGTGCTCGAGGCCGGGAAGCACCTGTTCCTGGAGAAGCCGATGGCCACCAACAGCGCCGACTGCCGCACGCTCATCGAGACGGCCAAGAGCCGCGGGCTCAAGCTCATGGTCGGGCACACCTTCGTCTACGCGCCGCCGGTCAGGATGATCAAGTCGCTCCTCGATGCGGGGGAGCTGGGTGACATCTACTACGTCAACGTCTCGCGGGTCAACCTGGGCATCTTCCAGAAGGACGCGAACGTGATCTGGGACCTGGCGCCTCATGACGTGGCGCTCCTGAGCTACCTGTTCGGCGCCTACCCGGTCGCCGTCAGCGCCATGGGCCACTGTTACGTCCAGCAGGACAAGGGCATCGAGGACGTGGCGTTCGTGACCCTGGAGTATCCCGGCGGTTGCCTGGCCCATATCCACGTCAGCTGGCTCGATCCCAACAAGATCCGCCGCAGCACGTTCGTGGGCAGCAAGAAGATGCTGGTCTACGACGATGTTTCGGCCTCGGAAAAGATCCGGGTCTTCGACAAGGGTGTGGATGTCCAGCCCCACTACGAGGATTTCGGCGAGTTCCAGTTGCTATATCGCTCGGGTGATGTTTTCCTGCCCCACGTGGACACGGTCGAACCCCTGAGGGTCCAGGCCGCCCACTTCCTGGACCTGATCCAGGAGAAGGAAGAACCGCTGAGCGACGGACTGCACGGCCTG
>Ga0316201_10003517_pt1 | contig 11552 bp, 4 predicted proteins | sample CS6wburrow_MG_FD_204516 | JGI IMG/M metagenome (GOLD analysis project Ga0316201, IMG submission 204516) | Coastal sediment microbial communities from Delaware Bay, Delaware, United States - CS-6 worm burrow | ecosystem: Environmental > Aquatic > Marine > Coastal > Sediment | place: USA: Delaware... | reverse complement strand
GTCCTGGAAAACAGGTAAAAATTTGTCATTGGTACCATCTTCATTGGGTGAAAAAGCATTCGGGATATATGCATCAAAGTAATTACATACCCTTAAAGTTACAAAAACAGAATCCATAGATTCACAGCCATTGTTATTTATAGTGGCGTTGACCCACCCTGCTTCATCAACCTGATATGAATTACCTGTTGAGCCGTCTGGCCAGGTGATTATTCCTTCTGATTTAGTTGGTTGTAATAATAGTGCTACATCATCACAGACAGTGGTATCTCTTCCTAATTCAATAATAGGATTTTCAAAGAAAGTTATCGATACAGAATCCCTATTGCTACAGCCATTTTCTAAAGCTTCAAGCCAATACTCACCAGAAATGACAATACTTCTTAGTACATCGTCTGTGCCATCATCCCATTGATAATCGGCACTACCCTGAGGGATGGATAATGTTACAACCTCACCATCACACGCAGTCTGAATGCTTTCTCCAATGTCGACATCAGGCAATGGAATGATTCCGATATTGATAGAATCGGAGGTAACACATCCATTATTATCAAGAATGACTTTATACTCACCTTCAGAAGTCACTACATATTGGTCACTCTGCGTACCATCCTGCCACAGTCCAATTATCTCTGTTGAAAGTGTTAAAGATTCACGATCGCAAATCATGGTATCATTACCCAATTCCACTTCAGGATAAGAATTAAAATTCACAAGCACACTATCTTCAAGAAAGCACTCTCCCACTTGAATTAACAAAGTATAAGTCCCTGTATTTGTAACTGATATGCTTGAAGTGTTTTCTCCTGTATTCCACATATAGTCGTCAGCCATTACGCCAGTAGAAAGGTCAACAATATCATTTTCACAAGCTTGAATGGTCTCTCCCAATTCAAAGTCTGGAGCGTCCTGGTACGTCACATAAATAGAATCACTTCTTATACAGCCCAGATTATCAACTCTGACAACGTAACTTCCTTCTTCAGTAACAATGTAGGTATTTCCAGTACTACCATCTTGCCAGGTGTAAATAGAGGAACCAAATTCTGGAGTTTCTAGAGTGACAGATTGACCAACACAAAGTGTAGTATCATTGCCTATTTCAGCAGGAGGAATAGGAACATAAGCTATCTGAACAGAATCTCTATAAGTACATCCATTGATCATCGTTTCTGCCAGAAATTGACCTTCTGTCATTCCTGTGAATACGGGATCAGTACTTCCATCCTGCCAGGTATAGGATACGCCTGGAATTGAAGATGCATCCAGTGTAAATGGTGTTCCATCACATAAAACCTGGTTGTCGCCAAGTTCGAAAGAGGGAATTTCCTGGAAGTTTACATATATAGAGTCAGTATTGACACATCCTGTTACATCAACATACACAACATAAGGCCCTTCTTCTGTAACCGTGTAGTCCCTGCCAGTGGTCCCATCCTGCCATGTAAAAGTAGCTCCCGAAACCTCGGGTGTTGTCAATTGAATCACTTCACCGTCACATAAAGTAGTATCAACTCCAATTTCTGCTGCAGGAGTAGATACGTAATTAATATTTATTGAGTCTCTGAAAGTACATAGATTAATTTCTACTTCAACCCAATAAAGACCGGGCATGCTTCCTGTAAAGGTTGAATCAGAACTTCCATCCTGCCATAAATAATTAGCATTCTCAAGAGCCGCATTCAATGTAAATTGGTCTCCTTCACAGTAAGTCTGCTCTTCCTCCAAATCAATAGATGGGATAGGTTGTACCTCTATGGTAATTGTATCTGTGGATACACAACCATCTACCTCAGCTATAAGGCTGTAATTGCCAGCCTCGCTTACTTCCCTGCTGGAACTCATTAAATCGTCATTCCAGATATAGGTGACTCCTTGAATACCGAGAGAACCATCGATGTTAATGCTTGTATTTTCACATATGATCGTATCAGATCCAAGATCTACATTTACATCCTGGGGTTCAAGAATGATAATTTCATCTTCAATCTGGCAACCATTTCCAAATGTAACCTGAACCGAATAAGTTCCTGTTTGATTTACAGTGATGGTTGTGTCCATGCTGTTATTATTCCATAGATATGTTTCTGATGGAGAAAAATTATAGGCACTTAACACTAGAGATGCATCGTTACATAATGCCCTATCTGGTCCTAGGAAACCAGTCTCCACAAATTCTGGGGGATCTTCAAATATCCAACCAACATTACTCATGGCGATATCCGTACTTCTTGCTCCGGCAATAAATTCTGCACCACCTGTTCCTCGGTTGTCTCGCATTTCAATAAAGTTAACAGATACATTTCCTGAGGCTGGCATGCTGAATGTCCCTAATGAACCAGGTGCATCAGAACGCAATTGTATAGGAGTACAATTATTACCAATAAGTTGAAGGTATCGGTTGACATTTTGAGTTTCACCGGCTTCAAGGGTGTATGTTTTACCAGGAGACCCAATGAGTGTATCGGTTTCTATTTCACCAAGTATATATGCGTCTCCTGAAAATCGAAGCGATTGAAAATTATTTCTGGGAGTATTAGGATCTTTATTCCAATATGTCCTTCTATCTCCTATATAAGTTATACTTGAAGGATTGGTAGCAATCACACGGTTTAAATCTACGCCTATGGTACTGATAAAATTGTTAACTGAAGAATTAAAGTAGATTACATTATTGGCAGAATTAAAATCAGTATTTGATCCATAAAACTGAAGGGTGTTTTCACCATTTTGATCCCTTCCCATTTGAATCACTGAATTAGAAATGTCAAAAGTCTGAGGATCACCAATAAAATTATCCTGATACAAATAATTTAGAGTCCAGGTGATGTTTCTGGCATCAAGAGAACCATTATAATGGTCATAATTCCAATTTAAAATATCGTCCTTAAATCTTAAAAGTCCTCTGCCCTCCTTTATTATTCCGGGGATTTCAATTCCATTGGAAGTGATTGAATCCAGCTGATTAGAAGCCATGTGATGCCAATAGGTTGATCTATCCATATCGTTATCATATATTAGAGAACCATTAATCCTGATCCTGTCGGTCCAGAATCCTACATTTAGGACATTATCATAAAAATATCCAAAATTGGGTCTTCCGAAGACATTACTCCAGGTCATATTTCGGCAGGTAATGAAGCGATTGGCATCAGAAGCAACTCCTTGAAAGTCCTGGTCAAAAGAATTTTCATCAAATATCACATCATCAATTGAAGTAGGAACACACTCGCCTCCGGGTCCACCACTGGTCAATGACCAATGGGTTGGATCTTCCCAGTGACCTGTATTATTAACCCAATAGAGAACCCTCGCCGAGATGCTGTCTATTACCCATCCATTATTATTTCCTCTATCTACAGAATTATTGGCAGTAAGCACGCCTGATCCTTGCTGATTAATATCCTTAATCATCAATCGTTCAAAGGTATGATTGGCGTCTATATTAAAGCGTGTCTGAAGTCCAGGATTATTACTGGATATGGAAATGTGTCCATCATCACAATTCCCATTTGCATTTAACTCCATGAAGTAATAATTCTGATTATCCTGAAATATATAATCATATCCAGGAGCGAGTTCAACATAATTAATTACCTGGTGGCCATACATAGATCCTCTTGATCTATAAATGACTGAATCGATGGTGACAGCGGATGTCTCAGGATTGGTCCAGTTATATCCACTTATTTCTCCGAAGTAGCAGGAGTAGATCAGGTTATTATACTCTATTCTATTAGGCCCGTTATGGTAAAACCAACAATTAAGACCAGATTGAAATTCAATTGTAGAATTGTCTGTTTCAGCTGTAAAGTTTTCTGTGTCTACGTACCATTCCGGTCTCCATACTGCATTCCCATTTTCATCATAAGTATCCCTAATGATGATATAACTATTCCTCATGTCGAGATGAGTGGTGCGTGATCCATATGCCAGATACTTGAATATTTCGAGATTATTTCCACCCGTAATCAATGTTCCTGAATTATGACTCAGGTTCCACTCTACATATAGATCATCAAGTAAAGTCCACTCTGCATTCTGACCGCTGAAGTGACATTCTCTATTTAGGTGTTGTCCGTTCAGCTCAAGTGTATTTCCAGATAAGGAAGATTCAAAATAATAGTAACCGCCAAATGTGTGTTGCATAGCCGCGTCCATTCTCATTGAGCCTGTAATATGCATGCTATAATCTCCATCTCCTGTGAGGTCAGGGTTTCCGGTAACACCATCCCATATCATATCACGTACAAATACATCTTCAATGTCAATTGTCACTGTTTGCCCAGATCCGGAAAACGAATTCAAATCAAAAAATGCACGATCCTTACCAGCAGGAACACAGCCGCTTGGTGGGCCTCCACTCGTCAGTGACCAATGATTGGGATCTGTCCATTCTCCAGTACCGCCAATCCAATAGAAGTCAATTGTATTACTATTAGTAAATGCCCAATTACTATTATTCCCAAGGTCTGTACTATTAGTGGCATTGAAGGTAGCCCCCTGGCCATTTATATCTCTAAGGGTGACAAAATCAAGGTTAATGGTACCTGAACCGATAATAACTGCTTCCACACCAGCTTCAGTAGAGGTAATAACTATGCCTTCGGCACATGTACCTATAGCATCTATCATATCAATATTATAGGTGCGACTGCTTTCGAATCTATAGACCTTTTTTCTATTGAGTATTAATTGTGCCATTGATTCTGTCCCTTCAATTCTGGTACTTCCGTTTAATCTCAGGGCATTAAAAGTAACGGTAGCATCTCCATCATAGGGACGTAAATAGTTTCTTCCTTGATTGCTTGTGAAATTGACATCGTTCAACTGTATATTGCCATTGCCAGTGAACCAAACCTCAGTAAGATCTGCTGTGAAGTTAATGGTTGAGGTTCCAGGATTGACGGTTAAATTGGTAGCATTTATCTTAGAAGTAATGGTGTCAAAAGTTTCATGGTAGAATAACCGGTCACCATAATTTCCCCAAACTTCAATTTCTGAAGCACCTAAATTAAATGTCTTATTAGAATTAGTTAAGATATATAGATATTTACATCTTAATGAAAGATCATTAGTGGTTACTGTACCTTGGTCAATCTGAAATATGCTATCTACTTCAATATTTGAGTTGAATTCCCATGATCCATCCCCAGTGAAATACATTTCTCTTCCAGCTGTATGGCCATTGTAATTCAGAATATTTCCAGTATTGCTTCCATTGAATGTTACAATGCCTCGATAATTAAAAGTAACACTAGTCCCTAAGTCGATGGACCCGAATGAATTCATAATGACTTCACGACCACCATTAAAATTCACATTGAATGACACCTGACTCCAGTCCATATTCCTGAAAAACATGATTTCAGCATTCATGAATACTGCCTGGCCATTACCTGTAAATGAATTGGCGTCGAAAATCACGTCGTCCTCAGAAGTAGGAACTTGTGAATGATTTACAGTTCCTCCGGAAGTGGTAGCCCAATGAGATAAATCTGACCAATTGCCACTGCCACCTACCCAATAATAATCTGCTGAAAAGCCAGAAATAGAAATTACACTCAGGAATAATAGTAAAAGGAACCCCTTCTTCATGATTAAGTCAATTACGTCGATTTAAAGTTATATAAAATGAATGGGCTTTATTGAGAGATTCTATTAATAATTAGTGAATGTCGCGAGATACTTATTATTTGGTCGTATACAGTATCCATTGAAGAAGAAAAGATCTGTTCTTTCTAATTATGAGCAAAAAAAAAAGGGGCAATCACTTGTGCATGATTACCCCGACTGATTGAGTTTGGATCTTAACTAGCTACCACACATGAGGCATCCGTCCTCCATTGTGCAGGCTTGCCCTTCTTGCATTTCTGCTTCAATGGCTTCTACATCACTTTCTGTGTCGCTAGATTTTGCTTGTATTCGTTGATGTTGCTCGTCCAATGTAAATTTAATTGGATCAACAGCAGCTTTACTTCTCAGGTAATACATTCCTGTCTTAAGCCCTTTCTGCCATCCATAAAAATGCATTGAAGATAACTTACCGAAATTCGGGTTTTCAACAAAGAGATTTAAACTCTGACTTTGACATATATATGCTCCTCTGTCAGCTGCCTGATCTATGATTACTTTTTGACTGATCTCCCACACCGTCTTATAAAGATCTTTAATATGCTGAGGGATATCAGGAAAGTCGTTGATGGAACCATTGGCTCCCATGAGCCTTTGTTTCATTTCATCATTCCACAGTCCAAGACCTATAAGGTCTTCAAGTAAATGTTTATTTACAACAATATACTCTCCTGACAATGTCCGTCTTGTATAAATATTAGCGGTATAAGGTTCAAAACACTCATTATTTCCGAGAATCTGTGAAGTACTTGCTGTAGGCATCGGAGCCAGTAGTAAGCTGTTACGCAATCCAGTCTTTTTAATGATGTCTTTCAATCCTTTCCAGTCATATCTGTCAGAAGGCTTAACATCCCACATATCAAACTGTAGTATACCTTTGCTTGCAGGAGAACCTTTAAATGTCTTATATGCTCCATCTCTTTTAGCAAGCTCGGCACTTTCCTCTAAGGCTGCATGATAGATAGTTTCAAAGATGTCTTTATTTAATTGCTTGGCTTCAGGACTATCAAAAGGCATTCTCATCAATATGAATGCATCTGCCAATCCTTGAACTCCAATACCAATTGGTCTATGCCTAAAGTTGGAATTTTCAGCTTCCTTGATAGGATAATAGTTGATATCAATTATCTTATTAAGGTTTCTTGTGATCACCTTAGTAATATCGTGTAGTTTGTCGAAATTATAAGTGCCATCCTTGTCTACGAATTTAGGCAATGAAATGGAGGCCAGGTTACATACAGCAACTTCATCTGGTGAAGTATACTCCATGATCTCAGTGCAAAGGTTACTACTTCTTATCGTACCCAGATTTTTCTGGTTTGATTTTTTATTTGCTGCGTCTTTATAAAGGATGTAAGGAGTTCCAGTTTCAATCTGTGATTCAAGGATTGAAAACCATAAATCTTGTGCCTGAATGGTTTTTCTTGCTCTTCCTTCCTTCTCATATTTGTGATAGAGTGCTTCAAAGTCTCCACCATAGGAATCATATAATCCTGGAGCTTCGTTAGGACAGAAAAGAGACCACTCACCATTTTGCTTTACTCTTTCCATGAATAAATCTGGAATCCACATGGCATAAAACAAGTCTCTTGCTCTCATCTCTTCTTTACCATGATTTTTCTTCAATTCAAGAAAATCAAAAATATCTGCATGCCATGGTTCTAAATATACTGCGAAAGCACCTTTTCTTTTTCCTCCACCCTGGTCTACATATCTGGCAGTATCATTATATACTCTAAGCATTGGTACAATTCCATTGCTCGTACCTCCTGTACCTTTAATATAACTTCCCTGTGCCCTTATGTTATGGATGCTCAAGCCAATTCCACCAGCGGATTGAGAAATACTTGCACATCTGCTGAGGGTCTCAAAAATTCCACCTATACTATCATCAGTCATACTCAATAAGAAACATGATGACAATTGAGGTTTGGGAGTACCAGCATTAAAGAGTGTTGGTGTAGCATGGATAAACCACTTCTCTGACATGAGGTTGTAAGTCTCAATCGCAGCATCGATATCATCGCCGTGGATACCAACTGCCGCTCTCATCAACATATGTTGTGGCCTTTCTACAACTTGCTTGTCCATTCTCAGCAAGTATGATCTTTCCAATGTCTTGAATCCAAAAAAGTCAAAACTATAATCCCTGTCATAAATGATTGCTGAATCCAACCTTTCATTATTCTTTTCGACAACTTTCATGGTGAGATCTGAAATAAGGCCAGCCTTATCTCCGGTCTTAGGATCGACATAGTCATATAGATCCCTCATTGTCTTTGAAAAGGACTTGCTGGTGTTCTTATGGAGGTTACTTACCGCGATTCTTGCAGCTAATAGTGCATAATCTGGATGCTTGGTTGCCATAGTGGCAGCAGTCTCAGCGGCTAGGTTGTCAAGTTCTGTGGTACTTACGCCATCGTAAAGACCCTGAATTACTTTTTTAGCGATTTCTATAGAATCCACATAGTCTTGATTAAGACCGTAGCAGAGTTTTTTAACTCTTGCTGTGATCTTGTCAAAACTGACGTTCTCCTTTTTACCGCTTCGTTTAATTACTTGCATGAGAATAAAATTTAGGGATTAATGAATGTAGTTTTCTCAGTATCGTATGTTCGCTATTAAGGTTGGTGTAGTGGTGGACTAAAAGTCCTCATCAAGGCTGAAGATCTGTTTATCTTTTTCAGCCATGACACCAGCTTTTTGGTAGTCTCCAACCCTCTTTTCAAAGAAATTGGTTTTACCCTGAAGCGAAATCATATCCATCCAAGGGAATGGATTCTCTACGTTATAGACCTTAGGATTCCCTAAAGCAACGAGTAGTCGGTCTGCAACAAATTCTATATATTGACACATAAGTTCAGCGTTCATTCCTATTAAGTTTACAGGAATGGCATCAGAAACAAATTCTTTTTCGATGTCAACTGCGTCAGTGATGATCTTGTGTACAGTTTCTTTTGGTAGTTTATTGACAATGTGATCGTTATAAAGTAAACACGCGAAGTCACAATGCATACCTTCATCTCTCGAGATCAATTCATTGGAGAAAGAGAGCCCAGGCATTAATCCTCTTTTCTTTAACCAGAAGATAGAGCAGAATGATCCAGAGAAGAATATTCCTTCAACAGCAGCAAACGCTATTAATCTTTCAGCAAATGAAGCATCCTCAATCCACTCCAATGCCCAGTCAGCTTTCTTCTTAACACAATCAAGATGCTCAACGGCATTGAATAAATAATCTTTCTCTTCCTGGTCTTTTATGTAAGTATCAATGAGTAAGGAGTAGGTTTCAGAATGGATATTCTCCATCATAATCTGAAATCCATAAAAGAATTTAGCCTCAGTATACTGAACTTCACTTACCATATTGTCAGCAAGGTTCTCATTCACTATTCCATCACTGGCAGCAAAAAAGGCAAGTACATGTTTAATGAAATGCTTCTCATTGTCATTCAACTTATTCTCCCAGTCAGTAATATCCTGGTGAAGATCTATTTCTTCAGCAGTCCAGAAAGAAGCCTCAGACTTCTTATAGAATTGCCAGATATCATCATGTTGTATCGGAAAGATTACAAATCGATTGGGATTTTCTTTTAATAAGGGCTCAACTGCATTACTCATATCACGGATTGTCTTTATAGTTAGTTATTATTTTATATTCAATTTTATCATATATAACAAATGTATAATATTGAATTTTAAAGTCATAGTGACAAATCACAAATTTTTGTGATTAATATTTTACAAGTGTTATTGGTTTGATTACTACTTTGAGGGACGTATCCCGAGTTGGTTTTTTATTGTTTCTGTTCCGTAGTAACGGGAGAACAAATTAAGTGAAATAAAGTCGTAATGTGATTGATCAATTTCTAATAGTTATTAACATCGTGTTGATAACATATGTAAAATTTTAATAATCAGTTAGATAGGTACATATTACTAAAATGTTTAATGTTGATAACTATTGAAAAACCCCTAATAATCAGTTGTTTATCAACATATAACGTATTGGACATAAATTATAATTGTTTATTTCTGCGGAAAAACCAAATTAATAACATCCCCAGGATAAGAGAAAATACCAGGATGTAGTAAAAGGCATATGGGTGATTCTCAAAAGGAAGGTTTTTTAGGTTCATCCCATAAAAACTGGCGACTAATGTAGGAACCATTAAGATGATGGTGATAATGGTTAATCGGTGGATAAAAACATTCATGTTATTGGAAACAATGGAGGCATATGTTTCCATCGTTCCACTCAAAATATTGGTATATACATTTGACATTTCTAAAGCCTGGCCATTGTCAATAATGATGTCTTCAAATAGATCCTGATATTCCTCTTCCTCTCTGATCTTCAATATGTCAATGCGCTTCATTTTAAGTTTTAAAAGATCATTTGCACTTAGTGAATTGACAAAATAAACCAGACTCTTTTCTATCCTTAAAAGCTGTTGCAATTCTTTATTTCTACTTGAACTATACAACTCTTGTTCTATAAGATTTCTTTTAAGGTTTAACTTCTTTAGAAAATCGAGATAGATGTAAACATTCTGTTCAAATATTTGAAGAATGAATCGTTTTCGATTTTCAACTGTGAAGTTTTTTATCCTGTTATGGAGAAATTTTTCCATCGTTGGATTTTCTCTGCAGGAAACAGTAATGATTCTTTCGTCAGCCAGAATGATGCCGATGGGAACTGTAGTGTAGATGGCTTCAGCTTCCTTAGGATCATCATTTATAACCGGTGTATTGACCAGTATGAGAAGCACTTCCTCTTCCTTTTCATATCTAGATCTTTCATCAATGTCAAGTGAATCGGTAAGAAAATCCAGTGGGATACTACTTTCTTTGGCAAACTGTTCCAATTCGCCGTGTTCGAAAGGTGGATAAATATTAATCCATTTGGCGGAAGCCAACTCTCCTGTATCGATTAATTCTTTCTGTTCTTGTGTAAGGTATCGAATCATAACGTGAAGGTTCCATAACAGAGAGATGATAAATAATTTCTGACGCCAGCAAACTTACATCTTATAATTATAGCATCAAAGCCATTGATTGAATGTAATAAATCAAATATTCAATACTTCTTCTTTCAACTCGTTGAGCAGCATCTGGTAACCTGTGATCCTCAAATCTGTAGCAGGAATCATCCTGCTTTTCATATCATATAGATCTTGCATGATCTGAGCCTGTTGCTCATAATTATAATTCCATATCGATTTTCCTGAGAGCATATTATGATAAAGAACCTCGGGACCTCCATATTGGTATCCTTCATCAGATCGTTGGGCTCTCAGAGCCCTAGTAATATATACAGATCCTGCAAGGTGGTATTGAATCACATGCATGATCTCATGAATTAACACAGAGTCAGTAATAGAATTATGGTAGTTTATTGAATCATGAAACACAAATGCATGGGCAAACCTCCTGAAATGAAACATGTCGTATGAATTAAGCCATATTTTATCCAGGAAAGACAAGTCTCCATAAAAATCTATGATCAATTGTCTTTCCCGATCATTTAATGACCGGATTCCTGGTCTGATAATTAGCCTGGCCTGCATGATGAAGTCAGGCATTCCCATGATATCAAATATCAGGATAATCAATTCTATAGGCCATAACCACCATGTTCTATTCTTATTAATATCGGAATCTTGAAATGATCCTGGCAAGAAATGGTGGAACAACCTTTTCAACCTCACAGGAAGATTCTTCCAAAATCCTAAAAAGACCGTATAACGCCTACCATTACCCATTATTCAAATCTCAACACCTTAATCGGGGATATCCAGCTAATCAGAAGTGTGGGTAAGAGCATAATAGAAAGAATCACAAAAAAGCTCCCGACATTGATTAATAGTACGGAAAAAAGATTGAGATCAATTGGAGCAACTGCTAAGTAATAA
>Ga0316201_10003516_pt1 | contig 11553 bp, 7 predicted proteins | sample CS6wburrow_MG_FD_204516 | JGI IMG/M metagenome (GOLD analysis project Ga0316201, IMG submission 204516) | Coastal sediment microbial communities from Delaware Bay, Delaware, United States - CS-6 worm burrow | ecosystem: Environmental > Aquatic > Marine > Coastal > Sediment | place: USA: Delaware... | reverse complement strand
TAGGGCTGCGCGGTGACATAGTTGCCGGACACCACGCGTATCGAGGCGCCGGCCATCGGCGTGTTTGGCAGGCCCATCGAAAGCTGGGCTTCGATGCGCATGCGTACCATGCCCACCGCCTGTTCGACCGCGGGCAAATCATCCGCCGTGGTAATGCGCAGGCCGGCACTGAATTCGGACTGGTTGCCCAGCGCCCTGAGCTGGGTTTCGATCTGCGGACGCGCGCCATGAACCAGCACGATGCGCACGCCGAGACTACTGAGCAGGGCGATATCGTGTATCAGGTGGGCAAAGCAGCTGTGTTCAACTGCTTCACCACCGAACAGAATCACAAACGTGCTGCCACGGTGCGCGTGGATATAGGGCGCAGACTGGCGGAACCAGTCGACGTGGCCCTGCTGGCTGGCGGGATCTACGGGTGCTTTTTTCAATGAATGCGTCCTGTGTCCTGTTATATATAGTGCAATTCTGCTCCGAGCCGTGATCTTAATGGAGAATCATGCTCAAAGCCTTCGAAACATACAGAAGAAGATTGTAATATACGTGCCTCGGGTGTGCGACACACATAATATTATGATTACACGGGTTTATCATGGCTAGTGACAGCAAAAAAGACAGCAGGCGCAAATTTTCCTCAATCATTGTTGATGGCGTAGAACATGCGCCCAGTCGTGCCATGTTGCACGCGGTCGGGTTTGAAGATGCCGATTTCAAAAAGCCCCAGGTGGGCATTGCCTCGACCTGGAGCATGGTGACGCCGTGCAATATGCATATCAACAAGCTGGCCGATGATGCCGCGGCCGGGGTCGACGGCGCTGGCGGCAAGAGCGTGATATTCAACACCATCACCGTGTCCGACGGTATTTCCATGGGCACGCCGGGGATGCGTTATTCGCTGGTGTCGCGCGAAGTCATCGCCGATTCGATTGAAACCGTGACCGGCGCGCAGGGCTTTGACGGCGTGGTCGCTATCGGCGGCTGCGACAAGAACATGCCAGGCTGCATGATTGCACTGGCACGGCTCAATCGCCCGGGCATTTTTGTTTACGGCGGCACCATCAAGCCGGGGGCGAAACGCCGCGATATCGTTTCAGTTTTCGAAGCCGTGGGCGGTCACGCCAATGGCAGTGTGTCGGATGCCGAACTCAGTGAAGTCGAACACACCGCGATTCCCGGCCCGGGTTCCTGCGGCGGTATGTATACCGCCAACACCATGGCGTCGGCAATCGAAGCCCTGGGCATGAGCCTGCCCAACAGTTCGGCACAGGAAGCGGTGTCCGAGGCCAAGAAAAATGACTGCCACCGCGCCGGTGAAGCAGTGATGGCCCTGCTCGAAAAAGACATCAAGCCCTGCGATATTATGACCCGCGAGGCATTCGAGAATGCCATCACCGTGGTCATTGCACTCGGCGGTTCGACCAACGCGGTATTGCACATGCTGGCGATGGCGTACACCGCCGGCGTTAAGCTCGAACTCGATGATTTCACCCGCATCGGTGCGAAAGTGCCGGTGCTGGCCGATGTCAAACCCAGTGGTAAATATTTGATGTCCGAGCTGATTGCCATTGGCGGCATTCAGCCGTTGATGAAAATACTGCTCGATGCCGGCCTGTTGCACGGCGACTGCATGACCGTGACCGGCAAAACCATGGCTGAAAATCTCGCCGCTGTAAAACCCTACCCTGCGGACCAGGACATCGTGCGGCCGATGAGCAACCCGATCAAGAAAGACAGTCACCTGGTGGTGCTCTACGGCAATCTCGCGCCGACCGGGTCGGTGGCAAAAATTTCCGGCAAGGAAGGCCTGGTGTTCAGCGGCAACGCACGCGTATTTGAATCCGAAGAATCTGCGTTGAAAGCCATTCTCGACGGCAGCGTGGTAAAACGCGATGTACTGGTGATTCGCCACGAAGGCCCGGTGGGTGGTCCCGGCATGCGCGAAATGTTGAGCCCGACCGGCGCCATCATGGGCAAGGGCATGGGCAAGGACGTGGCGCTGATTACCGACGGGCGTTTTTCCGGTGGCAGTCACGGTTTCGTGGTCGGGCATGTCACGCCGGAAGCGGCGGTAGGTGGCCCGATTGCGATTGTGCAGACGGGCGACGGCATTACTATCGACGCCGAAAAGCGTGAAATCACGCTGGATATTCCGCAGGCTGAAATCGATGCAAGACTGGCAAAGTGGACGCCACCGGCGATCCGCGAAAGCCGCGGCGTGCTGGCAAAATACGCACGCCAGGTGAGCTCGGCATCAGAAGGCGCGGTAACAGATAAATTCGACTAACCCAATTGCGGCGATGTGCAACACCTGGCAGCATCGTGCGCTAACGTTATTCACACAGAGGAAGGGGTATCATGAAGACTACGCATTTATTAAGCGCGGGCGTTCTGCTGTGCCTGTCATCGCAGGCTTCGGCCACAGGACTGTTTTTCGAAGGCGGTATTCACGTCGGTGGTGAGACCATGGTCGGTGTCACGTTCACCAGCGGTGATACTGAAAAAATCAAGGCGGGTGAACTGCTCAGCCTGGCGGTCGGTGTGCACACCGAGCTGTCAGACACATTGCAGGGGCGTTTCTCCATCGGTTACAAATTCGACAGCATCAATGCAGAAAATGGAGATCTTGATTTTTCCCGCGTGCCGCTCGAATTTCTTGTCATGCAACGCTATACCTACTGGATGCTGGGCGGCGGTATTACGTACCATCTTTCACCTGAGCTGACTGCTGACGCACCTTCCGTGGGTCTATCCGGTACGGCCAAATTTGATGACTCACTCGGCTTCGTGTTTGCGTTCGATTACAACAGTAATGGAAATTTTACGCGTGACTGGTATGTCGGCGGCCGTGTCACGCTGATTGATTATGACAACCAGTTTGGTTCAGTCAGGGGCAACAGTCTTGGCGCGGTCATCGGCTTCCTGTTTTGAAGAATAGTTAATCCAGCGATGTATGCGAAAAAAACGGGCTCCTGGCCCGTTTTTTTTGTGATGCGATAATAGCGTGATGTTTTAAAAATCGTAGCGATAGCCAAGCGAGTAAAAGAAGCTGCTGTTATTGAATGCGCCAGTATCTGATGATTCACTGGTATCGTCATAGCCAATCTCGAAATCGAGGCGTACTTTCTTTTGATAACGATAGTCAGTCCTTATCAATGAACGCAGTTTATTCTGCTTGCGGCCATCGCTCAGCTCGCGAATGTCGTATTGCAGTCGAGGATTGACCCGCCAGTTCCGGGTAATGGGAAAGCGGGCATTGGCAATCAGTGAAATGGTATCCGATAGCTTCGTGTTGAGCAGTCTAAAACCGAACACGCTGGTGTCATTCGTCATGATCAGGCCGTTACCGACAAATTGCGCACTCAGGTAATAATCCGTGCCGGTGCTTTCTGTCGCAGGTACGCCACCAGAAGCAACCGTGCTACCGACCCTGGAAAAAGTTAAATCTGCACTGACCTGTGTTTTCTCTGTAAGCGGCTGGCTGCCACCGACAGTAATCGTCTGGCTGTTGGACGTGCGGTCACGTGCGAGCTGGTAGATTTGTTCGATGCTCAGGGTTTGCATCAGTTCTTCAATACTGGCTTCTGTTCTGCCAATCAGCGCATTGCTCGCAGTGAGTATGGGTGATTTACGCAAGAAGGCGTTGAGGTAGGCGGTCTGTCCGCTCTCGAAACGCATATTGGTATTGATCTGCGCGATGTTGACCGTTTTGAAGACCGTGTCATAGTCAATCAGGCCAAATGCAGAGAATGCTTTATCACGATACTGGATTTCAGACCCGGTGCTGATGTGGTCGTCAATACCATCGACAGTTTGAATAATGTGGAACAGTGTCATGTCCCAGTAGTTGAAGAATGTGCCGGTTTCAAAAGTCAGGCCATATAATTTCTTGTGGTCATTAAGCGATGACTTGTTTGTGGTCTCGACCGGCAATCCCGCCAGTACATTGAGTCGCATATCCGGCGTGATCTGGTAACCTGCCGATGCGCCATCAAAACGGTTTAGCAGGCCACCAATACGCAGCGTTTGTCTACCCACGCGTACAGAAGTGCCGGTGTCTCTCAGGCTAAAGTCATAATACAATTCGATAAATCGAAATTCATTTTTGGTGTCATCATTGAGGAAATCATAGGTGTCGTCAGCTGTAAACTGGATGCGATGCTCCAGGTTGTCATTCTTGATAACGTTGGTGATATCAAAAAAAGTGATCAGCTGTGACAAGGTGTTGATAGATCCCGCGTCAGACGTGGTCACAGTATCGTGTCGATAAAACTGCGACAGGCTGCCGTAGGTGTCAACCCGGTAACCAGGTTTGTCAGTTGTCATGCGCATCTTATCTTTAGGCGCCGCGGTTTCGGTGAGCAGGCCGGACAGGCGTTGCTTGACGCGATCTGTAGCTTCACCTTCAGGGTAGAGTGAAATATATTTTTCATACAATGCGCGTGCATGTGCTTTCTGGCCATTGCGATGACGTGCCAGCCCGAGCAGTTCCAGTGCTTCACGTGAGTGCTTGCTTTCGCCAGCGGCATCAATCGCGCCGAAGTAACGAATAGCCTGTGCGTAGTTTGCATTGGTGAATTCTGACTTGGCACGTAGCATCAGGCTGTCGAGCTGGGCGTCTGACAAGGATGATCTGTTGGTTTTTGAAGATGTTGTGCGGGCAATAGCCGGTTTAGAAGCAGCGGGCCTGTTCAGTGCAGTTTTACTCGATAAAGCCATTTCTTTGCTGTCGACGGTATTGACCCAGGCACCCGAGAATTTTTTCTGTAATTGTGTTGCGTAGTTGCCGGCCTGTTTGCGCGTATTGAAAAAACCAAGATTTAGGCGTTCCCATTTTTTGCCCTTGATGGTGACGCTGGAAACGTAAAGAGTATAACCCTCAAAAAGCTTGCTGGATCCAGGCTGCCAGTTATTGCCGGTGCCAGGCATCGATGCAAGTACCACTGCATACGAAGACGAGGCTGCCAGTACCGGTGTGAATGCAGAAGTGCAAAATACACTTATCAGTACTATTAAATATCGCATTGCCGCAGTTGATTTATTGCGCTGCATTTGAGCGTTCCGGTTTTGTGTGCATCATCGCAATGAATCAGCGCATGTATATATTGTGTTTGACTCGCACGGCAGCGTTAAGCATCACTACCACTCAGAACTGCTTGGTCGATGTTCGCCCGACTTGTTGCCATCGAAATGGCATGAGCCTGCGCAATCCTGCAATTCTACAATCGGTGTATTATTGTGCTTGCCTGGAATCTCGCCGCGGTTGTAGACATCGGCATGACATCCCGCACAGTCAGGTCTGTATGCAGTAAACGGCCAGACAATCGCCTGGTTATTAGTAGTGTGGCAATCCACACACAAGGTTGCAGTCCTGTGATCACCGGGGTAGTCGGGCGAGTCGTGGCGGAACAGCTCCTGCGGCGTCCAGCGTGTTGTATTGTGGCACCGTTCGCAATCCAGCGAAGTGACAAAATGCGTAGTTGTTTTTCCTGTCGCAGTGCTGCCGTTATGACACGAGGTGCACTGACCAGTAACAGAGTTGTGATCAAATGATGCGCCCAGCCAGGTTGTTGTGTTGTGGCACAGATCGCATTCACCCGTGGTTTGTAAATGCGTAGGTGATTTTCCAGTGGCAGTAGCACCGTTATGGCAGCTGCTGCATTGTCCTGTGACGTTGCTATGGTCGAAGCGAACTGCGCGCCAGGTGCGGGTGTCATGGCAGGCATCGCATTCGTCATTGGTCTGAGGATGGCCGACCGGCATGCCAGTGGCGGTAAATCCGTTATGACAGGATTTGCAAGTGCCGATAACAGCACCATGATCGACGTGGCCAACGCGGGTAAAGCTGATCGTATTATGGCAATCGTCGCATATCGGTGTACTCAGTATATGTGTAGGCGATTTGCCAGGTGCGATATTGCCATTGTGGCAACTGTCACATGAACCGACAACGGAGCTGTGGTCAAATCGTGCGCCGCGCCATGTATCAACCGTATGACAATCGTCGCAGAAATTACCACTCATAATATGCTGAGCATGTTTACCGGGTGCGCGGCTGTTATTATGGCACTGTCCGCAGTCAATGGGCGTGCCCTTGAACTGTCCTGCAATATGGCAACTGGAGCAGTCGATAAACTGGTGTTTGCCGGTGAGCGGGAAACCCGTTGTGAAATGGTCAAAACCGGTAGCATCATCGGCTGCGTTAACAGTCGATGCAAGCAGTGCTAATACAAATGTTAACAGCACTATTATCAAGGCTGTGGCGTGGTTGTCAGTATGCAGGGCGAAGATTTTCATAGTCATGTACCGGTTAGCGGCGAATGTTTATTTCTCTGAAGTTTTCGGTGTTGTGACACTGTATGCAGTGCCTGCCAAATTGCCTGTCATGAATATCGTCGCGTCGGTGGCAGGCGATGCAGTCTCCTGAGGCGTCGAGTTTTCCGTCTGAACTTGTTTTGTGGCAATCGTAACAGCCGAGTTTTTTGTGGGCACCGTCGATAGTGAAATCGGTGGCCTTGTCATGGTCAAACAGCCAGTTTTTCCAGGAGTTTGGGTTGTGGCAGCTGTGGCAATCGGTACCCAGTCGCGTCTTATGCACGTCATCAGCAGCATGGCATTGATTGCAGTCAGTCGAAGCGGCTCTGTAATCAGCCGTCAGGTGGCATTCATCACAGGCGGCCGTGGCGTGCATGCCAATCAGTGGAAAATGCGACAGGTCATGGTCGAAGCGCACGTTGTTGTTCCAGCTTTTTTCATTATGGCAATTTGCGCACTGTTTGCCCTGTTTGCCTTTGTGTACATCATCTTTCTTATGACAGGCCAGGCAATCGGTTTTCAGTTTCTTATCAAGCCTGTCCTTATGACAATCTGTGCAAATCAGCTTGCTATGTTTCCCCTTTAAGGAGAAGTCTGTTTTATTGTGGTCAAATTTTGATTTAGACCATCGGCTGGTAGTGTGGCAGTCATTGCATTTTTTTCCGTAGTGGCCTTTGTGGCTGTCATCGTTTTTATGGCAGCCATAGCAATCCGTCGGCACTTCTTTTTTCAGGTTGCCCGTGACATGGCAGGTATTGCAGCCCGTGGTTTTATGCGCGCCGAACAGCGAGAAGTCAGTTTTCTTATTATGGTCAAACGACGCCTGGTTCCATTTTTTGGGTGTGTGACAGTCTTTGCATGCCGAGCCATATCCGCCTTTATGAACATCCTGGATTTTATGGCAGCCGATACAGGTATCAGGCGTGTCCTTGTATTTTTGATTAATATGGCAGGAATCGCAGCTGGTTTTTTTGTGGGCACCCTTCAGCGGGAAATCAGTTTTCTTGTCATGATCAAATGCGGTTTTTTTCCAGCCATTCTCGGCATGGCAGTCTTCACAGTCTTTGCCCTGTTTGCCTTCATGAACATCATCTTTCTTGTGGCAGGCGTAACATGCAACCGGTGCCTGCGAATATCTTTTATCTGGTTTGTGGCAGGTATTACAGGCGGTTTTGCTGTGTTTGCCTTTCAGTTCGAAATCGGTTTTGCTGTGATCAAAGGTAGTTGTGTTGAAAAGTATAATATTCGCATCTCGGCCCTTATGGTCTGAGTGGCAATGTTTGCAGTTGTTCCTGACGGCGCCGGGCAGGCGGCCGTGGAAGCCGGTTTTTTTGTTGATGTCGTCGAGGATGTTTTCGTGATCATGACAGCTGACGCATAGCGCTCCCTGTTTTTTCTTGTCACCTGTCTCATGGCACTGGTCACAGTCTTCCTCGTATTTCTCATGCGCCTTGATGACCGGCCCCGGCATCAATAAAGTGCGTAACGAATCGGCGTGACTGGCCTGCATTGAAAAAATCAGGACGCTAAAAATTATAAGTAATACAAAGGAACGTGGCTGCATGCGTATCACAATAACTGTGTTTAATACACATGTACTGCGAACACATGAATGATGGCAGTGATGATCATCATGAAAAATAGCGGCAGATGCAGGATATGCCACAACGAAAACAGGCGTTCATAAACCCTGAAGGCCGCGACTTGTCTTAATCTCAGCATGTACTGTTTGACGTTATCGCTTGCTGCACCTGTACCCGTTGCATTGCCGGACGAGATGGTTTTGAGAATGCGTTTCTGGGTGCGACGAGAACTGATGCCTAGCTGCAGTACATGCCACAGGCTGGGGATGATGCCAGCATAGATCTGTAATGCTTTTGCTTCCAGCTGGTTGAGTTCTGCTACCTGGGATTCACCGATGGCGCTGTTTCCGCTGAGTGCCTGGTGATCAGAGCTGGCCTGTTTTTTAAGTGCTGCCAGTGACATTTTTGTGCCGTAGAGGCCATGATGAATATTGGTATATATATAGCGCCCCACCAGGCCGCTGCCCGCGACCAGCAACATGCAGATCAGGGCGATGTTGCTGTTGGTTGAGCCGAGGTGAAAATTGGAATGAAACAGGATCATCACCGGGCCGACCACCCCCAGCAGCATATGAAGTCCAAACCAGTAACGAATCGGTATCAGGCGGGTCATCAACGCGACGCGCTTGCTCAGCGGGTAGAGCAATAGCACCAGCATCAGGCTGGCACCGGTAATCCCCAGGATATATCCCGCACCGGTTTCTGCGCTAAGATAGTTATTGTCACGGTTATTCCAGCCAAATATAAGCAGCGCAATGATGCCAAGGCTGAAAAGATTGCTCACCAGCATTACAAATAGCTTGCGAATAATACCCGGAGTGCTTGCTGCGCAGGGCTGAGCGGCATTTGTTTCTAGCACGGGATTAGCTGCTGGGGTTTGTATATTCATAGGGTTATCAACTGGATGAAAAAAATAACTTCCGGGTCCATCTGGATAAGTGGCGTCTGTTTGCTATATTTTAGTTAATTAGCTCGCAATTTTCTGGTAGTGAGCTGTGAAAAATTGCCGTTCATCCGACATCTGCCAGTGCACCTAGTTCGAATTATTTTGTCCAGATATTTAAAGCTAGTCTCCGCACCTTAAAAGAAGCTTAAGGCTATGATTTTCAGTTGAGTACATACATGTCGATAACCATATGGGTATACCTGCTGCCCGCGATGATGATTTTTGGCTTTTACCAGTGGCGCCGCAGCAGCCGCCATCGCAGCAGCCAGCGTCTGCTGGATGAGAGTATTGCCAGCGGGATGACCGAGCCTTCATCACTGCACCCGCTGGTCAATATGACAAGCTGCCTGGGCTGTGGCGTTTGCGTCCAGGCCTGCCCGGAAAAAAACGTGCTGGGAATTATCCACGGCAAGGCCCACCTGGTGAACCCGACGCATTGTATCGGCCACGGCGCCTGCAAGACGGCCTGTCCGTTCGATGCCATTGAGCTGGTATTCGGTACCGATAAACGCGGCATCGATATACCCGAGGTGAACCCGGATTATCAGACCAATGTACCGGGGATATTTATCGCCGGCGAGCTGGGTGGAATGGGTCTGATACGCAACGCGGCCAACCAGGGCATCCAGGCGGTCACCTCCATCAGCAAGCTCGAAGGCATCGGCAAGTCGCATCCGCTGGATCTGCTGATCGTCGGCGCCGGGCCCGCCGGCATCGCGGCCTCGCTGGCAGCAAAAGATAAAAAACTACGCTTTGTCACAGTTGAACAGGATTCGCTCGGCGGCACCGTGTCACACTACCCGCGTGGTAAAATCGTCATGACCGCGCCGGTGGAATTGCCCATCGTGGGGAAAATGCATTTCAAGGAAACCACCAAGGAAGCGCTGATGGAATTCTGGGAAGGTATTATCGAAAAAGCCGGTTTGCAATTTAACGCCAATGAGCGTGTAGAAAGCGTGACCCACGATGCGTCGGGATTCAGTGTAAAAACATCCAGGCAAACATATCAGACACGTGCAATCTTGCTGGCTATTGGTCGCCGCGGTACACCACGCAAGCTGGGCGTGCCCGGTGAAGAAATGACAAAAGTGGTGTATCGCCTGATTGATCCGGAACAATATCGGCAGAAAAATGTACTGGTGGTTGGCGGTGGTGATAGTGCGCTGGAAGCTGCTATCAGTATTTCAGAAGAAGCGGGTAGCCAGGTGACAATTTCATATCGCAGTGAGTCATTTTCGCGCGCGAAAGAGAAAAATCGCCAGCGCCTGGCCGAGGCCGAAAAAAAAGGCCGCTTACGCGTACTTATGAAATCGAGCGTCAAACAAATTGCAGCTGATAATGTAGTGATTAATGCAGCCGGAAATGAAGTCTGTATCGACAACGATGCGATCATCGTTTGCGCAGGTGGTATTCTACCGACCGCGTTTTTGAAAGATATTGGAATTAGTGTTGAAACAAAATTTGGAACTGCATAGTGATTAGATATTTCACCGGCATTATTTTATTGCTTGCCATACTTTGTGTCGAAGCGGCGACCATGGCAGATGCAAAACTGGCCATTCGAAGTCGCGATTTTTCTCAAGCCGTTACTATTCTGAAGCCGTTGGCAGCATCGGGTGATAAAGAAGCGCAATATCAGCTTGCGGTCATGTACCGCAATGGCCAGGGCACAGCAGAAAATGCCAGCACCGCCTTCAAGTGGATGGGGGAATCAGCCGCACAGGGATTTGCACGTGCGCAATATACACTTGCAAGCTATTACGAAGAAGGCGTTGGTACCCCGCAGGACATCAACAAGGCAATGGCCTGGTACAGCGCTGCTGCAAAGCAGGGCTATCGTAATGCGGAAAAACGCCTGAATGATTTAAACGAGGCGGGTGCGGGCAACACTGCTTCGAACAGGGTGAGTGATGAAGCGGACTTGATACAGGCAGTCACTGCGAATCAAATTGAAAATGTAAGAGCGCTGCTGGAAAACGGTGTAAATGCAAATGCACGTGATGAGAAAAAGCGACCGGTGCTGCTGCAGGCTGTATCGCGCAAGAACGCCGCCATGGTGGCGCTGCTGTTGAAGCATGGTGCGAATGCAGATGCTGCCGATGGGTATAAGGACAGGCCATTGATGCTTGCTGCCAGCCAGGGCGATGTAAGCATGGTGCGCGCACTACTTAAAAAAGGCGCCAGCCCTGATGCAAGAAACGCAAATGGAAACTCGGCGCTGATGCTGGCAGCACGCAAAGGGCATCACGCAGTGGTCGATGTGTTACTGAAACATAAGGCCTCGCATAAACTTAAAAATCGTGACGGCGAAACCGCAATTGAACTTGCATCACGGGCCGGTCATAAACAGGTTGTCGATGGCCTGAAGAAATACGGCGCACGCTTGCCGTCAGCGCAGGCAACAGGATTAAGTGCCAGCCAGAAACTGGCGGCGCTAAGCAAGGGCGCTGATACAGTCTACAAAAACTGGACACCGTTGATGATCGCGTGCTGGCGCGGGCAGGCCGATGTGGCCGAGTTGTTATTGAAAAAGGGTAAGGATGCCAACCAGCGTGACGCAGAGGGCCATACCCCGCTGACGCGCGCGGCATTTCAAGGGCATGATGCTGTCATTGATTCACTGCTGCGGCACGGTGCAAAAAAGGATGTAGCGGGCAAGCATGGTAAAACAGCGCTGATATGGGCCGCAGAGAATGGTCATCAAAAATCGGT
>Ga0316201_10003515_pt1 | contig 11554 bp, 10 predicted proteins | sample CS6wburrow_MG_FD_204516 | JGI IMG/M metagenome (GOLD analysis project Ga0316201, IMG submission 204516) | Coastal sediment microbial communities from Delaware Bay, Delaware, United States - CS-6 worm burrow | ecosystem: Environmental > Aquatic > Marine > Coastal > Sediment | place: USA... | reverse complement strand
GCCCTACTCCGCATACCCCGGCTTCAAGCCGCTGGCCGGCTCGCTGGGTGAGTACAACGGCAAATTCATGTGCAACCAGCTCACCGTACGCGGGGGCTCGTGCGTGACCGCCGACGATCACATCCGGGCCACCTACCGGAGTTTCTTCTACCCGGACGCCCGCTGGCAGTTCCTGGGTCTGCGGCTGGCCCGTGACGATGAGTAAACCGGTTTCGACCCCCGAGGAAGAGTCCGCGGTACTCACAGAGCAGGACGACGCGGTTACGGATGACCTCGCGGAGATTATCGAAGGGCTGTCCCGAACCCAAAAAACGCTGTCGCCGAAATACTTTTACGATGATCGCGGCTCGGCGCTGTTCGAGGCCATTTGCGAACTTCCCGAGTACTACCCTACCCGTACCGAACTGGGGATCATGCGCGCGCACGCCGGGGATATCGCCGAGCGTGTCGGTCCCCGGGCCAGCGTGATCGAACTCGGCAGCGGCTCCAGCGTCAAAACGCGAATTCTCCTGAAGCATCTGGACCAGCCGGCGGCTTACGTGCCGGTGGACATATCGCGGGATCACCTGGTAGCTGCGGCTGCGGAGTTGGCTCGCGACTTTCCGGCGATCGAAGTCCTCCCGGTGGCCGCCGACTTCACGCATCCGTTTCCTCTGCCCTCGCCGCGCATTCCTCCGTTGCGGAATCTGGTGTACTTCCCCGGTTCGACCATCGGCAATTTCTCCGCCCCGGCCGCCCTCGAGTTGCTCTGCGTGATGCACCAGGAGGCCGGAGACAACGGGGCATTGCTGATTGGTGTCGATCTCAAGAAAGACCCGGCGGTCTTGCATCGCGCCTACAACGACAGCGCCGGCGTCACGGCGGAATTCAACCTGAACATGCTGCGGCGGATCAACCGTGAATTCGGAGCCGACTTCGACCTCGACGCCTTCCGGCACCGCGCAGTCTGGGACGAGGAATACGGACGCATCGAGATGCGGCTGGTGAGCGACCGGGCGCAAACCGTTCGAATCGGCGGACGGGAAATCGGTTTCGAGCCGGACGAATTCATCGTCACGGAGCATTCGCACAAGTATTCGCCGCGGCAGTTCGGCGCGATGGCGGAGCAGGCTGGATTCCGGGTGGTGGACGCCTGGACCGATCCCAAACGGTGGTTCAGCGTCCAATTCTGCCTGCGGCGCTGAGGGGCGAATGCAACTTCGAACCCGCTCCGGCTGGCGCCCTGCAACCGGCCAGCCCGAAAATCATTCCGCTCACGCTTGCTCCACACCGACGCCCGGCGTTCGGGCCGTGCAAAGTTCCGGATTTCTGCTTTACTGAAGATGTGGGGCGCCATTTTGCCGCTCACTACCAGACATTCACTCGCCACCTGTAATTTTCTTCACGGCCGCCGCTGGGCGGCCGTTTGCCGGTGTCTTACTGGTAGGTGTGGCCGAGGTGCTTGATCCAGCCACCGACGTGTCTGCGGTTGGGGTCGTGATGCGTCCAGTGGACCACGCCGCCTCTGGAGTTCCACTCGTATTCACCGAAAAACTCGATCGAGTCTCCGACGCTGAGATTCGCGACCCGCGGCGCCAAATCGATATTGTGACTGACCAGCAACGTCTGGCCTGAATCCAACCTGACGATGAACCTCTGGTGCCTGGATCCTTCCAGGTCGTCCGCCAGTATCCTGGTCACCGTTCCTTCGCCTTTGACCTGGACATCGCTTTGTTGATTGGCGAATGCGTCCTGAAGGGTGTCATTGGAGCCGGTCGGGGCCGTCGACCAGGGCACGGAGATGCCCGTTTCCTGCACATACCCGTAAGCCAGGGCCGCGATCACCAGAATCAGGGCGAATTTTTTCATCGGAGGATGATGCCACAACCCGGGCGGCCCCGGCCAATGCGGGCCGGGCCGGAGGCCGGAGAGCATGGATCGGCGGATCGCTTTGCGACGGTGAGTTTACGGGGCCCCTGCGCAGATTACAGCTCATGAAAAAACCCCGCCGAGGCGGGGTTTCTCCAATCAGATCGAACGAGCGTTCAATCATCATCCCCCTCAAAAGCGCACACTTCGTCCAGGTCAATGGGAGTGCCGATGCAATCCGGCGGGCCCAGTGACCAGTAGAACTGGTTGTTTTTCCATGTGTTTGCACATGCAGCGCCGGGCTCCACGAAAAGTTCGTCAGTGTATGGGTTGTAGAGGACTTCGGCCATGTCCCACCAGTTTCCCGTTGCGACGTTCGCGTGGATCAGATTGTCAATTGACTGGGGATCGGTGACGCCGTCGTCCGGCGTGCCGTACCCGACCATGGCGATTCCCAGGAAGCTGCCGGTGACCAGGTTGCCACGGACCAGGTTCCCTGAACTTGGCCACGGTCCATACGGGCCCAGGCTCAGGGTGAAGTAGCCTTGATCAACCGTGTTGCAGGTGATGCGGGAATCGGTCTCAGCGTACAGGTCGATCCCAACGACAGAATAGCGGATCGTGTTGTGACTATACGAATTCCCGGTGCTCGCATAGGAATTGATTGCCCAGAAATCTCCCCAGAACTCGTTGTTCTTGATCACGTTGTTCTGTGCCTCAACCAGCGTAACGCCACTCTCGATGCTGCCGCTGAACGACATTTTCGTCACCCGGGCGCCATCGGTAAACCAAAGCAGCGCGCCGACGCCACAGCCATTGATCGAGCCATTGGTGATCCGCACGTTGCTGAATACTTCCTGGTCCCCATCGTCTCCAACGACCACACCGCTTCTGTCGCCCACAGCGCAATTGATGCTGTGGCCGCGAAGATCGAGCATCACGTCGGACGCGAGAATCTTGATGGGCGTCACACCCGGGTCGCAAAACAGGTCATTCGCCAACAGGTATTTACCGGGTTCGGTGATGTATGAACCGCATTCCGAGACCGCCTGGGGTGGCCCGGCAAGCACGGTAGCCGCTGCCAGCATCAGGGCCGGCAGGGATATCCAGAGATAGTTCCTTGATAACGTCATTTTGATTCCTCCTGCTTCAATTACCCGTCCGTGGTGTAATTTTGACCAGCAGCGATCAGCGGCCAACCCGGAATTTGTTCGAACCGTCCGGCCGGGCTGCCAGGTTCCGTGGAAGCCGAATGATCGGGGAGACGCCAGCAATGGAGGGATTGAGCTCCCTGTTCACCGGGCTTTGCGTTATCCAAGTTATGGTTTCGAGAGGTGGAGTGTCCCGAGCAAAACACGAGCAAAGTACGTGCGGAACACGAACAGGCTTAGAAAATCCGACAACAAAGGCCGGATACCCTCGGGCTCACCAGTATTCGGCCCCTGCGTTCAGAGCCTGTGGTTCGAAAACCAAGGGCAGAGATGGGTTGGAAGCGGCCCTCAGACTACCCTCCAAAACGAAGACCGCTCGCAGGCGGATAGCAGAACCAATTTGGGGTCGCCTTCGGCTCCATAGTGCGTCCGACCCTGCAATGTCCCGCGAACCCGCTCCTCGGAGTTATAATTGAGCCGTTTCAAGAGCCGCCGGGCCCGCAGATGGGACTCGGCTGGTGCCAATCGCTTGAGGCGCGCCGGACGCGCTGCCTCGGAACGTTTAACCCAAAACAGGAGTCCCGCTCAATGTCCGTCAGTCTAGACATGTCCAAGCTCAGCCTAATGGACGCCCTCGACCTCGCGATACTGATTGAGGAAGAAGCTCACCAGCGCTACAAAATGTTCGCCTCGCAGCTCGGCAGCTATCATGATGCTGGAACCTTCTTCGCCTCGATGGCCGACAACGAGGCCAAGCACGGAAATGAGCTGCTCGCCAAGCGTATAGCCATGTTTGGCAAGACCCCCATGAACGTGAAGCTGGTCGACCTCTTCGACGTCGAGGCCCCGGACGTAGGGGCGCCGCGCCGGGGCATGTCCACGGTCCAGGCATTCGAGGTCGGGCTCGCCGCCGAGAAGAAGGCCTACGAATTCTATGACTCGGCCTTGTCCGGCATCACCGATCCGGAGGTGAGGACACTGTTCACCGAGCTTCGAGACGAGGAAACCGAACACGTCGAGATGCTGCGAGAGGCCATGGCCAAACTACCCCCGAGCGCCAGCGTCGAGACCGAGAATGACCCTGAGGATGCTCCCTTTCTGTAGGGCGCTATTTGCATTCTGAGAGGCTTGCCCCAGGGGCGCCGCAATTAGGTGGCGTGCAGACGAGACCGTCTGCGTACAGGGTCTGGAACTTGGTGGGTAGCCAGGCACGTTGGGATGGATCGTGACGCATGGGGATTACTCCGGGCAATAAAAAAACCCGCCTAGAGGGCGGGTTTTTCTATTGATTGGCGTCCCCTAGGAGATTCGAACTCCTGTTGCCGCCGTGAAAGGGCGGTGTCCTAGGCCTCTAGACGAAGGGGACGCTGGTGGAGCCAGGCGGGATCGAACCGCCGACCTCAACACTGCCAGTGTTGCGCTCTCCCAGCTGAGCTATGGCCCCTCAAAACCGGGGCATGTTACTGGCTTGGGAGCAAACTGTCAATGCAAGGGTCAGCCGGCTTCGACCAGCGCGGGCGTGGCCTTCACGCTCTGGATGGAACTGGCCGCGGGTCGCATGGTGGCTACGCTGTGGCCCTGCCTCAAAAGATAATCCAGCCAACGGTCCAGCGCGCGGTTTCGACGCCAGGCCTGCTGCAGCAGTTGCGCCGGCGGATACGACGGATGTGCCGTCCGCGTACAGCCCTGCCCCGTGTCGAATGACGTCGCTTCGGCCATGTGCGCGTCGTGGTAAAACCGGATGTGCGCGTCCGGCGCATAGCTGCGGTCGTCGCCCTCGACGAATTCATAGGTCAGTCGCAAAAAGGTCGTGTACGGATGCCGTTCGAGGATCTCGAGCCGCAGAATCGGCGAGCCGAAAACGCGCGAATAAAGCGAATCGTGGTACGCGATATGGTCGGGCAGCAGCAAGTGCAGCTGGCGATAGATTTCCTCCTGCACCGCTTGCAGTTGCTTCAGGGCCGGCCGTTTCGCGAGGCCGTTTGGCTGGCTGAATGAGACCATGGCGAAAAATCATAGCACAGCAGGAATCAATACATCTTCCGCCGCAGGCCGGGGTCAGGCGGAGCGGGAGGCAGCGGACTTGCCGCCCAAACGTCCCATGTGGGCCCGGTAGAAGCGCAGTTCGGCAATGGATTCGCGAATGTCCGCCAACGCCTCGTGCCGGCTTTCCTTTTTGAACTCGGTCGCCAGGGGCGGCGCCCACCGCAGCGCCAGTTCCTTAAGGGTGCTGACGTCCAGGTTCCGGTAATGGAACCAACCCTCGAGTTTGGGCATCAACCGCGCCAGGAAGCGGCGGTCCTGACAGATGCTGTTGCCGCACAACGGCGAGGCGCCCGCCTCCGTCCATTGCTCGAGGAAGCCGAGCGTCTCGCGCTCGGCCTGGTGGATGCTCACGTTGCTATCCAGAACGCGCTGCCATAGCCCCGATGCCTGGTGATGCTCCGTGTTCCACGCGTCCATGCCGCCGAGCACGGACTCGGGATGGCGGATGGCGTGAACCGGGCCGACGGCCAGTTCCGTGAGATCGGCGTCGGTCACCACGGTTGCGATCTCGAGGATCGAATCGTTCGCAGGGTCCAGGCCGGTCATTTCCAGGTCGAGCCAGATCAGCCGCGTTCGCAGTGTTTGGTCCATGACGCGCAAGGGTACAATAGCCCGGATGATTGGGAAACCATTGAAGCCTGCGCGGCCGGGTTCTGCCCGTTGAGGGAAGAGGCGCTGGTGCTCGTGTCCTACGGAGGCAGCGGGCTCGTCGAACTGGATGACGGCAGCCGCCGGCCCTGCAAGTTCAAGCGGTCGGTCGGTAGGCCGCTGTGCGGCGACCGCGTGACGGTCGGGCGGGCGGACGCCGAATCGGTCGTGGTAACCGCCATAACGCCGCGCCGCAACGAATTCGTGCGGGTCGGGCCGCGCGGCCGGAAACAACCGATCGCGGCGAACCTGGACCAGGTGCTGATCGTGGTGGCGCCGGCCCCGGAACCCAGCCGGGACCTGGTCGAGCGCTATCTCGTTGCGGTCCACGGCCTGGGCTTGCGGCCGGTGCTGGTGCTGAACAAGGCTGAACTGATGGATACGGCGAAGCTGGCCGACCACAGCCCGTTGCACCGTCTCGACGAATATCGCGCGCTCGGTTACGAAGTGCTAGAGACCTCCTGCAAGGGTCCGCCGGGCACGGAGGCCCTCCCCGCCGTGCTGGACGGCCGCGTCAACATCCTGGTCGGGCAGTCCGGTGTAGGCAAGTCGTCGCTGGCCAACGCGTTGCTGGCCGATCTGAAGCTGCAAACCCGAGAACTCTCGCGCGTAACCGGAAAAGGAACGCATACGACGACCACGACGGTCATGTACGCCCTGCCCTGCGGCGGCCGGCTGATCGATTCCCCGGGCGTCTGGGAGTACGGGCTGTGGGAAATGACCGCTCAGGAATTGGCGGCGGGTTTCGTGGAATTCCGTCCGCTGAACGGCCGCTGCCGCTTCAACGACTGTCGCCACGCCGGGGAACCCGGTTGCGCGGTCCGCTCCGCGGCCGAGCGGGGCGAAGTCTTCGCGTGGCGGTACGAGTCCTACCTCAGGCTTCTCGAGCAGGCAGGCTGAAGGGGCGCAATTGAGGAGTCTCGCTTCCCTTCTCTCGCCTGCGGCGAAAACCGGCTGCGCTCGACTCACCCAACCGGGGGCGGCGGTTCGCCTTCGGCTTGCATGCTTTGCATGCTATATTTAATTACTGGATGCATGGATACGGAGATTGTGACATGACACGGATGGTTCTGGCACCGGCACTCGCTTGCACGCTCGCCGCGGCATTCGCCCTCGTTCCCTGCGGTACCCTGTCGGCCGATGTCCTGCTGATCGAAGAGGTGCGGCAGTCCGAGCGGATGGAACTGCCCAACAACGGATTGAGAACGACGGACGTCCGGGCCCGTTTCGGCGAGCCGGCCAAGACGCATCCGGCGGTCGGCGATCCCCCGATCGCCCGCTGGGACTATGATGGGTGGAGCGTGTATTTCGAATACGATCTCGTCCTTTTCACGGTGCTCCACAAGGGCCAGGTCATCGACAAGAACGAAGACTGAAGGTGCCCGGATGAGGTATCCTTGCGCCCTTTCCCGCACGGGCGCAATTGATGTCACAGGACCCCCAGACCGAAAACGCGAATCGCGCCGCGGAAGCCGACGATAAGGAAGCTTCGGCGGCGGCCGACGGGCAGCCGATCCGGCGCCTCGAGCGTGACGGCGTCTACTTCACACTAATCGGTACAGCCCACGTCTCGCGCGCCAGCGCCGATGCCGTGCGGGAACTGGCGGCCTCCGGAGAGTTCGACGCCATCGCCGTGGAACTGTGCCAGGCGCGGTACGAGGCGTTGACCGCGGAGCGCAAATGGACGGACCTGGACCTTTACCGGATTCTGCGCGAGGGAAAGGCGGGGCTGGTCATGGCCAATCTCGCACTGAGCGCCTATCAGCGCCGGATCGCCGAACAGTTCGGCATCGAGCCCGGCGCCGAGATGCGCGCGGCGGCCGTAGCGGCCAAAGCCAATGATCTGCCGTTGCAGTTGGTCGACCGCGACCTTGCAACCACGCTTAGGCGCAGTTACGCCAGCGTGCCCTGGTACAAGCGAATCTACCTGATGACGGGCCTGGCTCTGGGCATGGTGAGCTCGGACGAGATCGACGAGGAAGCGATCGAGAAGCTTAAAGAGGGCGACATCCTCGAGTCGACCTTTACCGAATTCGCCGAACATTCGCCGGAGCTGTTCGAGGCGCTGATCGCCGAACGCGACCGGTTCATGGCCGCCCGCCTGCGCGATGAAAACGCCGGCCAGGCCGGGCGCCGTGTCTTGGTCGTCATCGGCGCCGGGCACATGGAGGGCCTGGCCAAGCACCTTGAGACCGGCCAGGAGGACCCCAGCCGCATCCGGGCCGAACTCGACGCCCTGCCGCCCCGCGCCCGCTGGCCCAGGACCATTCCCTGGGCCATCATGATCCTGGTCCTGACCGGCTTCTACATCGGGTTTTCGCGCAGCCCCGAACTCGGCTGGGAGCTGGTATTCATCTGGGTGGCTATCAATGGCGGCCTCGCAGCCCTCGGCGCGCTGATTGCCCGTGGGCACCCGCTGACGGTTTTGAGCGCGGTGGTCGCAGCGCCGATCACCTCGTTGAACCCCACCATTGCCGCCGGCATGGTGACGGGCCTGGTCGAGTCCTGGCTGCGTAAGCCGCGGGTCGCGGACCTGGAAAAGCTGCGGTTCGACATCACGACGCTGAGGGGATGGTTCCGCAACCCCGCCACCCGCATACTGCTGGTCTTTTTCCTGTCGAACCTCGGTTCGGCGGTCGGCACCTGGGTTGCCGGGTTCAAGATATTCGGCGCACTGTCCTGACGGGATACGCGGTCTCACATGCACATAGGCCCCTATCGAATCGACAATCCCCTGGCGCTAGCCCCCATGGTCGGCGTCACGGACAAGTTCTTCCGGCGCCTGTGCCGCGATCTCGGAGCGGGATATGTGGTCTCCGAAATGCTGGCATCCGATCCGGCGCTGCGGGATACGCGCGTGGCGCGCCTGCGCGGCGACTTTCGGGGCGAGGCCAGCCCGATTGCGGTGCAAATCGCCGGCAGCGACCCCGGGTGGATGGCCGAGGCTGCGCAATACAACGTGGCTCGGGGCGCGGAGATCGTGGACATCAACATGGGCTGCCCGGCCAAGAAGGTCTGCAACAAGCTCGCGGGCTCGGCCCTGTTGTCGCGGCCGGACCTCGTGCGTGCGATCCTCGAGGCCGTGGTCGATGCGGTCCCGGTCCCCGTCACGCTGAAGATCCGGACCGGGCCCAACCCCCGCGAACGCAACGGAGTCGACATCGCGCGCATCGCCGAGGATGCCGGCCTGGCGGCGCTGGCCGTGCATGGCCGCAGTCGGTCCGATCGATTCAAGGGCCAGGCCGAGTACGACACTATCCGGGACATCTGCCGGGCGGTCGCCATTCCGGTCTTCGCGAACGGGGATATCGACTCGCCGGAAAAAGCCGCTGCCGTGCTGGACTTTACCGGGGCCGCCGGCCTCATGATCGGCCGTGCCGCCCAGGGTAATCCCTGGGTTTTCAGAGAGATCAGACACTATTTTGATACTGGAACTCACCTGGCGCCACCGGGTCCGGAAGAAGTGCTGGACGTAATGGAACGCCACTTGGCCGTTCTGCACGGGTCCTATGGCGAGCACACCGGCGTCCGGGTCGCCCGCAGGCATATCGGATGGTATCTCGGTGGCCGTCCGGAAGCGGCCGAGGTGCGCCGCCGATTGATGCGGGCGGAATCGGCGGAGGAGCAATTCGGCCTGCTGCGGGCGTATTTTCGCCGGGAGCACCCCGGTGGCGACCCAACCCGCGCGCAGGGCCGACTGGCTGCCTGATGAGGGTGGTGCATGTCCGGAGGCCGCCATCCGTGTTCCACGCCAGGGTCGATCGCACTTCCGCCGACCGCTCCCGGGACCTGTGCCGCGATCCGGCTGATGGCGGCGTCGCGTTGAATCGATGAGCCCTGGTCCTTTCGAAGCGAGGTTCCGCTCGGACGGCGCAGCGGGCGAGTCCTGGAGCGGTCTGCACGGCAGTTCCCGGGCCATTGCCATCCAGGCTGCGGCTTCTGCGCATGACGGCATCACGCTCGTGATCATGCGCTCGAGTCACCAGGCGCACCTGCTGGCCCGCGATCTCGAACTGCTGGCTATCTCGGAGTTCCCGGTCTGGCTTTTCCCCGACCACGAGACCCTGCCCTACGATCCGTTTTCGCCCCATCCGGATATCGTCGCCGACCGCATCAAGACGCTGGCCGCGCTGGCCTCCGCGAGGCAGGGAATACTGCTGGCTCCGGTTCCGTCGATGCTGCAGCGCCTGCCGCCCGCGGATTACATCCTGCAGCGCAGTTTCGATCTTGCGGTCGGTCAGACGCTGCCCCTAGAGGCCTTCCGCAACCGGCTGCACCACGCCGGTTATGAGCCGGCCGAGCAGGTCTACCAGGCGGGGCAGTACGCCGTGCGGGGCTCGGTAATCGACCTTTTTCCGGCCGGCAGCAGCACGCCCTTTCGGCTGGACCTGTTCGACGAGGAGATCGACACCATCCGGTTGTTCGATCCGGAGTCGCAACGCTCCAGCGGCAAGATCGAGCGCATTTCCCTGCTGCCGGCCCGTGAATACCCCTCGGACGAGACCGGCCTCGAGGCGTTCCGGCGCGCGTTCCGGTACCGGTTCGAAGTCAATACGCGCAACGTAACCCTGTACCAGGACTTGCGCGCCGGCGTGCATCCCCAGGGTCTCGAGCAGTATCTGCCGCTGTTTCACGACCGGACCTCGTTTCTGCTGGACTACCTGCAGGAGCCGCCACGCCTGTTGACGCAGGGCGGTGTGCGGGAAGCCGCGGACGACCTGGAGCGCCGGACACGGGAGCGCTGGGAGCAGCGCCGGCACGACATAGAGCGCCCGGTGCTGAATCCGGAGGAGTTGTTCTTCACGTCGGCTGAAATGGGCGAACGGCTGGAACGGCTGCCGACCGTTAGGATGCTGGGCCCTGACGAGGCCTCGAGCGCCACGACAATATTCGGCACGGAGCCGGCGCCCGACCTCCATATCCACGAGCGCGGCCGCGAGCCGGCGGCCATCCTGCTGGACTTCCTGGAGCGTTTCGGGGGGCGCGTCCTCTTCGCGGCCGACACAACGGGCCGCCGCGAGGTGCTTCGATCGACGCTGGCGGCCTTTGGCGTCAAGCCAGAGGATTTCGACAGTTTCGCGGACTTCGAAGCCGCCGAGGCGCGGCTCGGGCTGGCGGTGCTGCCGGTCGACGACGGTTTCCTGGCCGGAGGCGCGCCGGGCGGCGGACTTGCGCTGATCACCGAGTCGCAGCTGTTCGGCGGCCGTTCGCGACCGAAAGTGCAGCGGGCCGGCCGGGCCGAGTCCGAGCGCGATCCCGAGTCGATCATCCGCAACCTGACCGACCTCGTCGCCGGCGCTCCCGTCGTGCACGAGGACCACGGGGTCGGGCGCTACGTGGGCCTGGAAACCCTCGAAATCGACGGGCGCCCCGCCGAGTTCCTGATGCTGGATTATGCCGACAACGACAAGCTCTACGTGCCGGTCTCGTCGCTGCACCTGGTCAGCCGGTATACGGGCAGCGACCCCGAATCGGCCCCGCTGCACCGCCTCGGCAGCAAGCAATGGGAGAAGGCTAAACGCAAGGCGGCGGAACAGGTGCGGGACGTTGCAGCCGAACTGCTGGACCTGTACGCGCGCCGCCTGTCGCGGAAGGGGTTCGCGTTTCGTCTCGACGAAAAACTCTACGCCGAGTTCGCGGCGGGATTCCCCTACGAGGAAACCCCGGATCAGCAGAACGCCATCGAGGCCGTGCTCGGCGACCTGACCTCCCCGATGCCCATGGACCGCGTGGTCTGCGGCGACGTGGGATTCGGCAAGACCGAGGTGGCCCTGCGGGCGGCCTTCGTCGCCGTGCAGGCCGGGCGCCAGGTCGCTCTGTTGGTGCCCACCACGTTGCTGGCGCAGCAGCACTTTTCGACC
>Ga0316201_10003514_pt1 | contig 11557 bp, 10 predicted proteins | sample CS6wburrow_MG_FD_204516 | JGI IMG/M metagenome (GOLD analysis project Ga0316201, IMG submission 204516) | Coastal sediment microbial communities from Delaware Bay, Delaware, United States - CS-6 worm burrow | ecosystem: Environmental > Aquatic > Marine > Coastal > Sediment | place: USA... | reverse complement strand
ATAGCTGCCGGCCTGCAAGGCCTGGTTATGGATGTGAAATTTGGCAGCGGCGCGTTCATGGACACGACGGAACGCGCGCAGGAGCTGGCGGGCAGCATTATCGCCACAGCGGCCAAGGCAGGGTTGCAGACACATGCGGTGATCACGGATATGAATGAAGTGCTCGGCACGACCGCCGGAAACGCGCTTGAGATCGAAGAGTCTATTCTGTATCTCCGCAACGAACGTCGCGATCCGCGTCTCGATGACGTGACTTTGTCATTGTGTGCGGAGATGCTTGTCGTGGGAGGCGTTGAATCCGATCGGCAGACGGCGCGCACGCGATGTGAGGAGGCCGTCACCAGCGGCCGGGCGGCCGAGGTTTTTTCTCGAATGGTCCACGCACTTGGCGGCCCGCCGGACTTCGTTGACCATCACTCAAAGCACCTGGCGAAAGCACCGGTGGTGCGTGCGATACCGGCGGAGGGTTGCGTAACACGCGTCAACACGCGTGCCGTCGGCAACGCCATCATTGAGCTGGGAGGAGGGCGCCGCAAGGTCGGCGAGACGCTCAACCTGTCCGTCGGCTTCAGCGAGATCGCGCCTGTGGGCACAATGCTGAATGACGATACACCGTTGGCAGTTGTGCATGCCGCGTCGGAGTCAGATGCAGACAAGGCTCAGGAGAACCTGCTGGCCGCGTACGAACTGGGAGAATCCGCCTCGCCAGGTGGGCCCGTTGTCAGTGAGATTTTGACCGGCTGAGTGTCCTGATGCGGTATGCTCCGTGCATCCATAAGAAAGAATAAGAAAGCTGGGGGTAACTATGGGTAACTTCATCGGTCTCGCCGGGATTGTCGTTATTCTCGGGATTGCCGTGCTGTTTTCCAGTAACCGCAAAGCCATCAACCTGCGAATTGTCGGTGCCGCATTTGGACTGCAGGTGGCTATAGCCGCATTTGTTTTGTATTTCGATGCCGGACGCGCCACGATTGATACGCTAAGTACCGGCGTGTTGAAAGTGATCGGTTACTCGAAGGCGGGCATCGACATGGTGTTCGGTCCGCTCGCCGATACCAATGTAGTTGGCTTCAGTTTCGCGATTAACGTGCTGCCGATCATCATTTTCTTTTCAGCATTGATGTCGGTCCTGTATCACCTGCGTGTCATGGAGTGGGTAGTGAAACTCGTCGGTGGTTTCCTGCATAAGGTGATCGGCACCGGCGCCGTGGAATCGATGAACGCCGCCGCGAACGTCTTCGTCGGCCAGACGGAAGCACCACTCGTGGTTCGACCATACCTCAAGAATCTCACCGAGCCACAGATGTTTGCGGTGATGGTCTCGGGTCTTGCCTCGATCGCTGGTACGGTGCTGGCCGGCTACGTGCTTATGGGCGCGGAGCTAAAGTACCTGCTTGCCGCCGCCTTCATGGCAGCGCCAGGTGGGCTATTGATGGCAAAGATTCTGATGCCTGATGACGAGGTAGTGAAAGCCGGCGAGCACGAGAAACTTGTGATGGAACCGAGCCAGCATCGCAACGTGATTCTTGCGGCGGCATCCGGCACAACCGATGGTCTGCGGTTGGCAGCCAATATTGGCGCAATGCTCATTGCGTTCGTCGCTCTAATCGCCTTGTTCAATGGAATTGTAGGTGGCCTGTTCAGCCTCGTCGGCATCGACGGAATCACACTGCAATTCCTGTTGGGTAAGCTGTTCCAGCCGCTGATGTTCCTCCTCAGCGTACCGTGGGCCGAAGCCGAGGCGGCCGGCGCGCTGTTTGGTGAGAAACTCATCCTGAATGAGTTTGTCGCCTTCTCGCATCTGAACGACTACCTGGCCGGCATGAGCCCGCGGACGATCGCGATCGCGACCTTTTCACTCTGTGGTTTTGCCAACCTCTCGTCGATCGCCATCCTGTTAGGCGGGCTTGGTGTGCTGGTTCCGGAGAAGCGCGACCTGATCGGCCTTTTTGGGATCAAAGCGGTGCTGGCGGCTTCCTTATCCAACCTGATGAGCGCTGCGCTGGCCGGGCTGCTGTTGACCTTCTGACAACGTGGCTCCACGTCCAATAATCATTGACTGCGATCCGGGTCAGGACGACGCCGTCGCGCTGTTTCTTGCCATGGCATCCTCCGATGAGCTCGAGATCCTCGGCATCACGACGGTCGCGGGTAACGTGCCCCTGGCCCTGACCCAGCGCAACGCACGTATGATGTGCGACATTGCCAACCGACGTGAGATCCCTGTCTTCTCCGGCCGCGACAAACCGCTCGTTCGAGATGCAATTACGGCTGAGTACATTCACGGCAATACCGGCATTGACGGGGTGGATGTTTTCGAGCCGGCAACGCCTCTGCAGGAGCAGCATGCGGTCGAGTTCATCATCGAAACGCTGCTGGCGGCGGATGATGCGTCGATAACCCTGGTACCCACCGGCCCGCTGTCAAATATTGCTGCGGCAATTCGAAAAGAACCCGCGATACTCAATCACATCGAGGAAATTGTCGTGATGGGCGGAGCGATGCGCGAAGGCGGCAATCGCTCACCGTCCGCCGAATTCAACATCCTGGTAGATCCCCACGCTGCGGAGACCGTCTTTTCCTGCGGACTTCCCATTGTCGTAATGGGCCTTGACGTGACGCACCAGGTCTTATCGACGCGCGACCGGGTCGCACGTATACGTGCACTCGCGAATCCGGTGGCGCAGGCGACCGCCGGGATGCTGGGTTTCTTTCACCGCTATGACACAAAGAAGTATGGCTCCGAAGGAGCGCCGCTGCATGACCCTTGTACGGTCGCGTGGCTGTTGGAGCCAGGTCTGTTCCAGTTGCGCGAGTGCAATCTCAGCGTTGAAACACAATCGGAGCTGACGATAGGACACACGGCCGTTGATTTCTGGCACGTTACCGATCGACCACACAATGTACGCTGGGCGCACGCGGTCGATGCTGACGGTTTCTACGCGTTGCTCACAGACCGACTGGCCCGGTTCTAGGAAGCTAATATGTCATCAGTTCTGGTTGTGGGTTCCGTGAACATCGACATCGTCGCAAACGTCGACCGCCTGCCTGCGCCAGGCGAGACCGTGACGGGTGCCGAGTTGAACCGCTTCCCCGGCGGCAAGGGTGCAAACCAGGCGTTGGCAGCCCAGCGGCTGGGTGCGGACGTCAGCCTGGTTGCACGCGTCGGCAATGACGCTTCGGCTGATGAGGCCCTGTCTCTGCTTCGCGAGGGTGGGGTTGACCTTGCTCAATGCCAGCACGTTGATGGCCTTGCGACGGGCACCGCACTGATCGCGGTTGCGCCGTCCGGCGAAAACCACATCGTTGTCGCGCCAGGCGCCAATCGTGCCCTTGTCCCCGATGACCTTGCATTGCCGAAGGCCGATGCACTTATCTGCCAGCTTGAGGTACCTGTAGCGGTTATCGTCAAGGCGGCACAGGCGTTCGACGGCTTCTTCTGCGTCAACCTCGCTCCGGCGGCGGAGATCGACGTTCGAGTCTTACAACGTGCCGACCTCGTCGTCGTCAACGAAACCGAGTCGGACTGGTATGGCTCGTCGCTCGACGCCTGCACAGGAATAGTCGCAACGACGCGCGGCGATGGCCTGGCTACGTTGCAGCAAGGTGGCGATGTCCTGGCACAGGCCGGCCCGCCCGCGGTCAATGTCGTTGACACGACCGGAGCCGGCGACACGTTTACCGCCGCATTGACGTTGGCGTTGGTGGAGGGACAGACGCCGGCAGACGCGCTTGGTTTCGCATGCGCTGCTGGTGCGGTTGCGACCACGACAATGGGCGCTCAACCGTCACTTCCGACTCGTGCAACGGTGGAACGATACCTCTAAAGCGAGTTGGCCGACTATCGCGCGACCTTGCCGCGGGAAGCGCTGGTCAGATAGGGCATGCGGGCGAGCTCCACGCAGCGTTCGTCGCCGAGACGCGGCCGCGCACCGAAGTGAAAACCGAACAGCCCGTCGTAATTGACACCGAAGAACAACCGCGTCTTGCCGGTTTCAGCCAGCGTCAGTAACGATAGTTCGCGCACCTTGCTGGCGCGAGCGAAAGGTCCGGGGTCGCGGAAGTCGAGGTCCGCGATCACGTCCGTTGCTCTGCTGGAATAGTGGGAGAGCTCGGCAGTTGGTGGCAGCTGCCAGCTTGATGAATATCCGGTATCGAGCCAATAGGCCTGTGAAGTCTCAGGCAACGGCTGCGACGCATAGCGGTCGGTCGTAGCTGTCCTCGCGTCATCTGCAAGGACTGCTGCTGGTAGCAGAAGACTGAAAAAGAACACCATCCAGTTGGCTCTGTGCATGACTTATCTCCCTGTCAGTCACGGCGATCTGGCATGCTGCTTGGTCATTCAGGCGGCGTCGCCAAACGCCCCATTACTCTGACAGGGTTGCGCTCGAATTTCGTTTACCTGCATCACGAAACGAGATTCGAACTGCACTTTGAATTATGTAAGGTAGTCGCGTAGCACGCTGTGCTGCACCCAACTCTGCCGAATGTCAGGGCAGTTCGTCCATCATCTTGAGGGCGGACTGCCGTATCGATTCGTTGTCGCCAATGCTGCTTGCCTTATCGAGCGCGTTGCGCGCTTGCTCGGTATTGCCGAGCTGACTGTTCACGTAGCCGAGCGTCAGCCAGATGCGTTGGTTCGACGCGTCCAGGGCCACGCCTTCATTGAGGTAGCGAAGCGCCTCGTCCGAGCGACCCAGGTAGTGCAACGTTAGACCGAGGTTGTTGTAGACCTCGGAATTCTGCGAGTCGAAGTCCAGCAGACGCTTGTATGAATCTGCTGCCTGAGCGTACTGTCGCTGGACGAAGAATTCGTCTGCCTGGCGTGAGATCTGGCCCGGGCTTTGCTCGCCCGAGTCGCCGAGAACTCCGGGTGCCAGCCGCGAAATATCGTTCTCGTTGATGCCCTGCCACGTGGAAGCCGACGCATTGAGGGTTGCGGGATGCGCCCTTACGGTAGCTTGCTGTTTTGGCTGATAGTAATCACGGGTGATGGCGAAAACGGCGAAGCCGAAGAAGACCTGGAAGAAGGCCAACCCGGCCCAGAATTTGAAATCACGTAGCATGTTTATGGTCTTTTCCTGTGTTGTTCAGAGTTCATCGAGGTGGAATGACGCGGGCAAAAGCTCGTCAATGGCGTATTCCTGCCATTCATTACTGTCGTCGATGACGATAATCACCGTGTCCTTGCTGGCAAACTCGTTGATTCGCTGACGGCAGCCGCCACAGGGCGTGCAGGGTCCGATATCAGCATAACCGCCGGCAACGGCGATGCGACGGATGCGTTTGCCGCCCGCCTGGATCATTGCGGCGATCGCTGCTGCTTCGGCACAGTTGCCGAGGTTGTAAGCAGCATTCTCGACGTTACAGCCAACGTGCAGTCGCCCATCCTCATCGATGATGGCTGCGCCGACGCTGTACTTCGAGTAACGACAGTAGGCCTTTTCGCGCGCCTCCCTGGCAGCATTAATGAGTTCCTGGTCCGTTAGCGCCATAGTCAGTCCATTTTTCGCATCGGATTATTCGGGTGCGTCGTCCAGTTGGCCTTGGCATCGGAAACTGGCTCACCGGTCCTTGGGTCCGTACCGTCGGTTAGCTGGTGCATTGTAATGCAGTTATCGACCGGGCAGACGCTGACGCAGAGATTACAGCCGACGCACTCCGCGTCGATAACCTCGAAATGCCGTTTCCCGTCGACAGTGTGCGTGATCGCCTGATGCGACGTGTCTTCACAAACGACGTGGCAGCGGCCGCACTGGATGCACAGCTCCTGGTCGATGACCGCCTTTTCGATGTAGTTCAGATTCAGGTACTGCCAGTCTGTGACGCTGGGTACCGCTTTGCCGATCAGTTCGTCAAGTGTCAGCTGTTTGTCATCAAGGAAATTGCTCAGGCCGTCAACGAGGTCATCGATGATCTTGAAGCCGTAGACCATCGCGGCCGTGCAGACCTGCACATTGGTGGCCCCCAGTGCCAGGAAGTCGACGGCATCCCGCCAGTCGGTAATACCACCGATGCCCGAGACAGGAATCGCGCGGGTTTCCTTCGTGCGGGCGATTTCAGCCACCATATTCAATGCGATAGGTTTCACCGCCTCGCCGCAGTAGCCGCCGTGCGTGCCCATACCATCAGTCGTTGGGTACATGGTCAGTGAGTCGTAGTCCACGCGCATGATGGAATTGATCGTGTTGATTAGCGACACTGCGTCGGCGCCACCATCAAGTGCTGCTTTGGCCGGTGGCAGGATGTTCGTGACGTTCGGCGTGAGCTTCACGATCACAGGAACAGATGCTGCTTTCTTGGCCCACTCGCTCGCCATCTGTATGTATTCGGGAACCTGGCCCACGGCCGCGCCCATGCCGCGCTCCGACATGCCGTGAGGACAGCCGAAGTTAAGCTCGAAAGCATCGATGCCGGTGTCTTCGATCATCGGCAGGTAATTTGCCCAGGCCTTCTCATTCATTGGCAGCATCACTGATGCGACCAACGCACGATCCGGCCAGTCTTTCTTGATCTGCCGCATCTCGTCGAGGTTGGTCTGTAACGGCCGGTCTGTAATCAGCTCGATATTGTTGAAGCCAATAACGCGGCGTTCATTGCTGTGCAGTGCGCTATAGCGTGGGCCGCTTACATTGACGATAGGGGGGTCCTCGCCCAGCGTCTTCCAGACAGCGCCACCCCAGCCGGCCTCGAAAGCCCGATTCACGTTGTAAGCCTTGTCGGTCGGCGGCGCTGAAGCCAACCAGAACGGGTTGGGTGAGGTGATGCCAAGAAACTTGGAGCTGAGATCAGCCATGCCTAATCTCCCCTGAGACGGCGGTCAATGTCGAGCGCGGCGACTTTGCCCTGCTGTACCGCAGTGACGGTCAGGTCATCCCCGGGCGAGATGCAGTCTCCACCAGCCCAGACGTCCGGTAGCGATGTCCTGCCCGAGGCATCGACCGCAATCCGGCCACCTTCGATGGCAAGGTCCGCTGCATCGTCTCCCAGCATCGCCGCATCGAGTGCCTGGCCAATCGCCTTGAAAACCGTATCGGCCGTCAGCTCGAACTGATCTCCTGTCGATCCCAGGCGGCCTCTGGCGTCCAGTGCGGTCCTTTCGAAGCGAATGGTCGTGACGTGTTCGTTGCCAAGCAGTTCGACGGGCTTGGCCCAATGATGAATGGTCACACCATTGGTTTGTGCCAGGTCCTGTTCATACTGACTGGCGCCCATCTGCTCAGGTCCGCGGCGATAAACAAGGTCGACGCGCTCGGCACCCAGCCGCCTGCTCTGCACGGCGACGTCGATGGCCGTCATGCCGCCGCCAACGACGACGACCCGTCGGCCCACTGGCAATTCTCCGAGATCATCTGCCTGGCGAATTTCGGCGATGTACTCGATTGCGGTATCGACGCCTGCAAGCGCTTCGTCGTCGAGCCCCAGCTCGTTGGTCGCAGCAAGACCTATGCCGACAAACACTGCGTCATAAGTGTCTCGCAGCTCTGCCAGCGTGAAGTCCTTGCCCAGTGCCTGCCCGTTGCGCAGTTCAATGCCGCCGATCGACAGGATGTACGCAACTTCGTGCTGTGCGAAATCATCGATGGCCTTGTAAGCGGCAATACCGTACTCGTTGAGTCCGCCTGGTTTCTCGTCGCGATTGAAGACGACCACGTTGTGTCCCAGAACCGCGAGTCGGTGCGCACAAGAGAGGCCCGCCGGGCCGCCGCCGACTACAGCTATCTTCTTCCCGGTATCCGGCGCGCGCGAAAACAGCGGCGTCTGCGCCTCCAGGACCGGATCTGTCGCATAGCGTTGCAGCAGGCCGATCTCGACGGGCTTGTCCTCGTGCGTATTCCTGACGCAGGCCTCCTCGCAAAGGACCTCGGTCGGACAGACGCGCGCGCACATACCGCCCATGATGTTCTCTCTGAGTATGGTGTGCGCAGAGCCACGTATATTGTCGCTGCGGATTTTCTGGATAAAACCTGGAATATCGATGCCGGTAGGGCAGGCGGTCGTGCAGGGCGCGTCATAACAAAAGTAACAACGATCGGCTTCGATCAGCGCTTTGGATCGACCCAGTGGCGGATGCAGATCGCCGAAGTTTCGCGCAAGCTCGTCTTCGTCCAGGCGGTTGCTGCGGATATCGGGTTGTTGTGCGTTGCTGCTCATCAGAGTGCCGCGATCAGCGGCTGACGGGAACAGGCTCGGCCCGCTGCGCCTGGATCTTCACGGCGTCATAGAACGGCGCAAACGGCGGGCGATCAACGTAGCGTCCAGCGCCGCGCTCGACATTGAGTTCACCGTCAGCATAAACCAGCTTGCCGTGACTGAGGGTGTGTGACGCGCAGCCGGTAACCGTCATGCCCTCGAAAATGTTGTAGTCGATTTTCTGATGATGTGTCTTTGCCGAAATCGTCTTCGTCGCGGCGGGGTCCCAAACCACGATATCCGCATCTGCCCCGACCGAGACGCTGCCCTTTCTCGGGTAGATGTTGAATATTTGGGCCGCGTTGGTCGACGTGACCTTAACGAACTCGTTCATTGTCAGTCGGCCCGTACCGACACCGTGGTGCCATAGCACCTCCATGCGGTTTTCGACACCGGCGGTACCGTTGGGTATCAGGCGGAAGTCGTCCTTACCGGCCGCTTTCTGGTCGGCGCAGAAGCAACAGTGATCCGTAGCGGTCGTCTGCAGGTTACCTGACTGCAGCCCGTGCCAGAGGGCCTCCTGGTGTTCCTTCGAGCGAAACGGCGGACTCATGACGTGCGCTGCGGCAACCTCGAAGTCGGGATCACGATACACCGAATCATCGACGAGCAGGTGCCCGGCCAGCACTTCACCGAAGACGCGCTGGCCTTCGTTGCGTGCGCGAGTGATGGCTTCCAGCGACTGGCTGCACGAGTTATGAACGATGTACAGTGGCACGCGCATCACTTCTGCAATTCGGATCGCACGATTGGCGGCTTCGCCTTCAACTTGCGGAGGACGCGACAATGGATGGGCTTCCGGCCCGGTAATTCCCTTGTCGAACAGTTCCTGTTGAAGACGAAAAACCAGCTCGCCATTCTCGGCATGCACCGTTGGAATTGCACCGAGTTCCAGTGCGCGCGAAAAGCTATTCACGAGAATTTCGTCATTCGCCATGATGGCGCCCTTGTACGCCATAAAGTGCTTGAAGCTGTTTACGCCGTGATCGCGCACGAGCGTGCCCATGTCTTCATAGACGGTGTCGTCCCACCAGGTGATCGCAACGTGGAAGGAATAGTCCGACACAGATTTCTCGGCCCACTCGCGCCACTGCATGTAGGTTTCCATGACATTCTGCTGCGGATTGGGTATTGCGAAGTCGATAATCATCGTCGTGCCACCGGCAAGGCCAGCGGCCGTGCCCGTATAGAAGTCTTCGCTGGTCACCGTACCCATGAAAGGCAGCTGCATGTGTGTGTGCGGGTCAATGCCCCCCGGCATCACGAACTGTCCACCCGCATCGATGACGGTGGCACCTTTGGGTGCATCGAGATCGTTACCAACCGCCGTAATGATTCCGTCCTGACATAGCACGTCCGCCCGAAGAGACTGTTCCGCGTTGACGACAGTGCCGCCTTTGATGAGTACCGTCATGATGAACTCCCGATTTCGCCGCGTGCGACGAAGTAATAAATAAGACCGCCGAGAATCGAGCCTGTAAACCAGCCGTAATCGTAAAACCAGCCCAGTTTACCTGTAGTAACGGCAACTAGCGTCAACGCAACCGGTATCAGGAACGCAATGAAGCCGGATCTGTTCCACGCCGGGTAACCTGCGTTGTCCTGATACAGGGCCAGTAGATTGTAGGCCTGCTTCTTGATGAGGAAATAGTCGACGATCATGATGCCCGCAATGGGCCCGAGCAGACTGGAGTAACCCAGCAACCAGTTCGAATAAAGGCTTTCCACACTAACGTCCGTATCGAGCCAGCCCATCTTCTTCAATAGCTCCCAGCTCATCAGCAGCAAGCCCACGAAGCCGGTGATCAAGACGCCACGATCTTCATTGATGATCTTTGGGGCCACGTTCTGAAACACGTTGGTTGGCGATACGATATTTGCGGCGGTGTTGGTCGAGATTGTTGCCAGGATAATCATGAGCATCGCGATCACGACCAGGAAATCGTTGTCGATGCGGCCAATCAGGTTGATCGGGTCGGAAATGGCCTCGCCGGTAAGCTCGACGGATGCCGCTGTGAGCACCACACCGAGACCCGCGAACAGCAGCATCGTTAGTGGCAGACCGATAATCTGTCCCATGACCTGGCTGCGCTGGGTTCTTGCATAGCGGCTGAAATCGGGGATGTTGAGCGACAGGGTGGCCCAGAATCCGACCATCGCAGTAAGGCCTGCCATGAAGTAGCCCATCAAAGGCGCATCTGCAGGTCGCGACGCAGGCGTCGATAGTACTTCGCTCAGTGAAATTTTCGGCAGCGCCCAGAAAACCAGGCCGACTGCGACGATGAGCAGCAGCGGTGCCGCCAGGGCTTCGAGCCGCTTGATCGACTCCGCGCCACGAATCACGACCGCCAGGTTGGCGACCCAGAATATGAAGAAACCAATGACTTCGCCGACGCCGCCCAATGCTGCCCAGCCGTCGAACATCGCAGAGAGCATCAGGTGAATCGCGATCCCGCCGAACAGGGTCTGTATGCCAAACCAGCCGCAGGCGACGACTGCGCGGATCAATGACGGGACGTTTGAGCCGATGATGCCGAACGAGGCACGCATGACAACCGGGCAGGGGATGCCATAGCGGGTTCCCGGATACGCGTTAAGCGTGAGCGGAATCAAGACGATGATGTTCGCAATCAGGATGGTCCAGAGTGCTTCCGCTACGGACAGCCCGAAGTAGGCAGTAAGCACGCCGCCAAGCGTATAGGTTGGCACGCAAATGGCCATGCCCACCCAGAGCGATGCGACGTTCCACCGTGTCCAGGTGCGCTGCGCCGCCTTTGTGGGAGCAATGTCCTCGTTGTAACGCGGACTGTTGGCAATATCATCGCCAACATCGAGCTCGATGTGCTCGCCAACAGTACGCAGCTTGCTGACCATCAACTGTTCAGCCATCGGTGTCCTCCGTAAAGGAAGTGCCGGTCAACAATCTGCTAACTGTCCGTCAGCGGACCGTAGGTTTCGGGTCTGCGGTCGCGGAAGAACTGCCACGTATCTCGAACCTCGCGAATCATATCCAGGTCGATTTCGTGTACCAGTAGTTCATCGTCGCCGTAGCTGGCCTGGGCCTCAATCGTGCCACGTGGGTTGACGATGTAGCTGGAGCCATAGAATTCGCCCATTCTCTCCGCCCACGGCTCTTCCTTGCCGATTCTGTTTATGGCACCGATAAAGACGCCATTGGCGGCGGCGGACGCCGGCTGCTCCAGCTCCCACAGGTACTTGCTCAGGCCTGCCACGGTAGCGGACGGGTTGACGATGTAGTCGGCGCCGTTCAGTGCCAGCGCGCGCCAGCCCTCTGGAAAGTGACGGTCGTAACAGATGTAGACGCCAAGCTTCAGGAATGCGGTTTGGAAGACCGGGTAGCCGC
>Ga0316201_10003513_pt1 | contig 11559 bp, 12 predicted proteins | sample CS6wburrow_MG_FD_204516 | JGI IMG/M metagenome (GOLD analysis project Ga0316201, IMG submission 204516) | Coastal sediment microbial communities from Delaware Bay, Delaware, United States - CS-6 worm burrow | ecosystem: Environmental > Aquatic > Marine > Coastal > Sediment | place: USA... | reverse complement strand
TCCATATGGAGCCATCTTCAAGGAATCATTGTTATTGAAATCAATCACATCTTGGACAGAGTTAAGTAATATTGATGTGTCTGCATTATTCGCGAAATACGTGGGTAAGTCTCTTTTCATATCTAAATTCAAAAGCCTTATGAAATCCGTAAGCCTTATATCTTCTTCATCTATTTCAATCACCTCCGCACCTTGTTGCTTCAACACAGTAATGGCATTAACGTATAGGGAATCTTCCAATAATCGTTTGAATGCTCCTAGTCGTTTTCCTGTTAGTGCTGTATTTGATAGTGATCTATAGTCCCAGGTTTCCTTTAAGAAAATAGAAGCAGAATCTGCTTTATCATAAGCTCTAATGGCATCTAATAGAATGGCATTGTCTATTACATTCTTGCTCATCGGTCCAGCGGTATCCAAAGTGCTGGAAATAGGTACTATTCCAGTTCTGCTAACCAAACCAATAGTTGGCTTTAATCCTACTATGGAATTCTGACTCGATGGAGATAGAATAGAGCCGGAAGTTTCACTACCAATGGCAGCGACACAAAAATTAGCAGCCACAGAGACACCACTGCCCGAACTCGAACCACCAGTATCCATTATGCGTCTGCCGTAGGGATTCAATGTCTGTCCACCAATGGCACTATAACCACTAGGGCAATCACCACAAAAGAAATAGGCCCACTCACTCAAATTGGCCTTACCAAGAATCAAGGCACCATTGTCTTTAAGCCTTTGTACTATGAATGCATCTTCAACATTATTGTTCTTCAAGGCCACAGCACCTGCTGTTGTTGCCATTCCCGATGCATTTATATTGTCCTTTAAAAGAATGGGCATCCCGAAAATAGGATGCTTTGGCATTTTGTTTTTTAGCTGAATGTCTTTTTCCCTAGCTTGATTAATTATTCCTGGATTCAATGTAATCACAGAATTAAGGGACTTTTCATTTTCCCTGTCGAATTTCCTTATCCTGTACAAGTAGAATTTTGTAAGATCCTCATAGCTCAAATTCCCTGAATGAATATGATCCTGGATAGTTGGGATATCCTGTTCTATGATCATGGATTCAAGCCTATCATGATGTGCTTCACTAAAACCCTTCAAGTCTTCATTAAAAGGCTTCCATAGATGATCCATATCAATATATCTAGAATCCAAGACCTTGAATTCCCTAAAATCCTTAGAGGATATATCGCTTATATCGGTGGATTCCTTAGTCACTGATCTTGACTCTTCTTTACAAGCAATTAGAAGGACAACTAGAAGAAATAAGAAGGTATTTTTCATGAGTGGATTAATTTTACCCTAAAGTATGAAAAAGCCTTTCAAATTGAAAGGCTCTTGATATTTTGAATGCGCAGTGCCATTACTTAAAAAATGAATCGACAAACTCGTATTTATTGAATACTTGGAGGTCATCTACACCTTCACCAACGCCAATATACTTAACCGGAATTTGGAATTGATCACTAATACCAATAACAACACCACCTTTGGCGGTGCCATCAAGTTTGGTGACTGCTAGTGATGTGACTTCTGTCGCCGCAGTGAATTGTTTGGCCTGTTCGAAGGCATTCTGTCCTGTGGATCCGTCCAAAACCAACATGACATCATGTGGTGCATCTTCAACGACTTTTTGCATGACACGCTTAACCTTGGTCAACTCATTCATTAAATTAACCTTATTGTGAAGTCGTCCTGCCGTATCTATGATAACAACATCTGCATCTTGGGTAACCGCACTTTGCAATGTATCAAAAGCCACTGAAGCTGGATCACTTCCCATAACCTGTTTGACGATAGGCACATCGACGCGATCAGCCCAGACTTCCAACTGTTCAATTGCCGCTGCCCTAAATGTGTCTGCCGCTCCAAGTACGACACTAAGCCCTTGTTTCTTGAACTGGCTGGCTAACTTCCCGATGGTTGTTGTTTTACCAACACCATTCACACCTACTACCATTATGACATGTGGCTTCGTTCCTTCTGGGATATTGAATTCTGTTCCTTCTCCTACATTGGTTTCAGATAAAAGTCCGGCAATTTCCTCTCTAAGTATTTTATTCAGTTCACTGGTGCCTAAATATTTATCTTTTGCGACACGTTCTTCAATTCTTTCAATTATCTTAAGTGTTGTATTCACGCCAACATCACTACTGACCAAGACCTCTTCAAGATTGTCGAGAACATCATCATCGACCTTACTTTTACCCGCGACGGCCTTGTTTAATTTATTCATGAAAGAGGATTTCGATTTCTCTAACCCCTTATCTAAAGTCTCTTTCTTCTCAGAAGAGAATATTTTTTTAAAAAAACTCATTGATTAGTCATTTAAGGCGATGCTTCAATTATCCTGCCCAACTGGATTATTGGAAAATTTGTCATGCCGAGGCCAAAGATAGCCATAAAAAAAGCCGTTTTCAAATTGAAAACAGCTTTAAGATATATTGTATTAAAAGTTATTACTTCTTACTAATGAAGTCGTTCACCTTCTCAGGAGCCATGATAGCCTCAACAAACATGTAAGCTCCAGTTTTTGGAGACTTTACCATCTTGATGGCTTTTGTTAAACGCTTTGAACCTGTTTGTAATGATGCTACTGATTTCTTTGCCATGACTTAATTATTTTATCTCCTTATGAACAGTCATTTTCTTTAAGATCGGATTGAATTTCTTGACCTCTAACCTGTCTGGAGTATTCTTTTTATTCTTAGTTGTAATATATCTTGAAGTTCCTGGTTTTCCAGATTCCTTATGCTCTGTACATTCCAATATAACTTGTACTCTATTGCCTCTCTTTGCCATTTATAATGTATTTAAATGTGGCTATTATTTGATGAATCCTTGCGCTCTTGCCTTTTTCATAGCCGCGGAGATTCCTATTTTATTAATTGTCTTCAATGCAGAAGTAGATACTTTTAGTGTTACCCACTTATCTTCTTCAGGAATATAAAAACGCTTTTTAACTAAGTTCGCATTGAACTTGCGTTTCGTCTTGTTCATGGCATGAGAAACATTATTCCCAACCATTGCCTTCTTTCCAGTAAGTTCACAAACTCTTGACATTTTATTGACTTTTAATATGTTTTTATAAAACGAGGTGCAAATTTACGAATTCTTTAATATGTAGCAAACTATAAATCCTAATTTTTTAAAATTTCTTTTAGGAGTAATTCGAAGGATTTGTTCATCGTTTTGTTGATGACTTTGGTTCTATGATTTCCCATCTCAAATCTGCCAGAAATCAACGTATTGGGTGTTGCAATGGCAATGCAGACAGTACCCACCTCCACATCCGAATCTCCCTTCGTAGGCCCTGCGTTACCAGTGGTCGCGATGGCGTAATCCGTTTTGAAGATTTCTTTCACATTTCTGGCCATTGCTTCAGCAACTTCTATACTAACTACAGAGTGTTCTTCTATGATTTCTTGAGGAATCCTCAAAACATTTATTTTGGCTTCGGTTGCATAACTCACCACACTACCCTTAAAATAAACAGAGGCCCCTGCGTTAGCGGTAAATTGTTCCGCGATCTTACCACCTGTGCAACTTTCAGCAGTAGAAATTGTTTGTTTCTTTTCGGTTAGCAGTTTTCCTATGATCACTTCTATAGCATTGTCATCTTCATAACCCACAATTATATCACCAATCAATTGATGCAGTAATCCGGCTTGCTTTTCAACTTCATCTTCAATAAGTCCTTTGTCAGTTCCTTTAGCCGACAATCGCAACCTTACTCTTCCTAAGCTAGGCAAATAAGCCAGTTTTATGAAAGATGGCAGACTATCCTCCCAGCTCTCGATCTTATCGGCAATAGCACTTTCTCCCATGCCGTAGGTAAGAATGGTTTTGTGAAAAATAAAAGGAAAGTGATATTTATCTTGAAGTCTAGGCAATACCTCATTTAACATCAACGCCTTCATTTCATAAGGCACACCAGGCATAGATATAAATACCTTTCCATTTTTCTCCATCCACGTTCCAGGTGCGGTACCGAATTTATTCATTAACACAGTTGCTTTTGAGGGTACCAAAGCTTGCTTCCTATTGACCTCCAGTAAAGGTGTTGCAATGTATTTTTCAAATAATGTTTCAACATGAGATAGAACCTCATCATTCTGGACCAAGACGTCATCGAAGTATTCGCAAATAGTGCGCTTGGTTATGTCGTCTTTTGTTGGACCCAAGCCGCCTGTGATAAGAATAATATCGGCATTGTCTTCGGCTTCCTTCAGGGATTTAATAATATGCTCCTTATCATCCTGAACGGAAGTTATCTGATATACGGATACTCCTATTTTATTGAGTTCCTTACAAATATAGGCGGAATTGGTATCGACTATCTGGCCAATGAGAATTTCATCTCCGATAGTGATTATCTCTGCAAACATTAGAGGTCAAAATCAGATTTTATCTCATTGACTGCTTGCTCGACAGCAGAAAGGACAATTTCCAGTTTATCCGTAATGTCTTGACCTTTCTTCTCGAATTTACCCCAATCCTGAACTAGTATCAAGTCTTCGAGAACTCCCAATTCAAAAAGATCGATTGTGGGTTTCATCTTATGTGCAGATTGATATGCTTGTAAGTAGTCCTTATTAGCGACTGCTTGCTTGAGTAATTCTGCATCGGCGGGCACTTCTTCAAGAAAGGTGGCTGCCAAGGCCATGACGAAATCTTCGTCATTGTCGGCTAATTCCCTAACACGATACAGTTTGTAATGTTGTTCCATTATTTAATTATAATTGAAAATAACTCTTTTTTATTTATAAAGCCTTTTAGTTTATCGTTAGCAATTACCTTGCCAACACCAGCAGGCGTTCCGGTAAAGATAATATCTCCGATCTTTAAAGTGAAATATTTTGATACATATTCTATCAATTCATCAATCTTCCATAGCATATGACTCGTATTCCCTTTTTGAACGATGTCATCGTTCTTAAGCAAATGAAAATCAATATCATCTACATCTTCAAACTCTGTTTTAGGCAGCCATTTCCCAATTACCGCAGCACCATCAAAGGCTTTTGCTTTTTCCCAAGGAAGCCCCTTTTCCTTCAATTTGCTTTGTAGGTCTCGAGCGGTAAAATCAATTCCCAACCCTATCTCATCATAATATTTATGTGCAAATTTCTTGTCAATATGTTTGCCGACTTTATTGACCTTGACCAATATCTCCACTTCATGGTGTATATCGTTGGAAAAATCTGGAATGAAAAACGGTTGTCTCTTAAGCAATATTGAGGTGTCGGGTTTCATGAAAACTACGGGTTCCGCAGGCCTCTCGTTCGCCAACTCTTCAATATGCTTCGTGTAATTTCGCCCTATACAAATGAGTTTCATATAAATCCTACAATTTATTATTAAAGGCTCTCAACTTGATTGCTGTCAATACTTTCTTGGTATATAAAGGAAAATCTGCATTCAGCAACCATCCAAAATAGCCTGGTTCTTGTTCCAAGACATCCGTCACCTTCTTGTTCTTGTGTTTTCCGAATGAGAAACATTCTTCCCCTTCCTTATTATAAATGATGAAACCTGCAAAATCAACAAATTTCTTTCGTGAACTGAACTCCGACAAGAATTTCACATCATTTTCGAGTTCATCATACTTCTGGATCTGTTTTTTAAGCACTTCAAAAGTCGCATTAGTATCGGCTTCAGCACCATGCGCACCTTCAAGTTTTTTACCACAATAGAATTTATAGGCTGCCGCTAAAGTGCGTTGCTCCATTTTATGGTAAATGGTCTGTACATCTATAGAGACCCGTCCTTTCATATCGAAATCAACATCAGAACGCAATAGCTCTTCTGCCAACAGTGGAATGTCAAATCTGTTGGAATTGAATCCCCCAAGGTCGGAATCCTTGATCATATTATAAATTTCCTTGGACAGTTCCTTAAAAGTTGGTTTGTCGGCGACATCGGCATCCGAAATTCCGTGAATAGCGACTACTTCTTCAGGTATCTTCATTTCCGGATTAACAAGCCATGTCTTACTTTCTTCCCTGCCGTCTGGATATACTTTAAGTATGGATATTTCAACAACACGATCCTTGGAAATATTAATTCCTGTGGTTTCTAGGTCGAAAAAACAAATTGGTTTATTAAGGTTTAATTGCATGAACTTGGTATGGTTTATGCAAATATACTTTTATTAAATATTATATAATTTAGCATGACATGAATTATGCCCATGAAGACATTTTTTAACACATTTTTTTTCTTGTTCTTCCTTATGCCACTTTTTTCTCAAAATGCACACCCGTACGTGTCTCTTACAGAAAAAGTGAAAGGTAAGCGTTTAGAATTGTTTGCCGTGAATTCCAATTCAATAAGTTATGATGTTTTTTTGCGCGTTGAAACTGAAGACTACAGGAGAAGTAGTGCTCGACCTATTATTAAGACCATACCTCCTAATTCTGAAGTGCGCCTTATTACCATGGTGAAATTGAATGGTAAAGAAGGAACTTATTCGACCACCTTCGTGGTTAACGAAATATCCAAGGAACTATCCATTAGAAAGGACCATGAAGACTTTGAGATCAAATTTGATGATGCCTTGCACCAAAAGCACTTAATTATCTATACAAAAGATGCTTGCGACCTTTGTGCTGATGCCAGGCAACTTCTTCGGCAAAACAAAATAGAATACACAGAATACAGTATTGATAAGGACTCCATCAACCTAATGAAATTAATCAAGGAATTCAAGGTCAACAACCAAAAGGAAAAAGCCCTGGCGCCGATCATCAAGATAGAGGATTCTCTTTATACGAATCTAAGAACAAAACAGGACCTGATCAATGCCTTGAAAAATCATCTTTAAATGTTCTAGATCTCTCGATTGCTATCCCAAGCTTCTAGATAATCCTTGACCTGTTTCACGAATTGCCCCCCTAAAGCACCATTGACCACACGATGATCATAAGAATGTGACATGAACATTTTGTAACGGATACCGATAAAATCCCCTTCAGCAGTTTCGATGACCGCCGGCACTTTCCTGATAGCTCCTAATGCCAATATACCTACTTGAGGCTGGTTGATTATAGGCGTACCCATGATACTGCCAAAAGTCCCCACATTGGTTACGGTATAGGTACCATCTTGTATATCGTCTGGTTTGAGTTTGTTATTCCGAGCACGACTGGCCAAGTCATTGACTTGCTTGGTCATACCAACTAAATTTAGCTGATCGGCGTTCTTTATAACAGGAACGATCAAATTACCATCACCAAGAGCTGCAGCCATACCAAGATTGATATTCCTCTTCTTAATGATAGTATCACCTACTACCGAAATATTCAGCATTGGGTAATCCCGTAATGCCTTGGCTACCGCTTCCATGAAAATTGGTGTGAAGGTCAGTTTTTCACCTTCTCTTTTCTCAAACTCATTCTTGACCTTGTTTCTCCAGTTCCAGATCTTAGTAACATCGGCTTCAATGAAAGATTGCACGTGTGCTGATGTTTGCACAGAATCGACCATATGCTTGGCAACCAATTTGCCCATTCTGGTCATTTCAATAATCTCATCATCACCACTGGAAATAACAGGTGCCTTAGGCGGCGACTGAACAATACCATTGGCTTGAGGTGCCTCGACTTTAGTGATTGGTTGCGGTATTTCAACTTGAGTTATTGGTTGCGGTGCTTCTACCTGTGTCGCTGTCGTTTTATGATTTCCTCCCGCAATAAAAGCCAGAATATCATTTTTAGTAACACGACCTTCTTTTCCAGTGCCAATCAAAGCATCTAGTGCAGCCTGACTGATTCCTTCTTGGTTTGCAATATTCTTTACCAGGGGTGAATAAAATCTGGCACCACTTGATAAGATAGGTGTATTTATGGTTTCTTGAGCTAGAGTAACCGTCTCTGCTACACCACTTATGGCTTCTATAGGCACTTCTTGAGTCTGCTGTATGACTTCGGTCTTTGGTGATGTATCTAATACAGACACATCAGCTTCCGTATCAATAACGGCAATTGTCTGTCCAACCTGAACCACATCATCTACGCTAAACAATTTCTCAACCAAAACACCATCAACTTCGGAGGGCACTTCACTATCGACCTTATCCGTTGCAATTTCCAAAACAGCTTCGTCCGCCTCGATGGTTTCGCCTACTTCTTTAAGCCAATTGGTGATGGTTGCCTCAGCAACACTCTCACCCATTTTCGGAAGCTTCAATTCAAATTTTGCCATATTGATAATATAACGGTAGTTTTATGGTTTAACATTGCAAAATTAGTAAAAAAACTAATCGCCAACTGAATTTAATTCAAATAAATTATTTATCATCTCTCACCACACCCTTGCTCTTTGAGCCACTGCTACCTATTGTAAATTTAGAGTTTTTCGGTCTGATTTTAAGCAATCCTTCTTGATCTTCAAAAGATCGTATAATCGCTTTGAATGACATGGTATTATTATCAAATACAACATCTTGTCTATTGGCATCACCTTTATTTTCGCTATTACCGATGAATTCCAATAACGGGAGGACTTTAGTTCCTAAACTAATAATGATATCCAAGAGCCATGCCTTTTTAAAATGCTTTTTATAGAATATTTGCATGGCGTTATAAAATCGTTTTCTGTAGATTCTGTCTTTAGGAGTACTCTCACCTTTGAAATGGATAATCGTTGTTTGACCAAAATATTGATTTTTAAACCCAGCTTTCAAGACTTTATATGAAAGATCAATATCCTCTCCATACATAAAATAGTCTTCATCAAAACCACCAATCGTATCATAGATCGATTTTTTAATGATCATAAAAGCCCCTACCAATATATCCACTTCACCAACGTCATGTTCCTTTAAATGATTGGCATAATAGGACTCACTATAACCAAACATTTTCTTGAAGGATACTTGAGGTGTGGGTACATTGCGTTTACTTTCTGGCAAATAAAGACCATTGCCATCTATCAGTCGACATCCTATTATCCCAACATCCTTGACATCATCAGCGAACTCCAGAAGTGTCGTAAAAGTGTCTTCTGCCACTACGGTATCAGGATTCAAGATACACAAATACTCTCCTCGCGCATCTGCAACCCCAATATTATTCCCTTTGGAGAAACCTGAATTCACTTTATTCTGAATGAGTTTGACATTAGGGAACAATGTCTTTACCATTTCGCAACTATCATCAGGAGAATTATTATCCACCACTATTATTTCAGCATTAATTTCAGTAATGGCCGCTTGAACACTTTTTAAACACAGCTCCAAGAAATAGCGAACGTTATAATTAAGTATGACAACAGATAGCTTCAATTAAGATTAGGATTTAAGGGATAAATCGAAAGGAATCCTGTTAAGGATACTTCTTCCAAGTGTTATTTCATCTGCATACTCCAATTCATCCCCAACTGAAATACCTCTTGCAATGGTAGATGTGGTGATATCAAGGTCCTGGATCTGCTTGTAAATATAGAAATTGGTCGTATCGCCTTCCATGGTCGAACTCAAGGCAAATATCAACTCTTTGATCTTGCCTTCTTTTGTCCTGTTGACCAGAGAATCAATTGTAAGGTCATTGGGTCCAATACCATCCATCGGTGAGATCTTGCCACCCAAAACGTGATACAAACCCCTAAATGAACTCGTACTCTCTATGGCCATAACATCCCTAACATCTTCAACTACACAAATGATCTCCTCATTTCTATGTGGATTCGAACAAATCTCACAGATTTCATTATCACTAATATTGTGACAACTCTTGCAGAATTTGATCTCTTGCCTTACCGCTTCTAGAGCCTTGGCCAAATGAGAGGTTTGGTCCTTTGGTTGACGCAATAAATGCAATACGAGTCTTAATGCCGTCCTCCTGCCAATACCTGGCAATTGCGATACTTCATTAATGGCCTTCTCCAGTAATTTTGATGAAAACTCCATCTTGCGAATTTACTGAATTTTAAGACTATTCATGAAAGTAAAAAGCCCAATAATTAAAATATTGGGCTTTTAAAAGAATATGTGAATCGATGGTTATTCGATTATGACTTTTTTCGTTAATATGCCATTAGAATTATTCATACTGACAAAATACAATCCAGATGCGTAATTACTGACATCGATCTTATAAGTGTTCATTATACTTTGATTCTTTTCAGAATACATCAACTTTCCGAGCGAATTATAGATCTTGATCCCGATCTCGTCATTCTTATTCCATTTGAGATTGATTTCGTTTGATACTGGATTCGGAAATACCAGAATAGACTGCAGATCGAATTCTTGCGTACTCAAAGCTGGATCAAAGACACCAGAGGACCATAATCCACGACCATAAGAAGCTGCATAGATCCTATTATTGGCGGTATTTATCTCCAATTCCCGTATATCGACATTTGGCAAACCATTGCTAAATGGCTGCCAAACCGCGAATGAATCATCTATATAGTAAATCCCGTAATTCATCCCAACATACAATCCATTGTCGGCATTGTTCTGCCAAACTACAGTTTGCGCTGAAAAACCTGGTAAATTATTAAGGTATGATGACCATGTGGCACCTGCGTCGTCGCTTACGAACACCTTATCTGCCGAAGTCGTGGCAATGGCAATTTTCATTGGATCTGTAGGATGCAAGGCGATGGAATTTATATTCCCACTGAATCCTGTTAAAGCGGTCCAAGCTGTGGCACCACCATCCGTTGTTTTATACAATGCCCCATCAATGGCGGCATATAGTATATTACTATTTGTCGGCACTACTTTTAGCTCATCGATGAGCGCTGCAAAATTTTGGGATATGGACGTCCAACTCATACCGCCGTTAATGGATTTATAGACTTCATCGAATGCACAATAGATTACATCCTGTACAATAGGGTCTTGCTCAAATGGTACGATCCAATTCCAAACATTCTGCCCCCCTTTTCCATCGGGTTGGGTCATTGCACCGAAATCAACAGTTGCTCCTCCATTTATAGTCTTATAGAACGACCCATATTGCGAGGTCCCATACATGATACTATTAATGGATTTATCTACAAAAGTCTCCATACCGTCTGCGCCGAGCCAATCCGTCCAAGCTCCAGCGCCACTCAAAACAGATGTCCCATTATCTTGAGAACCTCCAGTGACTATTACTGGATCTGATTGACTGATCCCAATTTTATAAAACTGTCGAATTCCCAACCCAGCGGTAAGATCCGTATAATACGTCGAATTGATCGTTCCAGTATCCGTAGCAACGAATATCCCTCCATCGGTACCTACATAGAGGTCATTACCGACGAACTCCATGATATCAACATCAGCATGGCAATAGCCGATATCTTCATTAGCGGCATTAGCTGGCACCCATTGCGACGTAATATCAAAACTTGAGCCGCCATCTATTGATCTCCATGTAAGTATACCGGCAATATGTACCTCATCGACATTGGTTGGATGCACGGCGATATCCATATCCCTTGGTGCCTGACCTCTATTATCATTAGCTGTAGAGCTATAACCAAAATAGTTATTGGTTCCATGATCCAGTTTGGAAAATGTAGCACCACTATCTGTTGATTTGTAAAACGCTCCAA